>Ga0209542_10020435_pt1 | contig 10493 bp, 15 predicted proteins | sample RifCSPhighO2_01_FD_184028 | JGI IMG/M metagenome (GOLD analysis project Ga0209542, IMG submission 184028) | Soil microbial communities from Rifle, Colorado - Rifle CSP2_plank highO2_0.1 (SPAdes) (version 2) | ecosystem: Environmental > Terrestrial > Deep subsurface > Rock core/Sediment ...
CATTTAAAATTTTTTGCGCGCCTAACAGCTGTTCCTGGGATTTTTTGATCAGGAGTTTAGGGTCTTCGGCAATAAGTAGGATTTGGCCGTCTTGATGCAGTTCTGAAATAAAACCTTTGTGAATTAGCTCCTCCAAAAAGTTGTAAATGCTGGTGCGTTTAACGCCGGATTTTTCCGCCAGCTCGGCGATTGTGGCGCTGCCCAGCTCTAAACAGGCCAAATAGACTTTGGCCTGCTTTTCGTTTAATCCCAGATTAATGAGGGTTTCGGTAATATTTTGCATAATTAGCACTCCTCTTTTCAAAAGAGGAGGTTAGGAGGAGTTTCTGTCTACATTTTAGACAATAGCACCCTTTACAAAATTTGTCAAATATGGCATAATAACCGGTTCAAACTGCATAACCCTGTGAAAGCCGCATTTATGCAGTCTGAACGATAGACAGTTTTAAAGGAGGGATAATCAGATGAAAGTGAAAAAATTCTTGGTTGTGGTTTTGGCAACCGCGTGGGCGTTATCCGCCCTTATGGTCCTGACAACACACTGGCTGATCGTGGTGTCGCCAGAGAGCCCAGGCTGGCTCCAATGGATGGAGCCAACGGCTCACCCCCGGCTTTTCGGAGCCTTATGGTGGCTGGGGGTGCTCGGGGTAGGGATCCCGTTCGGGGTGATGTTCGGAAAGTTGTTCGTCAGCGACATTAATCTCGAGCTCGAGCGAAGAGCAAGAGAAAGGAGCGAGAAAGAGACTTTTCAAAAGGAGGTTCTCGAGTGTCTTCGCCATCGATCCAAGTAGCATCTCTGAGAACCATACAAAAACCGGTAGGTGTTCGGCGATAGGAGGCGCGCGAACACTACCGGTTTAGTTTTTTGAATTTTTGTCAAACAAAAAATCAGTGTAAAGTTTTAGCTTGCTTGAATATTGCTTGCCAGAATTCATTTTTAAATAGGCTTTTAGGCGCATTAATTAATCCATCCAGAAAGTCGTTAATGATGGTATTTAAATCCGTACCTAAATTTTCCGCAAGTTTTAATGTTTGGGTTTTAGTTTTTACGTCAGTTTTTATTTTTATATTGGCAGTTGGCATATGATATTTATTACTCGATGAAAGTTTTGGTTATTGTTGGCGTATAGCTTTATCCAGATATTGCTTCATTAAGCTTTGGTAGGGGATATTGATTTTGTTCGCCTGCATTTTTAGGCTGTCTATCATATGTGCCGGAAGGCGCATGGAAATAGGCCTGCTGGGAGTAGGCTTAAGATTAGGAAACACCATCATTTTGGCTTTTGACCAGTCAATGTAATCTACGGAACTGTGGGTGTCCCAGAATTTTCGTTCTTCGTCTTCAGTTTTAAATTTTGGAATTTTTTTAAGTTTCTTTGGCATATTTTTCCCTTTCTCTTTTGTCCCCTATTCTGGCGGAAATAACTCTAACCTTATTTTTTCTTAAAGTAAAAGTAATAAATAAAATTTTGCCCAAATCGGTAATGCCGAGGAGGTTGTATCTATCTTCTTTATGACTATGGATTGCATCAAACCAGTACAGCCGGCGATTAAAAAAGGCCTGTTCCGCTTCGGTTTTAAGAATGCCGTGTTTTAAAAAGATTTTATTTTGGTTATTGTCGTCCCACTCAAACGCAAGGGGCTGCGGCAAGGTGGCTACATCCATAAGCTTATTGTATATACTGGATTATACTTTGTCAACATTCATTTTTGGCTTAAAATGTCCTATTTTTTCCTACTATCATCCGTAAGCGCTGGGGGATAATTTCCACCGTGGCCGGAAATTTGGCGACTATGCGGCCGAGCATGGTAAGGTTAGCGCCGCGCGGCTCTAAAAGCGCGATTTTTTTGCATTTAATGACCGTGGTTTTAGGCACCTCTTCCAAAAATCCTTCCGCGATAGTTTTACGGTATTTCAAAATTTGCAGCTTCGACAACTTTTCCAAGATTAACAAATCCAAATTACCGTCAGTGGGGTTGGCAATAGTTTTTGATTTAGCGGAAAGCGCGCGCGAATTGACAATTAAGCCGCCTAAAGCCTTGAGGTTCAAATCGTAAGAGTCATCAATGCGGATTTGAATATTTTTCAGCTCCACGGAAAGCAATTGTAAGCTGGAAAACAAGCCGGTGGTTTTTAATTTGTGGCTCATGACCCCAAATTCCAAAAAGCTGACAAAATAATTGCCCGCGATTTTTGCCAGATCGATTTTTAAAAGCCGCCGAGCGGCAATAGCTTTGACCCCCGCTTGGACGCTGTCCACCCCCAAGATTTTGGCCAGGTAGGAGTTTTCATCGAAAGGAATAAAGCCCAAAACAAAATCCCTGCCCTTAAGCGCGGCCAGCATTAAGTTAAAAGTGTCGTCCGAGCCGCAGGCCACCAGAGTTTTCGCTCCCCTCTGGCTGGCCGTGTCAACCAAATCGGAAATAGACCTTAAGGGGGTTACCCTGGCGGCTTCTCCGGAAATTTTGAATTCCGCCATTAGTCCGGCGGCTTCAGTTTGGAGCTGTTCAAATTTTTCCACCGGCAAGTTGCCTTGGTCGAAAATGTAATAGTGCATTGGGGAAAACTAATAATTGGTAATTAATAACTCATAACTGTAGCTGACAACTGAGAAAGTTATCAGTTATCTATTATTTGTTATGAGTTAATATAGACTACTCTTCCGCTTCCAATTCAAGGTCTGACGGCGGGGGTGTTTTTTTACCATTGATGGCGCTTGCGGCTTTCATATTGCATTTGCCGGTAAATTGGGCGCCGTCTTCCACCCGCAAGGTCAGGCACGCAATATCGCCACTTACTTTAGCCGAAGGCTGCAGAATTAAGTGCCCGGTAATCTTTAAATTCCCCAGGATTTCCCCGCCAACAACTGCGTTGCTCGCGCTTATGTCCGCGGTGATTTTGGCGCCTTCTTTGACAAAAACGCTTTGGCTGGTTATAACCTTGCCTGTTACTTGCCCCTCAATATTTATATTGCCCTCGCTGTTTAAATCCCCCTGGATTTTGACTGAAGGGCCAACTATGGTTTCCGCTGGGCCTTCAACATTTGCAAAATCTTTATCCATGTTTGTTCCTTTCTAGAATATTAATTATTTCTGTTTTTACCTTATTAAATAAAAAATCTTCGGATTTTTTAATTTGCTTCGCAAATTATTTAATAGGGTGAATTTTGTTGTTAGATAAGTCAATAGCTCTAATTTCTTCTTCGGTAAGCGGCGCCTCGGATTTCCCTTCGGTAAGCTTTTTGGTATAAATCCTGGATTGCTGCCTGCCGTACATATTCGTGATTACCACTCCGCTGTTATGCGCGTTTAGTAAAGCCAAAGAAAAGCTGTAATTGCCTCCGCCACTTTCTCCAAAAGGACTATAGCGGACTATTCCAATTTTTTGCACCGTAAAACCCAAAGCTTCCCGCAGGCTCTTTATTTCCCCTGAATGTAAAAACGATTCCTGCTCCAGGCTTTTGAGTTTTTGATCCAAGCTTAAAATGACATTTTCTAAGTTGCCGCCGTTTTTTCCGGCAAAAAAAGTTTTGCTCAGCCGCCTGGTTTTGCGTATTTCCCATAAGCCCCAAAGGGATAAAAGTAGGGCCAGAAAGCCTAATAAATTTGCCAATAAGCCTGAATTTTTGAAAAATGGAACATCCATGGCTGATGTATTCTACCATCCTTTAGGCTTGCATTCAAACCCCAAAAAGTGTAGCATAAAGCTGTATGGTAAATTCTTCTTCTAATTCAATACATACCGAAGAATACAAGATTATTAAACATGATTTATTGAAAGTTGTTATTCTCAATCTCGTGTACCTTTCTTTATTATTAGCCTTGTATTTTACCAACCAAAAAAGCCACTATTTGGACAAGTGGTTTGCTCAAATTTTTCATTTTTAGACAGGACTTACGCACCTCCGCCCCCTCGACTCGCTCGGGACGGGTTTTTTTATTTAGATTATAATTAATTCGCCTATTTGCGGTTTTAATCTGTTTTTGATATAGTTTATATCATAATTGATATAATATGCCAATACTCGATGAACGTAAAAGAATAGGTGAATTTATTGCCGCTTTGCGCCAGCAAAAGAAAATCACCCAAACCGAATTCGCGCGGAGGCTTAAAACCAGCCAATCGGCCGTAGCCAGAATGGAGACCGGCCAGCAGAATTTTTCTACCGGCATGCTGGCAAAAATAAGCCGCGTTTTGAATCAGGAAATTATTACATTGGCTGACAGGCAGATGAGCTTTAAGATTCAAGGAGGGCAGAGGCTTTCGGGATGTATTGCCGTGAAATCTTCGAAAAACGCGGCAGTGGCGCTACTTTGTGCCAGCCTTTTAAATAAGGGCCTTACGCGCCTTAAAAATGTGCCAAAAATAGAAGAAGTTTACAGAATTATTGAAGTTTTAGAAAGCTTGGGCGTAAAGGTAAAATGGCAAAACAGCGATTTGGAAATAAAACCTCCCAGTAAATTTGCTATAGAAAAAATCAACAAACAAGCGGCAATAAAAACTCGGAGCATGCTGATGCTAATTGGGCCGCTCTCGCACCTGATTAAGCATTTTGTTTTGCCTTTGGCTGGCGGCTGCAGACTAGGCAGAAGGACAATCCGGCCGCATTTATACGCCTTGGAAAAATTAGGCGTCCAAATCCTAACTGTGCATGATCGTTATGAAATTAAGGTAAGGGGTTTAAAAGCGTCGGAAGTCGTACTGTATGAGACTGGCGATACTGTCACAGAGAATGTGTTAATGCTCGCGGCTAAAATTCCAGGGACCACACATATTAAGCTGGCTTCTTCCAATTATATGGTGCAAGATGTCTGCCATTTTTTGCAAAGGCTGGGAGTTAGAATCGAAGGCGTCGGCAGTGCTGAATTGATTGTGCATGGCAGTGAGAAAATCAATAAAAATGTGGAGTACACGATTGGCGAAGATCCCATAGAAGCCATGCTGTTTTTGTCTTTAGCCGCTACCACCAATTCCTCGATTGAAATTCAAAGATGTCCGGTAGATTTTTTGCAATTGGAGCTTTTAAAGCTCGAAAAGATGGGATTTAAGTATAAAATTTTAAAAAGCTATAAAAGCCAAAATGGCTTTACTAATTTAGCTGATATTAAAACTTTTCCTTCACGCCTTTTAGCGCTTGAGGAAAAAATCCATCCCTTACCGGGGAGCGCGGGCATTAACATAGACAATTTGCCGTTTTTTGTGCCCGTGGCTACCCAGGCACGCGGCTCTACCCTAATTCATGACTGGGTTTACGAAAATAGGGCCGTGTATTATATGGAGTTAAACAAGCTTCGAGCTAATATTATTCTTGCCGATACTCACCGCGTTTACATAGAGGGGCCTTCGGAATTAAAAGGCGCGGAAGTGGTTTGCCCGCCGGCATTACGCCCAGCCGCGATTATCCTAATTGCCATGCTCGCGGCCAAAGGCGAATCTATTTTACGCAATGTCTATTCCATTAACCGCGGCTATGAAGGTTTAGTGAGCCGCTTAAAAAGCTTGGGAGCGGATATCGAAATTCTTCATGGAATTTGATATACTGTTTTTATGGGAGTCTAAAAATTAGATTTTCAGCCGCGAATTTATTTCGGGCTGAAAAAACTGTTTTAGGGAAAAGGATAGCCTATGAAAGGGAAGAGCTTGAGGTTTGCCCTTTCATAAACTTTTTATGGACTCTTTCATCATCAACTATATTAATTCCTGGGGTGATTGGTTTTACCTTGGAATTATTGTCGCCATGCTCATAGATGGGAATATTACTGTTTTGGTGGTGGGTTTTTTGTCGAGCGGCGGAGCAATAAATCCTTTTTTTGGCATGCTAATTTGCGCTATAGGGGGGTTCATTGAACAGCTGCTTCTTTATTGGGCGGGGTTTAAGCTTAGGAATAATAATTCTTTAGCCTGGGCTTGGCTAACCCGCGCGGGCAGCCAGTTTGACAAGCATTTTTATCGGCGTCCGCGTTTGGCTTTGTTTATTACTAAATTCATTTACGGTATTCATAGGAATTCATTAGTGCGGGTCGCGTCTTTGGGTACGCCTTTTAAAAAATATCTTAAGATTTCGGCGCCAATATTAATCCCTTGGGTTTTGGTTTTATTTGGCTTAGGTTATAGCGTAAGTAAACCGGTGTTTTATTTGCTTCAGGATTATTTGCATTATGTCGAGTTCGGTTTGTTAGGCTTGCTGATTTTGATTATTCTTCTTGAACACTTTGTGCTTTCGGGCAAGTTAAAAAAGTTTTGGGATCGCATCTAAAATAGTTGGCATTCAAATTACCAACAATCTTACATATGTAAGATAATTGGTAATTTTATTTTTTTTGATTTAACGAAAAAGTTTCCGCGCCTTTCCAAGACAAAGCATAAACTTGGCGCATGGCATCAGCTATGGGCTTGCTTTCTATAATCACCGACATATTTTCCGCATAATTCATAAACGCGATTTTGTTGTTGTAAATGTTGACTTCGATTTTGGGCTCGAAAATTTCTTTGGGCACAATTAGAGTTTGCGAGAGTTCTTTTTCGTCGCGGTACTGATGCTTGGTGTCCCAAGTGGAACCTTTGGGCGCTATCCTTCTGGCGCCAATTCCTAAAGATACTCTTGTTGGAATGTAATTACTGAAATTCTGATCTTTGAATTTGCTAAAGAATTCCTGATTATTCCATTCGAGTATTACTTTAGGTTTTTCCGCAAGAGTGTCCTCATAAATTTTCCAGATAGCATTTTCGCCTTCGTAAAATGTTATTTTAGGCTTAGTCTCCTTCCTATTATAAATAGCGGTAAGTTCCGGCAAGGCGTCTTTGATGCCTTTTTCTATTTCATTTATTAAGGTTAATAACCTTTGCGGCGGTTCAGCTACAAACCTGGTTTTGCCTTTGACTTTGGTTTTGCCCGCGACCCCACGATTGACCAAATAAGACAATACTGAATAGCCGGTGGTGCGTTTAATCTGGGCTTTTCTGGCTATATCCTGGGCGCTCGCTGTGCCCAGCTCCAGAGCCGCAAGATAGACTTTGGACTCATTTGTTGAAAAGCCTAATTTTAGCAGGAGTTGTGGTATATGCATCTTGTTTTACCCTCCTCTCCCTTAAGGGAGAGAATTAAGGTGAGGGGGGGACAATTGAAATAATTTTTTGGAAATGACGAATTTTTCGTCGTCAATATTACATCAATTTTGTTAATGGAATAATATCAATTATAAATAACTTCGTCAAATTTGACGAAGTTTATTGACATATGATGAATTTGGTGGCAAAATTTGGTTTATGAAAAAAGAGGGTAAGAATCCAAAAACTCCCTTCCCTCCGGCCCAGCCGGGCGGAGAGGCGGCGGGCGGCCAGCCCCCTAAAAAGGGGGTTGGCCTTACCACCACGGCCGCAAGTTTGATCCCTTGCGGCCAGATATTCTTCTTATAATTATTAACAATAAATTTATGAACAAGACAGCGAAAATTGTTTTAGGAATAGCAGTATTAGCAATAGCGGTATGGGCTATTATATCTGCCGACAGAAATAAAAATGAGAATCAAACCAAAAGTAATTTAAATGAACCAATCAAAATTGGCTATTTTGGCCCTTTAACCGGCGAATCGGCTTCTTTAGGTGAGCCGGGTATGGCCGGGGCGATGTTGGCCGCAAAAGAAATTAATGATGCCGGCGGCGTGTTAGGCAGAAAACTCGAAATAATTTTTGAGGACGACAAATGCAGCGCCCAAGGCGTTCAAGCTATAACCAAATTGGTGAATGTCGATAAAGTCGTCGGGATTACCGGTCCGGACTGTTCTTCTTCCGGCGGCCCAGCCTTGCCGATTGCGCAAAAAGCCGGAGTGCCTGTGGTGATCCGCTGGGCATCGGCAGCCAGCCTTACAAAAATCGGTGATTTTATTTTCCGTTTGTATCCTTCCGATACCTATCAGAGCAGGTACATTGCGGAATTTGTTTATAACACTTTAGGCAAGCGCAAAGCTGCGGTGATTTATGTGAATAACGCCTGGGGTAAAGGTTTGGAAGAAGATTTTGTCAAAAGGTTTGTCGAATTAGGCGGACAGATAGTAATGGACGAAGGCGTCACCCAAGACAGCCGTGATTTTCGCACCCAACTGGCCAAACTTAATGCCTCGGGGGTTGATGTATTATTCGTTCCCGTATACCCTGGCAATGCCGTGGCCATGCTAAAGCAAATAAAAGAAATCAGTCTAAAATTGCCGGTAATCGGCGGAGATATTTTTGACGCGGACGAGGTTATTAAGAGCCCGGGAGCCGAAGGCGTAATGTATACAGTAGGCAAAATGAATAATTCGGAAAGTTTTAGAAGCAAAGCTGAAGCCGAAACAGGCAAAAAAGCCGACAAGATCAGCGCTTCTATGGCTTACGACGCGGTAAAGGCTCTGGCCAAGGCTATTCAAACAGCAGGCAGCGCCGAAGGCCCGGCTGTTCGAGACGCTTTAGCTAAAATTTCCCTGCCGGGCGAATTGGCCTTGCGCATAGAATTCGGGCCGGACAGGGAGTTAAAGACTTATCAATTCGAAGTTAAAATAATTAAAGACGGCAAGGCGGAAAATTATCAGTAAAAAATAAAGCCCCGATCATTTATCGGGGCTTAAAAATTTATGCGGCAAATTACTTGGGAAGATTTTGAAAAGGTGGAATTAAGGGTTGGGACGATTATTAAAGCAGAAGAGTTTCCGGAAGCAAAGAAGCCAAGCTATAAATTAACTATTGATCTTGGTCCGAACATCGGCGTAAAGAAATCCAGCGCACAAATTACTCATTTTTACACCAAAGACCAGCTTATTGGCAAGCAGGTGCTTTGTGTTTGCAATTTTCCGCCCAAACAAATCGCGAATTTTTTTAGCGAAGTTTTAACCTGCGGGTTTTATTTGCCGGCAGGTGAAGTAGTATTGGCTATCCCCTCTCAAAAAGTTCCTAATGGCAGTAAGCTGAAATAACCTTGTGTTCTCCTATTCGAGCGAATAGGAGAACGGTTTTCTGAAGCCATCCATCTTGGTTTTTATTTCCATGATTTTCTTAGCGGCGGCAATTGATCCGCAGATGATGATTTTCATAATCTAAATAGTAAACCGCTATAAACTATTCTCATATTCTCAAGAATATGAGAATAGTTTAGTTAAGATTTAAAGATAATCCATAATGATCTGAAATATGGAATTGTTTTCCGGCAAACTGGCAGGGCTGCTCAAAAACAATCTTGCCCGATGTTTTAACGCCCTCAAAGCCTTTAATGAATATGTGGTCAATGCGAGTCTGGTTTTCTGTCAAAACTCCAAGGGGACAAAAAGCAATTTAGGGTTATAATTTTCATTTTGTTGCAATAATAATTCCGTGCGGAGTCCAAGTCTTACAGCGGAATTTTTTGATTCGTTTGAAACCAGCGCGGCAAAGCATTTTTTCATAATCTTTCCATGGGTAAATCATGCCTTCTCCTGCCGCGATTGATTTAAAATAAATTGTATCTAAAGCGGCCATAAGCGGCCCGTCTTCGCTGTCGTTTGCAATGGAACTAAAAATAATTACCCTCCCGTTTTTATTTAAGGCTTTATAAGCCCTTATTAATAACAGTAAATTTTGTTTTTTGCTCCAAATGACTAACTGGTGAACGAATAACACACAGTCTTGATTGTTGGGAAAGTCATCTTTAAAAATATCCGTCGTTTGGAATTTGATCCGCTTTGAAAGTTTCGAGCGGCTGATGTTTTTTTCGGCAAGTTTTTGTGCCAGATGTAAATCTAACAATGCAACTGTCAGATGAGGATGTTTTCGGGCAAGCTGAATGGCGTTTCCCCCGCCGCCTGCTCCGACATCTAAAATTTTTTTTGCCGTTTTAAAATCAATTTTTTTCAACAAATGCCTGAATGCATATGCGGAGTATGCTTGCATGTAATCAAAAAAGATTTTGTGCAATGTTGAATTTTGGCCGAGTTTGTCATAAATTGTTTTACCGGTTCCATGAAAACGTTTAAGGCCAACGTTTCGGTCCTGTTTTAATGATTGCACAAAATCCTGTTGCCCCACATACATAACTGCCGCTTCCAACTCTGTCCATTTTTTAAACATTTCCCATTCATCCTGTTCAAATAGTTTTTCTATTACCTCGCTATTGTGATAGTTCCCGTTATTTTTGGTAATAAGTTTGAGCGCAGAAAGGCCGAACAGCAAACATCGGGCGGAGGCCGAAGCGAGTTTGAGATGAGAGCGGATGGTTGATGCCGCGCAAGTTTTATGTTTATGGAGCAATTCAAAAAGCCCGAGTTTTACGCCGGCATACAAATACTGAAACGCGGCAGCGCCGTGCAAGTAAAGAAGCAAGTCAGAAAATCCAATATTTTTTGGTCTGCGCAATGTCATAGTCTTTTTTTGTATAACAGTCTATTGTATAAATGTAGACTATATTTTACAATTTTTTTCATTGGATAGTTGTATTTTTGGGCATTTTTGATATAATTAATTTAGTTTGTACAAAGAATGTAGGTAT
>Ga0209542_10020438_pt1 | contig 10491 bp, 14 predicted proteins | sample RifCSPhighO2_01_FD_184028 | JGI IMG/M metagenome (GOLD analysis project Ga0209542, IMG submission 184028) | Soil microbial communities from Rifle, Colorado - Rifle CSP2_plank highO2_0.1 (SPAdes) (version 2) | ecosystem: Environmental > Terrestrial > Deep subsurface > Rock core/Sediment ...
ATTTTTCAACTTGTTCTTCTGTAAGATAGTCTGGGCTCTTTTGTTTGATTCTTGGTTTGACTTTAAGTATTTTTATTAATTTAGTAGCCTTATCTCCTAACTTCCAATTTAAATAAAGTATTGTTGTATTTTTTATTTTGATTTTTCCAGTTTCCGAATAAGGTTGATTTTGTATGGTTGTTTCACCATTCTTAATTCGTTTCCTAAAACTCCAATTTAATGTATTTTTTAAGAAAGCCTCACTTAAGTTTTCAGTGTCTTTTGATGTGAGTTTAGAAGTTGGTTTTTTCATATACTCTAAAGCTATTCTTAAATCTGATAAGTAAATCATTATTGTTCCATCAGATGGTTGATTGCCAGTTATTTTACCTATTTGTAACTCTCTAAAAAATTGAGGAACTGACTTTTTATCTTCTTCACTAATTTTCCACTTTTGGATGTTCCCAAGTTGTTTGTTTAAGTCAATTGTCCTTATAGGGATTTTTACATTATTTGTCATTCTTTTTATCTTAGATAGTTATATATTTAATTGCATACATAAAGAAATATAGGTATTTAAGCTTTTCTAAGATAGTGGACATAAAGTTCCACTATGTTTATAAACTTTTGATTTGTCTTATTTTTATGAGGTTAATACATTTTTTATTGTTCTTTGTTTTTATACTTGTAATTATCGGTCTTTTATTTGGGGGAACTGTTTTTTTAATAAGCAGGGCATTTGTTAGTGTTCAGCAAAATTTAGAATTTTCTCCAATGGAAGATAATATAATGATTGCAGATAAAGAGTGGTGCAGTGATAGTGATGGGGGAATATTTACATTAAATAAAGGAACTTTGTTTTTAAAACAGAAACTATTATTCTTTAATTTTGATGTAAAATTAGAAGATAAATGCGCTGGAAATAATCTTGTTGAATATTATTGCACTGATAAGAAAAATGTTGCAGGGCAGAGTATTACTAAATGCTCTAATGCATGTAGGAATGGGGCTTGTTCTTAATTATTTATTTATAAATTCAATTTCTTCTTCACTTAAGTCAAGCTGCTTCTGGACATCTTGGTTTTTTAATATTAGTCTTAGAAGAGTAAAATCTCGCAATATTCTTTTTGTTGAGCAATGAACAAGACGAGCGTATTTTCTTGATATTGTCTTCTTTTTTTCGGATTTTTGATTGTGGAGCCAGATTTTTAAAATTCTTTTTGGACGTTCGTAAGATGTAAAGCCAGTTAATGGGGCTGGTTTTGCAAATGAAATTCCTGCACTTTGAAAAGCATTTTGATATTGCAAGAAACGCCAGTGCTGGTTCTTGTAAATACGACCTCTGAAGACATCTGCTTTTCCTAGAGCGTAGTATGCTTTTGCCAATGATTCATTTTTATATTCTTTTGGGATATTCTCTTCTATCCAGAGAAGTATTTCATCAAGTGAGAGAGAAGATGTTTCAAATAGTTCTAAGAACGGTTCTCTTTCTTTGAATAATCTTTTGAGAATCTGGAAAATACTTTCTTCTACATCTCTTTTTTCTGTTGTATCTATTGTTAAGTCTTCTATTTTAGAATAAGATTGCAAGTCGTTCATTGCTGCCCTTAAATCTCCTTTTGATTTTATTGCTATTAGTTTTAAATATTGCGGGCTTTTTTTGAGATTTTCTTTTTCTGTAACTCTTGATAAAATTGATACGATTGTTCCGATATCTAATTGTTTAAGTTCTACAACGCGAGATTTTGCCCTTACTGGAGATAATTTCTGCTGCCAGACGTCATTGCAAGTCATAAAAATTGGGAATTTTGTTTCATCAATTATTCTGACCAGTTCTGGAATTCCTCCTCTGTCTGTGCCTGTAACTCCATCTACTTCATCCATTAAAATTATTTTTCCTTTTTTGAAGAGACTTTTTTGGACAGTTGCTGGCTTGAGGATGCTTTCTAATTTGTCTTTGTTTCTTAAGTCTGAAGCATTGAGTTCAAATATCTCTAAATTGCATTCTCTTGCAGTTGCTTGAATTAATGAAGTTTTTCCTGTTCCTGCTGGACCATATAAAACAATTGCTTTTTTTCTTGGAAATTCTTTTAAGAATATTTTAATTTGGACGATTGCATTGTCCTGCCCCATAATTTCATCATATTTTTTTGGGCGATATTTTTCAGCGTATGTTGAATGCATTTTATCTCCTTTTCATCCATTCAAAATTTATTTTTGGGTTATTTGGGTCAAATACTTCAATTATCTTATATTTGCCTGAAGTATATGGTTTATTATTTTTTAAGAAATGTGTGGCTTCTAGTATTCTAATGCTTGCTATTGGTCTTGATAATTGTTGTTCCCCTTTTGTTTTTAGTAGGGCTAATTCCCCATCGAGCCAGTAAACCCTTTGTCCTTCTTTTAGAAAATTATAAGTTTTTCCTTTTTCAATAATCTCTGGAAGACACTCTTCTTTTTCTCTGTTTGTTGTACTTGATTTTCTTAATGCTAAATCAGGGTTGAATTCTACTCTTATTCCCATTTTAGGTGGATTTGCCATGGCCAGCCAGGACAAAAGATGCTAAAAGGGCCTGCAGTTGGACGAATTCATCTGAGCCTTCGGTCATTCGGAATTCTGCCTCACCTGTTTTTTCTATGAGTCTTACTTTTATTTCTGGCTCTATCTGAAGATTCCAAACTTCTTTTTGAATTGCTTTTATTATATCTGTTCCAGAAATACTTTCCTTAAGCATTAAGTCTAAGATTTTATCTCTTGCATTTATAAAATCACCTGCCAGCGCATAATCTAAAACAATTCGAATCTCTCTTGGTTTTGTTGAAGACAACATCATATTTACCATTTCTGAATTGATATTTGTTGATATTGAGGCAGTCGTTTGGAGAAGATTTATCGCTCTTCTGCAGTCTCCCTCTGAACCTTCATAAATTGTTTCTATTGCTTTATCGTCAATGGATAATTTTTCTTTTTCTACAATTCTTTTCATTACATCTCGAACGTCTTTTTTTTCAAGTATTCTGAAACGAAATACCACACATCTTGACTGAATTGGGTCTATTATTTTTGATGAATAATTGCAGGACATTATAAAACGACAGGTGTTGGTATAATTTTCCATTGTTCTTCTTAGGGCTTGTTGGGCTTCTTTTGTTAATGCATCTGCTTCATCTAAGAAAATAACTTTGAAAGGTATGTTTTCTAGGGCTTTTGTTCTTGCGAAGTCTTTTACTTTTTGTCTTACAACGTCTATTCCTCTTTCATCAGATGCATTTAATTCTAGATAATTTTCTTTCCAGGCCTTACCAAAGAGTTCTTTTACAATAATTAGTGCGAGAGTTGATTTTCCTGTTCCTGCTGGACCTGCAAATAGTAAATGAGGTATGTTTAGAGCTTGGACTAAGGATTTTACTCTCTTTATAATCTCTTGCTGTCCTACCACATCTTCAAATTTTACTGGGCGGTATTTCTCTGTCCAGATAGTTGATTCATTCATCAAAGCTTTTATGTTATAAGGGTTATAAATATTGTTGTGGTTTAGATTTATACAGATAAAAATTTTGATTTTTTTATGTCACTACTTTATAATAACTTATTTAGTAATGTTTAAATAGAGCTTTTTGTATAGGGTATTATGGAAAGAAGACTAAAGGAAACTCGGATTGAAGGGACTCTTGAAGCTTGCGAAATAAGAGAATTACCTGTTATTAGAGAGGGAAATTATGGTTCGCCTGGTTTAGCTATTCTTTCAATTAAGAACGGACATATTTTACTTGCTCCTTTTTTTGGACGTATTGGTTATGAAGATGCTGTTCGGATGGTTAAAGGGAGACAAGGTGTTTGTCTTAAACAAGAGATTGAAGGATATCATTGGCCTTTTGTCGAAACCAGAACATTAAGCCAGCATCTTAATGAAGAAGGAGGCGCAGGATTACCTTTACATATTGCATATAATGTTCTTGAAAAGTATCATTTGAGAATAAATAACGAAGGATTTATCGAACCAGATTCATTAAATCCTTTACCATTGCCTAAAAAAGAATATTACAATATGAAACGTATAACTCCTATTAAAAGAGAGAATTACCTTTTTTTAATTAGTAATCTTTAAACAGAACTTTTTTAGAGGATATTTTTCTAGATGTTAAAAATTTAACTTTAGATTTGAACTAAACATTTTTAGTAAAAGTTTATGCAGAACGTTCTCTATGCAATCTTCTTTTTCTTTTTTCCTTCTTTAGAAGTTTGCGTTGCCACTTCCATCTCATTTGTCTTTTCTTTTTCCAGCGTCTTGAGGATCTTTTCATAAACTCTTTAGAAAAAATCGGTATTTAAAGCTTGCTGATAATTGTATTATAGTTCACCAGCATTTATAAGCCATAAATTGCTAATTTTTCTATGGGATTTTGGCCAATTGTAATAAAAGTTATAAGAGAATCTGACATTCTTTTGGTAGTCCAAGACGTGCGTTTGCCTGAAATTTCTCAAAATGAGGCATTAGAGAAAATATTAAGGGCAAATGGAAAATTATTTGTCAGAGTTTTTACTAAGATTGATTTGGTTTCTGAGAAATTTTTGGAGCACGTTAAGTCTAATTATAAAGACGCATTTTTTGTTTCTGGCACTAAAAATATTGGTATCTCTGAACTTAAAATACAATTGTTAATTATGGCAAAAAGAGCAAAAATAGAGAACCCGAGAATTGGTGTTGTGGGTTATCCTAATATAGGAAAGTCTGCAATTATTAATGCATTAGCAAAAAGAGCAAGAACAAGAGTTGCAAGTTTTGCTGGAACTACTCGAGGGCAGCAGTGGGTTAAAGTAGGAGGCTTGTTTGTTATAGATTCACCGGGAGTTATTCCTTATGAAGACAATGAAGTTGTTCTCGGGGTTTTAGGAGCAAAGGACCCTGAAAAAATCAGAAGAGTTTATAGAGTTGCTTTGAGAATTGTAAAAATGTTTATGGAATATGATAAGAAAATTTTGGAAGATGCTTATGGGATTTCTATTTCTAATACAGATAATATATTGGAAGAAATAGGAAGAAAGAGGGGCATGCTATTGAAAGGTGGAATTGTTGACGAGAATAGAGTTTCTGTGATGATAATCAAAGATTGGCAGAATGGGAAAATTAAACTTTAGTTGTTCATCAAGTTAGATAATTTTATTCTTCTAATTTCTTCTTGGAATGATTTGCCTCTTTCTTCGCCTAGTATATTTTTATAAAAATCTGGGCGGGAATTCATTGCTTTTCCTAAAGACCCTGCTTCTCTGATGAGGTTGGCAATTTCCGAATCTTCAAGGCATGTCTTGCTTAACATTCTCCATCCTTTAACGGATATTGACTGAGGAATTAAATCTCCATATCCCAGGATTTCCATTATTCTTTCGTTATCTATAATTTCATCATAGGATAAGTCTTGCAAAAGTATCTTAGACCTTTTCATATTTAATTGAGAATAATCTTTCATTACTAAATCTGTTTCTTTTTCTATTCCTTTTATCAACTCTTTTAGCCGAACTCTTAGGAGAACTCCGGATTTTCCAAGCTCGATTATATATTTGTTAAGATTCTCTGTTATTTTTTGAATGAGCATGCCTCTTTGTATTACATTGGTCGCTTGTTTTAGATTAATCATATTTCTTAATTCCATGAAGTTTAATTTTTCTATATAGCTGTCAAATAGTTCTCTTTGTTTTTCTAATATCTGCATACGTTCGTTTGCACTTCTGAGCAATTCTTCTGTGGGCATTACGGGATATCTTAAATTTTTATAAAAAAGAGTTATTTCATTTTTTCTCTCGGAAATTGCAATGACAAAAGTTTCTGCTTCTTTTGCTGTTCTTTCTGCGGCTTTATGCCTTGTGCCTGTTTCAGAAGTTTTTGTTTTGCTGCTGGGCGTTAGGAGAACATTGGCATAATTTATCTTTTTCATATCTTTTGAAAGTATTATTGCGCCATCCATTTTTACTAATTCTACTAGTTTTTGAGGAGTAAATTTCGTGTTTATTCTAAACCCTCCATCGAGCAATGAAATTATATTTTCGTTTTCTACGACGATTAGAGCACCTTTTTTTGCCCTGAGGGCACTGTCTAACGCGGTTCGAAGATGTGTTCCTGGAGCAATTAGTTTTAAAATATTTAGAAATTCTTCATCTGTTGCTTTTTGGGTATTATTCGCAGGTTTAATTATTGTTTCCTGAATTTCTTTTTTTCTTTCCATTTTATAACTACATATTAGAATGAGTTCTATTTATAAATTTTTATTTTTGATGCAATTACTTACTATTGTAAAATTGCTGACGCTAACCATTAAAAGCCCCTACAGCATCCATCGAAACCTCAAGATTTTTGTTTGTGCAATCTAAATCTTGACGGTGCTCAAGAACCCAAATACTCTAAAAGGTTCTTGACAAGATAACTATCTGGATACTATTTTTATCGTTAATAAAATTGTAACTATAAAGCTGGATTCCCATTAATTTCCATGAAATGATTTATCATTTCATGATAGGGGGATAATCCTCTTAATTTCCAAGTCAATCTTAATGATTGAGTTATTGCATAATATTCTGCGCCCTCTTCTGTCCTGTGGTCTCCAAGCAATGTTCTTGTCGGGATAGCTGTTCTAATATGTCTCTCGGTACCATTATTTGTGAAGCTTACTCCAGGGAAGAGGATTGCCGTACACCAATCATCTCTAAATTTTATCAACCTATTTTTTACTATACTAATTGCTTCTTTACTTTTCCAATTATGTTTGATAATGTCTTCCAATTTGCCATCAAAATAATTAAACATTTTTTCTCTCTTATCTGGTGGAGGGTCATCTTCTAAAAAGTTAGACATTTCATTAAATAAATTAGTCAGGCAACGATGAAGCAAAACTATATCTTTTTTTGGATTATCCATCGCTAAAGTGTAAGTCGTCCTAAGTAGGTGAGAGAAGCATTTTTGGAAAAATCTTGCAAATTTTTGAAATTCAGGAGCACAATCACTAATAAAAACCCCTTCAAATTCATTGCCCAATATTTTCGATATTATTTTTCTTGCTTTTGATTTATCGATATGAATATATACGATATTGATAGTGCAAAATAGCCATAAAACATAATTAATTCCATTGACCCTCCAAGAAGATGTGTCGCCTCCAACGACTTCTGCCTCTCTTAATTCTGTTCCAAGCGAGTTATACTCGGGCTTTAATTCTTTGTATATAAAGTATAAACACTTTATGTTTATTAGCATTTCTGGATTAAATGAATTAATCCAAAAATGAATTTATTAATGGAGACAGAAGAGACGCGAAGTTGCCCCGCAAGGCATTAAATTTTCTCCAGTTCTATGCACACAATCTTTGATTGTTTGCTGGCTAAATGTTTCTCCTGTCAAGTCTTCGATATGCTCTACAATCTTTTCATAACTTCCAGCAAAACCATTCTTTAGTGAAATTATCCATGATCTCAACCTATTACGGACAGAGGTAGAATAAATTCTTTCTGCAATAAATAAGGTTACTAACATTTTTATGGGGGGTATATCCCAGACATATAGTTTAACTTTTTTTATCTTTAGCTTATTTCCATATTTTTCTTTTAATCCTGCCAATTCTTCTTTACTAAACTTAACATTGATTTCTTCATCAATCTTTTTTGGAGTTTTTCTTGTTGCACCATTTCCGCCTTTGGGCTTTCCTCTTGGATTTGTGCCAACAGGCAGCCTGTTAGGAGATTTCATAACAGACTTTGTATAAACTGGCAATTTCGAAGAAGGAGTATTTTCGTTTAGAAACTGTCTAAGTTTTTTTTTAAAATTTCGATTTCTTTTTTTAGAGCGATATTTTCTTTTTTGACTTCCTTAAACTTTTTTTCAAAGTATTCTTTGTCAATTTTAAGCTTTTGATTTTCTTCTAAGGGGTTCGTTTGTTTCATTTTCAAGTATTACAAGATAAACATCGTGCCCTAGATATTCCTTTGGGCAATCAACCTTGGCACTTGTGCCAAAAGGAGTAACTTTGCGTTTGATAAAACCCCTGATACCTTCAACGCTAAGTTTTGTCTTGACTTCGATAGGAATAATCTTCATATATCTATTAGATATCTTAAGTATTTAAACTTTATGGTGCTGGAGTATAATGATTAATAGAAATTATCTAAAATTTAGGAATTTGCCTTTATAGTTACATAAAATTTAATATTGCGTGGAGGACTTCTGGTTTTTAGTTTAGAAAGCTATTTTACGGAAATAATTAATAGTGATGTTTCTAGTTAGTTTAATGAACCAATCTAAGATTTGGGATAAGTTGTATAGTGAGGGATTTAAATGGAAGCTTGAAGCGAGAGATGTTCCTTTAGGGTTTAAGGGGAAAGATGTTTTGGAAATCGGGGTTGGAAATGGAAAGACATTGCAGTCAATTTTAAGACAAAAGCCTCGGAGAGTTGCTGCTGTTGATTTTTCCAGCGAGGCGATAAAGATTGTTGAGGAGAAATTTAAAGGAGTTGAATGTGTTAAAGCTAATGTTATGGATATGCCTTTTTCTGATAATTCGTTTGACGTTGTTGTATGTTATTTTATATTGAATAATTTGATTGAAAAAGAAAGAGTTAGAGCTGTGAAAGAAATTTATAGGACGATTAAAAAATCTGGGATTTTGGTTTTTATGGATTTTGCTGTTGGAGATTTTCGGGAATTGGAAGATTGCGTTCAATTGGAAGAACATACAATTCAAAAGAAAAGTGGATTGATATGCCATTTTTTTGATGTAGGAGAGATTAAGGAATTATTTTTTGAGTTTGGGAAGATGAAAGTTAAATTATTGGAGTCAGAACCGATTACACATAAGTCGTTTTTAAAAAGGAGAATTATAAGTTTAATTGCGAGAAAATAGTTTTGGCAGTATGTGGCATAGACGAGACCATGAATACTACATTACTTTATATGTGGATTGGAGATAATTAGCTGTAATCTGACATTTATCAGTAAGAATGAGCATAAATGATTGGTAGTAAATTTTTTATAATTTCTGGTAGACATGTAATATGGGCGTTTTTATGAGGGTCTATTCTTTTTTTGAATAATCTTTTTCGTCGTCTTCTAAATTTTCTTTATCTTCAATATCTTCTTTGTCATCTTCATCGTCTTCTTCATCTTCATCTTCTAAATCTTCTTCATCTTCATCTTCTAAATCTTCTTCATCTTCGTCTAAATCTTCATCGTCTTCATCGTCTTCGTCTTCTAAACCTTCAATTTCTTCTGTGCATTCTTCTAGAATATGGAGTATCTTATCAAGTTTTGAATTAAGTTGATTGAATTGTTCTGAAGAGATTCCTGATTGAGAAGAACTACCTTGGCTTCTTGTGCTAAATTTGCTGTTTGGACCATCGCTATTCTTAAAACAGTCGTTGCAATAAACAGGTTTTTCTCCTGAGGGTCTAAAAGGAACTTGACATTGATTTCCGCATTTATCGCAGGTAGCATCATGCATTTCAACTGGTCCTCTTTCGGATCTTCTAGAATCTCTATCTCTGCTGCCTCCGAATCCGCCTCCGAATCCACTTCGTCCTTGGGGTCTTCCGCCAAATCTGCCTCCGCTAGATCTGCCTCGAAATCCACCTCGCGCGTTTTCTCTAAAGTTTGCCATGGTTATTTACTAAAATGGGGGTTTATAAAGATATGGAAAGATGATCTTTGAATAGTAAAAAATATTAAGTTAAAATTACTAACTAAATATTATGGTAAAGAAAATACTTTTTGTTTGTTATACTAATATTAATCGTAGTCCTACTGCAGCTAGAGTTTTTAGTGAACTTTTAGAAGAGAAAGGATATTTGGTTTTTGGAAGAGGAGTTTATACCGAGCATGAATTTGAAGTAACTTCTGCTGGAGTTTACGCTTATGATGAAGGAAATGAAATTACAGACGAACAATTAGCAAATGCAAATCAAATATTTTTTATGGATAATTATGTTTATTCTGAGGCTAAACGACTTTATAAAATTGAGGAAGAGAAATCGGTTGTTTTTGACATCAAGGATATTTATTTTAGGAATTCTTCAATACTTGAGGAAATTTTGAGGAAGAAGCTTAAGGATTTTGTTCCTTAGGGGAGATACTCTTGCCGATACTTGCAAAGCAATGCTCTGCAGTAATTTTAATATCTGTGATGATTGAATTGATTCGAGTCGAAGTATATTTTTATATATAAAGTTTAACAACTTTATTAAAACTAGCAATTTTCAATGAAATGAATTCATTGAAAATTAGACAATCGCAAGAACCCCGTCAGTTTTAACTGACGGATGAATTGCGACATATATTTATTCTATTATAATTATAAAACAGTGAGCTAGATAGTAGCCCACTGCAATCGATATAGTAGTAACTATCTGGTTCTAATTAAATGTTACGGGAGGTTGAAATGTATAAACATAGCCAGAACTCTGTCGGCTCAAACAGGAAGCATGTCCAAATAACACCAAAATATCGTTATCACATGATGCGAAAAGATAAGCTG
>Ga0209542_10020439_pt1 | contig 10491 bp, 8 predicted proteins | sample RifCSPhighO2_01_FD_184028 | JGI IMG/M metagenome (GOLD analysis project Ga0209542, IMG submission 184028) | Soil microbial communities from Rifle, Colorado - Rifle CSP2_plank highO2_0.1 (SPAdes) (version 2) | ecosystem: Environmental > Terrestrial > Deep subsurface > Rock core/Sediment ...
GAGTTTGCAGTGACAAAAGCTCTCTCTCTACTCGAATCAGGTTCTTCTTGCTTTCTCGCTCCTTGACGTATACGCCAAAGGTCGCCTTGCCAATAAGCACGAGTAACAGGAACAGCACCGCGAGCACTCCTCGAGAATAGAGCGCCTTTTTTATCTTTCGTTTTCGCTGGAAGTCCCTCACTGGAATAGCTTATAGCTGATAGCTTTTAGCTTATAGATTCGGTTGGCAGGAAGGTGAAAGATTGCTAGTATGTGCATAAAGATATTATATCTTATTCTTAAAGCCATAAGCTAACTTTTTTCTAACAGCTATAAGCTCTCTTTATGTTATTCAACGCAAAACACAAGAAAAAGATTGGCATCATCTGGGCCGTGCTCTGCGCGCTCATCATCATAAGCATGGTTCTCCTCTACTTCCCCGCATTATATTAGAAAAGCGGTGGTCAACTTGGATGGCCAAGTGGTAGGAAGGCAAGAATATCTATTGCTTTTTCCTACTCGCTACTTGCTACCTACTACTAACTAGCTTTGCACCATCTTCACGAATACTTCATGAGGTATCCGCACGCGCCCTGTGCCCTGTTCCTTGAGGCGCTGTTTCCCCTCCTTTTGCTGTTGCCAGAGCTTCATCTTTCGAGTCCGATCTCCCCCATAGAGGTAGCCCGTGACGTCTTTCGCCATCGCGCGCACCGTGCGCGAGGAAATAATGCGTCCAAGCGCCTGCCCCTGCACCTTGGTGACGAACAGCTGCCTTGGCAATATGCCATGCAGTTTCTCGACGGCGGCTTCCGCCTCGAATTCGACTCGCTTGCGCGAGACGATGCGAGAGAATGCAGGCACGACTTCATCGGCCACCAAGAGCTCGAGTTTCACCACATCGGCCTTCCGAAGCTCGCTAAGCTTGTACGAAAGCGAAGCGAAGCCCGATGAAAGGCTTTTTATCTCATCGAAAAAACCTCGCATAAGCTCGCGAAGCGGCATGTGGAGCACCACGAGATTCCTGTTGTTGCCGAAATTCTCCGTTACCTGTATTTCTGCTTCATGCGTGTAGAGCATCGGCATAAGCGCCGCAAGATACTCGGGAGGCGTGATGATGCGAGCTTCCACCATGGGTTCATACACTTCCGCGATCTCATTATAGTCGGGAAAGCGCGCGGCCGAATATACCACTTCACGCCCCCCTCGCTTAGTCACCACCTCATAGGTGATGGACGGAGTCGTGACCACGAGTGAGAGGCCAAATTCACGCCGGAGCCGCTCCGTGATGATTTCAAGGTGGAGCATGCCGAGAAAGCCGCACCGAAAACCGCGCCCAAGGAGGCCGCCCGATTCTTCTTCATACGTGAACGACGAATCGGAGAGACGAAGACGGTTGATCGCCTGGCGAAGCTCGTTAAAATTATCTTGGCTTTCGGGATAGATAGAAGCCCACACGACCGGCCGAGGCTTGTCGTATCCGGGGAGCGGCTGTTCCTTCCCTTTTGCCGAAAGAATCGTATCACCGACGGACGCGATCCCGGGCTCTTTGATCCCGGTGACAATGTACCCAATCTCACCTGCCGAAAGTGAAGCTACGGGTGTTTCTCCGGGTGAGAAAATGCCGGTTTCAAGAGCCGTAAAGCCTTGCTTAGAGGCCGCGAATCGGAGTTTGTCGCCCTTCTTCGCGCTCCCGTCGAAGACGCGAAGAAAGACAATGACGCCCGCGTGGTTCGAGTATTTGAAATCAAACACAAGTCCTCGAAAACCGTCCCCTCCTGACGCGCCGTTCCGCATAGGAGAACCAGCAGGAGCGGGCACGCGCTCGATAACGGCGGCAAGAAGTTCAGGAACTCCCGCCCCGGTCTTCCCAGAGACGAGAAGCACTCTATCCTCGCTCGTTCCGCAAAGCTCAGCGATTTCCTTCCTCGTCTCGGGAACGCGCGCGAGCGGTGAATCAATTTTATTTACGGCGGGAATGATGGTAAGCCCAGCTTCGCGCGCCATGGCAAGTACGGAAATCGTTTGAGCTTGCACGCCCTGGGTTGCGTCCACAAGCACGATCGCGCCTTCAACCGCCTTCATCGCTCTCGAGACCTCATAGGCAAAGTCGATGTGTCCCGGAGTATCAATTAAATTTAAAGTGTAAGAATCAGAGTCTAAAGTTCCGGAGCTCTTCTCCGACGAGCCGCTATCTTTCATTTTTGATATGTCATTTTGATTTTTGATTCTTGCATTTTCATTTTTCGGATGGTACACCATCCGCACGGGAGTCATTTTGATGGTAATCCCCCGCTCTCTTTCAAGCTCCATGGAGTCGAGTACCTGATCGCGCATTTTACGCTTTTCTATCGTATGAGTCACCTCCAAAAGCCGGTCAGCCAAAGTACTCTTACCATGATCTATGTGCGCAATTATGCAAAAATTACGAATGTTATTCATAGGTAGTGGTCAATGCCTGCCCCGTAGTGAACCTAAGTCTGCGAGGTTCTACTACTGGGGTGCGCGATAATGCAGAAGTTTGGGATGTTGTTTCCTCTCGCAGGCATAGGGTGCATACTAGCAGAAAGCCGAGCAACAAAAAAGCCCGCCTGATCGGAGAGAATTCCGATTGATGCGGGCGGGCAACAAAGAAAGAGGTTTCAGTCCCGAAGTCAGATCATTGAGCGTTGCAGCAAGATGTGCGCGATTACCTCCTTCTCGCAAGAACAAGAAAAACAAGTGGCGGCGCGGTCTTCGGCTACCCCGTTAATGACAAACCCTTCATCGAGCAACCACTGTTGAACGCTGTCGCTTACCGCTATTCTATCCTTGGTCCGCCCGTCGAACGCAATACGCATACGGATGTCACCTAGCGAATGAACTTCAGCGTCAAAATGTGCAAAGGTCTTGCCTCTTAGGAAATGCGTGAGTTTCGCCTGTAACCGCTTGGTAAATGGTATTAAGTCGGGAGGAGTCATAGAAAGGGCCTTTCGTCGTGGCCAATAGTACAACGTTCCTGTCAAAAAGCAACTGCGGGAGTACCGGATTACCCAAACACTAAAACGTCGTCTCCGTCGGGTCAGGACCGATGAATTTCGCTCTCCAGATTTTGTGATGAAACGTCCTCCAGATCTCCCTGATTTCTCTATTGCCAAGAAGGTACAAAATGACCGCGCCGGCGATCACTCCTCCTAGGCCCGCGAGGAGCCCCTGGAGAAAGATGCCAAGTGTCGTTTGAAGGTTAAAGATTGTATCGAAAAGATTCAAGCACGCGTACGAGGTAGCCCCCATGATGATCGAGGCCGCGAAGCTCTGCCAGAGAGTCTCTGAGACGGCTCCTTCGAATTTCTGAAAATGGCGGGTGTACAGTATCCAGAAAGCGCAGGCGCTAAGGACGGTCCCGACAGAATAGGAAAGAGGAAGCACGAGCATCTTCGTCCCCGAAAGATCCGAAACTCGAAGTAACGACTCGAGGAAATAGCGTACGATCGGCTCTTCATTAAAAAGCTTCGAGAGTAGAAGAGCGGCACAGATGGTGATGAGCGCTCCCCCAAGCGCGACAAAAAGAGGCGTTTTCGTCTTTCCCGCGGCGTAATAGGCGCGCGTAAAGAGAAGTGTGATGCTCTGCGCCACGACCGATAAAGCGAAGAGCGCGAGCGCGGCGGCGGTAAGCCGTGTGTCACCCCAGTCGAAGGCACCGCTTCCAAGGACAGTCCGGACGATTTGGGCGCGGAGCACCACAAAGAGCACGAGGGCCGGCATAGACCAGAACAAAATGTGACGCATGGCGGTAGAAAGGGTCTTTATAAAGGTTGCCCTCTCCCCCTTTGTCCAGAGCCCCGCAAGCGTCGGAAAAGCGGCAAGAGAGTAGCTCGCCCCCACGATAGAGAGCGGTACCGATTGAAGGTTCCAAGACAGATTGAAAATAGCGATCGAACCGACACCAAGGAGCGATCCGAGCGTCGTGAGAATAAGGATCGTAATGTTTTGAAGGGAAAGCGCGAGCGTCCGCGGGAGCGAAACGAGAAGCACTTCCTTCAGGAGTCTAAAGTCGAGTGTCAGTTTTAGACGAGGAAGGAGTCCCGTGCGCAGAATCACGGGGATCTGTATGCAGAGGTGCAGAAGGGCGCCGAGGACGACGCCGAGCGCGAGACCTTGAAGTCCAAGCAAGGGGTAGAGGAAAAACACGCCAATGATAATCCCGAGATTGTACAAAATGGGACTTACCGCGTACACGAAGAAGCGCCGCTCAAGCTGGGTCACGCTCGCGAAGAGATTTGAGATGCCAAGGGCTATCGGCTGGAGAAGCATGATGCGCATGAGGGAAACCGTCGTCGTAAGCATGCTCTCGCTAAATCCGGGAAAAAGAAGTTTTGCGAGGGCTGGAGCGAAGTAGCACGCGAGCGCGCTTATAAGAAGGACAAAAAGAAAGAATGCGGAAAATACCGAATCGAGAAATATACGGGCGGCCTCTTTGCTTTCTTCCCGTCGTCGTGAGAGAAACGGAATGAGCACCGAAAGCGAAACCATCGAGGCGCTCCAGATGAAAATAAGGTCCGGAACTCTAAACGCGGCGTAATAGATATCGAGCGCCGCTCCCGCGCCGAAGTAAGAGGCAAGCAGTCGATCGCGAAGAAAACCGAGGAGTTGAGAGAGCAGGGCGAAAAAACCCAAAAGATAAGCGGCCTCGTGGAGTCCGCCTATCTCTTGTTCTATGAACCGGAGTATCGCTCGTACCATTGCTACTCTAGAGGCGCCGCCGCTTTGGGGGCTCCCTTTTCCGAAACCGGCAACGTCTTTCGTTTTTCAGGTGTCGCGTCGACCGGCGGAGCCGCGTTCGCGAACGGATCTCGTCCCGCCTTCAGATTCTGGAGGATAAGTTTGATTTCCTCGTTATCGCCGTTGGTGACGAGAAGATCGCTAAATTGCGCGATCGCGTCCGCGGTTCGATTCAACCGGTCGTACGAGAGTCCCAAGAAATATTTGGCGTTCGCGTAAGCGGGATTGAGTGAAACGGAACGTTCGAGCGCGGCCGCCGCGCCCTTGTAGTCCCGATCATTGAACCGCAAAAGTCCTAGTTGAAAGAAAATGGTCGCGTCATTAGGAGCGATAATGGACGCCGCCTCAACCGAAGAAATCGCGGCCTTGATATTGCCTTCGGCCACCTCAATCTGCGAGAGAAGGAAAATGGCTTCAATATAGTTGTTTTTCTTCGAAAGAGCCTTCGCGATATATTCTCTCGCAGCCGCGTTATCCTTTTTGGCAACTTCGAGCCTGGCAAGGATAAGGTATATCGCGGGACTCTCCGGGTTCAAGGCGAGGGCCTGCTCGTACGCCGCCTTGGCGTTTTCATACGCGCCCTCGACGCCAAGCGGGGTCACCACCTCGTACACGCGCCCGAGCGTCAAGAAATTTTCGTACTGCGAAGGATTAAGAGAAACGGCCCTGCGAGCGCTCCCTTGAGCCGCGCCAAGGAGGCCTTGGAATTTGCCCCGTACCACCTCGGCCGATTCACTGCTTTGGTTCTGCTGCAGAAGCGCGTTCATGCGCATGAGGGTAAGTTCGGTTAAGAAACGGTAGTACAGGGCGGAAGGACTCATCGCGGTGGCGCGAGTAATATACCCTTCGGCCTTGTCGAGATCCCCTGCTAAGTTGAAGGCGATGACGCCTTTTTGAAATACTACCGAAGCGACGTACTTTTGGATGAGGGAGTAGCCAAGCGAGGCACCGCCAAGAAGAAGGAGGATGAGGAGAAGCACCGAAACAAAATTAGCTCGCGGAGTGCTCGAGAATGAGATTATTTTTTGCGGCGATAGCTTTTCCACGGTGAGCGCGGTGACGAAAAGCCCCGTGAAGAAGAATGTGAGCGCGAAAATAGTGAGTGACGGTATGTAGAACACGTTGAAAATCCAGAAAAAGAGAGACACCAGAAATGACGAGGTAATGAGGTACTGCGAAAATTTGTCAGAAAAATTCGAGAGAATCGCCTTAAAGCCGGCGTAAAGAAATGAACAAAGAAACAGCAGCCACGCAAGGCCGCCAAGAATGCCGGTTGTCGCGACAAACGTCGGCACGAGTCCTACGCCATAATTGAAATCCACATTCCAAAAAATGGTTTCGTTGATGCCCGCCGGTTTATGTGCGAGCCACTCTGAAGTGAAATTGTTGGGTCCTACTCCGAGAAGCGGATGGTCGAGCAAGATTTCACGAGTGACGTCAAACGTTGCCTGAAAGGAGGGACGCGCTTCAAGGTGTGAGATGTTGAACGTTTCCCCAATCGCTCCGCCAATCGTGCTCCCCGCGAGAATGAACACAACGGACGTAAGGAGCACAATAAGCGAGGGAATGGGTATTGTACGAAGCGGTCGGCTCTCGCTTTGAAGCGCTTCCCTACCCGCGTCAAGCGAGGAAGTTTCTCCGGCCGTACCGCTTCCGTTGAAAGAAATGAGGTATACCAAAAAAACGAGGGAGAAGAGCCCAAGGACCAGCCATATAATCCCGAAATTGATAATGGCGAGGAAAAAGAGAGCGAGGAGAAGGGAAAGATAGAGGAGCCCCCTAAATAAGGGGCGAAGCGAGAGGAACTCAATCGTCATGAGGGAAAGAAGCGCAACGGCTCCGAAAAAGATACCTAGATCATTCCATTTTCCGATCGTGTTTGAGACAACATCCGTAAAAACGCTGACGGAGAGAAATTCAGGCCCGAGCACAAGCCGAAGGAGATGGAAAATAGCGATGAGAATGAAGGCCGCGAAAAAACCTAAATAGCTCCCGAATATTTCCTCTCTGCTTCGAAACATGATGGGGATAAGGCCCGTCATGAGCGCGACGATGAGGAGGCTAAGCGCCGTGCCAACTTCAAACCCATCACCAACAAGCGACCACAGAGTAGAACCGGAGAAAATTCCGGAGAGCGCGAAGAGACCGACAACGAGTGAGAGCGAGACGAGTATCGGAGAGGTGGGGATAACGAACCGGCCATCTTTTAACCTCGCGATTACAAACAGCGAAAAAGCGAGGAGGGTGAAAATCGAGAGAAGAATGGACTTGCCAAACTGCAGAGGGAACGCGAGATCCGGGACAAAAGAAATCGGAAGAAGGAAGATGAGAGCAAAAAGGAGGAAAGACGAGATTCGTTCAATCCCGCGCACCCCCCCTCTCTTGCCCGCCCCTGCGGTGCTAGCCTGTACCTCTGATGTCGTCATGTTATCTAGGCTGTCTCGAACAGTGTCTCCTTCGCTATCGGAGACGAAAGAACCTCCCTCCTGTATGTGTCGCTTCTTGTCTCGCATATGTAGGGCAATTATAGCGGATCGGGGCAAGTGCGCAATCTGTGTATAAGAAAAAGATCCCTGACGAAACAAAGCCCCGTTTCCGGGGCTTTGTTAGATGTCGGCATATACCTATAAGCCGAATTCTGTATCCCGACGGTCGTCGGGACGATAATCATTTATCTAGCCCCTAAATTACTTCCGGGGTCGAGCGGCACCCTCCGACGCACAGCATCGGAGTACGGCCTTGCACTGAAGTAAGAGTTTAGCCGTTTCATTCTTCGCTTTGCAGAGGACCTTCGGACCAAGGCGTATACGAAGACTTATCCATCGCTGGATACTCTCATCCTTTCGAATGAGAACGTTTCTGTTCGCATCTCGCTCCTCGCGGAGGACGGGCGTTACCCGCTACCTGTCTCCCCGAAATCCGCCTCCGTCATCCGCCAGCTGGCGGATGACGGACGGCGGATCGGGGCAGTGTTCGGACTTTCCTCTCCGACACACCTCCGCCAGCTGGCGGATGTTGCATCGGAGCGATTATCTGGTATATGCCAACCTAACTATACCCTAAAAATAAAATCTTGACAATGGAGTCCCTAACGACGAGACTAGTCAGTCGTTGCGGCGCCTTCCGTTTCTTGACTGGTGCCTCCGGGAAGGTTTACATCAATTTCAACTCCTTTCGTATCCGTGTCTGTGTCTCCCGACATATTGTCCCGGAGTGCGGGAATGCCGAAGTACAAGACGACGAGCACCAAAATAACACCGATAACGATACCGACAAGGGTCCACGATCCACTTCCCTCTCCAGTCGGAGTCGGGTTATTTACGATTGTTTCCATAGTAGAGTGGATAAGCTATCTAGTAAACGGCAACAGCTATACGTTTTTCGACTGTTATATTTTACCATAATTTAATCTCCGAGCAAAACATACGGGGAATATAAGCGGAACTACTCTTCAGTCTACGACTATTCCACCATCATGAGTACGCTGCCGATAGTTATGCCCGTCTTCTTCGCTACCCCCCCATTGATTTCAAGTACATACTTCGCCGTTGTCTGAGGAGAGAAGACTTCTGGGTATGTGCTCGGCGCCACCATCTCTTTCATATCCACTACGACAAGCCCGGCCGTTTCGTCCCTGCTCCCTAGGGCAGAATGTGTCGTCGAGGCGTCGCTAAGCCAGATGATATCGAGTGGGAAAAGCATGTCCTTCATCCACATGCGGTGAGTGTCGAGTTCCGGAAAAACGAACAGCATCCCCTCATCTTCCTCCATGGACGCCCTGCTCCCAAGACCCGTGGTCTGCGCGCTCTCTGTGTCAGCAAGCTCGAGAAAAAATGTGGCACCGCTCGGAGCCTGAAGTATCTTGTCAGCGTCGCGCGCTTGCTCTCGCACCTTGACGCTTGCCTGTAAAAGCGAGAGAAGTATGAGGGAGAAAACAATGGTGAGAAAAATTTTACCTTTCATAATGCGTATACAAACAACTATTGCACTTTCGGATGGAGGATGAGAGAAATCCACAGCCGAAGCGTAAAGAGAAGGAGCCACGCGTAACAAAGGAACACCCAAAGCGGCAGATTAAAAAATAGCTGGTTTAGTATGGGCGCGCCAAGGTAGACCCACTCGAACATTCCGACATCCGGCATGGCCTGAAGCAGTAGAGATACTAGGATAGAAATCGCGACGATGATGAGATACTGCGTGCCATGCCGCGTGTGGAAAGCAAGTTTGAGCGCGAAGATAAGCATCCAAGAAAACGCCAGGGAAAGTACGAGGGAACTCGAGAGCTCCGGTTGGAGGAGGCTTGCGAGCGCCGAGCCTGCCACCCCTAGGAAAAAGAGACTCTCGAGGACATCCACCGCCTTGTGCGCCAAAGTTTCGGGAAGGTGGACGAACGTCAAACGCTCTCCTAAACTTTTCGCCAAGAAATAAAGAAGTTCCAGGGAGGCGAGTCCCCCGAGCGGATAGAGAAGGAAGTAAACGAGGAGAAGGCTCCATCCGTCGTACCTTGGATAAAACCAAAGACTCTCTCTAAGCCCAAACTCATCAAACAAAAAGGCTCCCCCCGCCAAGGCGGCAAAGAGAATGAGGAACGCGCGGCGCTTAGTAAAAAGGAGCCACACGGAGGAGCGCTCGGCGTAATTGGAAAGTCCGACTCCGAGCCAGAAAAAGAGCAGGAATGGAGCGTGCCAAAACGTAAACCCTCGAAGCCCTAAGAGAAAGAAGGCGATCCACGCCACGCTCGCAAGAAGGATCGTAACGCGCGTGTACAAAAATTTCTGTTCTCGAGAAAGAGAGAGTCGCATGGAAATAGTTTAGAATTCATTTCAAAACCTATCGCAATCCAAAGATTCGTGGCATTCGAGGAAAAAATGGCGCAGACGAGGGAGGTGTAGCCAGCTACTCCGACCAAGGATAAGCCATTTTTAACCGAATGCCGCGATAGGACGTGTCGAAATGGCTTCAATCAATACTACACTACCATGGTAGGTTTTGAAATGAGTTCGAGCAAAAAAGGAGGCCGGGTATCTAGTACCGGCCTCACGTGGACGAAGAGTTCAAAATTACGTTCAAACTCCGCTCCGCGATCGATGGCTTCTTGCCGCGAAGCGATCCAAGAAGACAATAAAGCGCGCCCGCCTTGGCATCTTGAACTTCATCTCTCTTTCACTTGGAGTCTCTCCATGCGGAAACCATGTGGGACTAAGAACCAGTGTCCCGAACACAAGATCGGCGAGTGGAAGACCGAAGAATCCAGAGACTGACTCATTGCAGAGGACGTTGACGTGATGCCCCGCGTGAAAAGCGTACACGCACTGAAACGCCCTTCCAAACCGACGATGCGTAATGAGTGGCTTCCACTTCTCAATCGGCCAGTGCGAAATGGCATGAAGCACTTCGTACAGGAAAAGCGAAGAGGCAATCCCAAGTGACCCACCAAGAAAGATGGGTATTCTTGGAAAAAGCCAATGCACAGCGATGAAAAGAGTCGTCGCTACGAGAGTGAAGGCGACGAAGGCATACCACGGGAAGAAGGATGCTTCGTGCTGTTCCTCACGGATGATGGGAAAACGATTTTCAATCGTGGGCGTTGATTCTCGGTGTGGCCGAAACGCAATCGGCGTGAGCCCGTGATGGCGTGTATGCTTCCTATAGAAGGGGGAGAGAAACCACACGACGCGAGCGTGAAGCACGTAGCGATGAAAGAAATACTCCACGAAGCAGTTGAAGAAGCTCATGCCGACAAAGGTCCAAAAT
>Ga0209542_10020440_pt1 | contig 10490 bp, 12 predicted proteins | sample RifCSPhighO2_01_FD_184028 | JGI IMG/M metagenome (GOLD analysis project Ga0209542, IMG submission 184028) | Soil microbial communities from Rifle, Colorado - Rifle CSP2_plank highO2_0.1 (SPAdes) (version 2) | ecosystem: Environmental > Terrestrial > Deep subsurface > Rock core/Sediment ...
GGCATATTTTTTAGCTATAGAGTCGCTGTAAAGCTGTTTTAGAGTGGTATTTTTATTAAATTCGTATGTTTTTTTAGTGCTGGCGTCAAATGCTTTTAAGCCCAAAAGTTGTTTTTGTTCATTAAAAGCTCTATCCAAAGGCTCAAGCCTAATTGGCTTTTTGAAACGATGGCTTACAATAATGCTCTGGCCGCTGTTAACCTTATCGAAGATCTCTTCAAGATTTTCACGAAACTGCTTGGCGCCAATTGTATGGTAGGGGTTGTTAATCATAATTCAAGTTTAACTTAAGTTTAACTTTAAATCAAGTTTTATACACTCGGAGGGGCCACAGCCCTAATATTTTGATTCTCCAAATAAGGATATTCTCCCTCTTGAGAGCTTCAGGAATTAGAGCTGGATAAAAAAGGCTTGCCCCTCACTTTTTGCTAGCCAAATGGTGAGTGGGGGATAGAGCCCAGAGTTATTTTTCCAAGTATTCAATTTGAATAGTCTGGATATTTGATGTACCGATGTTTTCAACTTCGTGGTAACCGTCCACGCCGTTAATAACTTGGCCGGGAGTTAGCTCAACCTCTGCGGAAGTGCCATCCTGTTTTGTGACCTTCATTTTGCCGCCGGCAATAACATACGACACGTTCTCAGGATGCCAATGCATCTCTGCCTTGGCTCCCGCTTTGAGCTTAACCTCTAGGATTCGCACACCGTGATCTTCAGAAATGACCTTATGTACGTCAGGAGCAATGGCGACAGCGTCTTCGCTACTATCCATAACCCAAATTATACGCTTTTGAGGAGTGTGGGAAATTGGTTATGGTTCAGTGCTAAAACTGTTTATACTTGGGTTGATTCGGCAGGTAATGCTCGGCGCATAGATTCATCAACCAAATCTACGGTTAGATCATAGGCTCTATTGCCTGCGTATATCCTTTTTGCTTGATGTCCGCTTCGAACTTGACTTCCTTTACGATAGTCAATAACTATTTGACCCTCCGCCACCGAAAAAAGCTTGCTAACCGTTAAAGCGCCAACCGCCACTCCAAAGGCAACTAATCTTGAAAGCTCCTCTTCGGATAATGTAAGAGTTCGTTCCTCTGGAACCGGTTCTACAGTTGGCTGAGCCATAGATTTCAAAAGATCAACTGCAACTTGGCGCGCTGTATTCTCAATCGGAAACATAAATGGAAGATGCCCAGTGGTAACCTCAGTTACGGCCAATTCACTACCAACGCTGTCTCGGGCTGTCTCAAGAGCTGTCTCAAACGGAGTTAATTCCCAAGGTCTGGTCACAATGAATATAAGTATACATTGCGGTGGGGAGGAGTAAATTGGTTATGTTTTTGGGATTATACGCCTGTCTGCCGTTAGGCAGGCTCGGAGGGGGAAATCGGGTAGAGCTCGGATTGCCTCGGTTTATTTACTGGTTGCGCTCTATGACGACGTAGTTGGGGCGATGGAGAGACTTAACGGTAACACACTTCTTTAGTACAAAGATTAGGCGAACGTGCCACCAGGGCGGCCATTTAAAAAACTTAGGCTAAAGACGAGGATAGCGAATAGAGCCGGCGGCTTATTTTGTTTCGCCGTTCCATGCTCCGAGTTCACGACTAAAGTTTCTAACACTTAGCTCCTCTTCTATGCTCAAACTTCTCGGTCCTTCAACCCACGGCTTTAATCTAGAGTGTTGTATCTCGAGAGCTGCAGCTATTCTTTTACTTTCCCGATAGGTTTTTATCCTCTGCGTTAAGCCTGTGCCACCAACCTCAGTTGATATATATAAGGCGGCTGCAATTCCACCCATCGCGACCATTGGATATTCGACTAAGTCGGGAACTTTTTTACTCGCTTCGCTAATCTCTAATATGCACTTAGTAAGAAAAGCTCCACTAAGAGCCCAGGGAGTTGTGACAAATACTGTTGTCCAGCCTTTCTCCCATGCGTCTTGCGCAGCCGCTTGGGCTTTCCATCTCCTGCTATTGAGACTCTCCAAAGCCTCACGTCCATACTGATCATTCATACCGTTAAATTATACGTCACAGGTTGAAGTAGTAAATTTCTTATGCTTTATACGCTGGGGAGGCTTGTCCAGCCACCTAGAATATGTGCTAGGGAACGGGGATGGAGCCTGGGTCAGTACCTTGACCCAGGATGTCTCAAATCTTCAAAAGTGAGATAATGCGTTGGTCTATCACCGGGTCGCGGACCAGTTACGCTGCTCTGCCCAATCAACCTAAAAAGAGGTAAGTTTTTGCTAAAGGATGCACGAGTCATCAAACTTGCGTTATCTAGGCAGTTCAGTATATCTTCCACATTACCTCCACTAGAATAAGCCGTCACAAATCGCACATTGTCATCTTCCACTGGAACCGGCACAACACCAACCCTAAACTCTAATTCCTCGAGAGCTTCCTTAGTAACTTTCCATCCTTCGCGATCCATAAAAACTCCTTTGATACTATTTTCTGCCTCTGTTAGGACTTTTGCAAGCACAAGCGGAAAGCGAATAGCCCTCCTCCGCCAAGGCTTCGGAGGACAAGCCTGCCCGCCGTAGCTTTAGCGAAGGAGGGAGCCCGGGGTTTTGATATTATTATGGAATGAAGATTATCAAACGAAGCTCCACTGATATTGAAAAAGAAGAAGCGCACGGTGGCAGTGGATCCCGCAAAGTTTATGCCAGCCCGGAACATCTCAAGAGTTTAAGTTTCGAGGCCATGACTCATGGTTATTTGCCAGCAGGCAAAAGCTTTGACTGGCACGACCATAAGGGTATCGAAGAAATCATGGTTGTGCTCAAAGGTAACGGGAAGGTCTTGGACGACGAGGGTGAATATGACTACGTCCCGGGAGACGTTTTTGTATTCCCGGCCAATATAAATCATAAGATTGAAAATAACTCGGACCAAGAACACGAAATGATTTTCGTCAGAATCAAGGTCTAGTAGGGGGAAAGAGGATAGCCTGCCCGCCCCTGGATGGAGCCTGGCTAAGGGGTATAATCGTGATATGAGAGTTTATCTAGCAAGGCACGGGCAGAGTACCGCTAATGAGAAGAAAATACTTAACTCCGACCCTAAAGTTAAAGTACGTCTTACTACGCTTGGCGTTGAACAATCTCAGGAATTAGCAGAAAAATTAAAGGACGTTGCTTTTGAAGCGATTTATACATCGGAGTTCCCACGGGTTAAAGAGACTGCCGAAATAGTTAATAAATACCACAGCCTAATATCTAAAGTAGATCCTCGCTTGAATGATAATCGTTCAGGTTTTAACGGCAGACCAAGACAGGAGTTCCTTGACGCTTTAAATAGTTCAATCGATAAGCCAAACGCCAAATTTAATGATGGTGAGTCTTTGGAAGAAGTAAAACAGCGGACAGCCAGTTTTATGGAGTACCTGAAAACACAAAATTATAACTGCGTGCTAGTAGTAACTTCCGACATTATCGTCATGTATTTTTATGGTATTTTGCACAACCTATCACACGAACAAACATGGGATCTCGTAGTAGATAATGGCAATTATATAGAGGTTGATATTTAGGGGGGATAGAGCCTGCCTGCCGGCAGGTAGGCCTATGGAGGAAGCCCGGGCAAAGTTGTTATAATTCAAAGAGAATATGATTTTCAGGCAAATCCTGCATGAGGAGAAGTCATGCTTATCTTATATGGTCGGTTGCCCGACCAGAGGGGTCTGCACCATTGTTGATGCTCAGGGCACGCCGGAGGATTATACAACTTTTGCAGACAAGCTCGGTCTAAAAATCACAGCTGTTATTGAGACACACATCCAAGCTGATCATCTATCTTCATCAGCCGAGCTGGCGCGTAAGACGGGGGCAACTCTCTATTTCGGACCGAAAGCGGCGGTTAAATACCAGTTTGAGGAGTTCGCCGATGGGGCGACTATTAAAGTGGGTCGGCGCACCATTAAAGCTATCCATACTCCTGGCCATACTCCGGAACATATCTGCCTGCTAGTTGACGATTGGCTGGTGATGACCGGTGATACTCTCTTTGTGGGCGATGTTGGCCGGGTTGATTTGGTGGAAGAGGGAGCTGAAACTGCCCGCGTCAAAGCTAAGGCAAAAGACCTATACCAAAGTGTCCACAAACTGCTGAAATTACCTGATTGGACAGAGATATACCCCGGGCATTACAGAGGTTCAGCCTGCGGCAAGGGGATGGATAGCAAGACCTCATCGACTATCGGCCGGGAGCGGCGCAAGAACCCTGCCTTGCAACTTAGTGAACAGGCTTTCATTAAGTACTTATTTGAAGATATGCCGGTTGCTCCTAAGGATTTTCTAAAAATCAAAAGCCAAAATTCCGGCGGGGGATAGAGCCTGGATTACCTTAGTTTACTTACTGGTTTTGTAGCCGACCCAGATGTAGAGCAGAAATGTGGCTACGAAGTGCGGATATATCCTGTAAATTAAGTCGCCGGTGCCGCGGGCGTGCTTTTCGTAAGTAAAATAAACGCTAACCAGAAAGATCGCACCAAGAATTATTAATATCCATGCCCCAAGATTGGCCGGCCGGTACAACCAACCCCATTTTTCAAATCGCACCATTTTTCATCCCCGCTCGCTAGAGCAATTAACTTCCCCAAGTTTAGCATAAGCGGAGGGGGAAAGGGGATAGAGCTCAGGTTGACTTTTTAAGGCATTTATGGTAGTATGCACTTGTTGGTCCAGAAATAAAAAAAATGAAAACAAGAACCACCCAAGCTTTAATCGAACTGCAGGATTTTGTCACACACCAAGCGGCCGAAGATGCCGCTTTACCTGCCAGCGAAAGAGGCTACCAAGCCAAACTAGTGGCCGATATACTCGGCCAGGAAGCTCCTAATAGCCAAGCTCTTAAAGAACTACTGGCTCTTTACCGCACCGAAAAACAAGCCGCCTGAAACATAATCTCGGGCAAAAGGGTGAAGTTCAGCTCATCGTAGGTGTGGGCTGGGGGTAGCCTGCCCGCCTCAGGAGGGAGCTCGAGTTGACTTTTTAGAGTGCTTATGGTAGAATATCAGAGTTAAATTAGCATAAAAATGTCTGAAACCACCCTAGCAAGGCCCGAACAAACTAAAGTAGAAGTCCCAAATTATTCTAAGGAGTGGGTAACCTACGTACCTGATAAGAAATATGGGGTAACTATTGACCTGGAGAGTAGAGGTAGAGCTGTCGGTACTCTAACCTATGATGAAGAGGGTCGCGCGTCTATGTACGTTGATGGTTATGAAGTCAGCGAAGGATATGAGATGGGTCAAGGCATAGGCAAGGATTTACTTAGGGCGCTGGCTGCTGAGGCCAAAGAATTTGAGGCGGTAACTATTTCCGGCCACTTCGTTAACCAAGCTTCCTTGGGGGCGTTCGCCTCAATCTTTGGGGCTGAAAAATTAAGGTTCTTCACAAGATACGGCCATCAGCCCGTATCTATTAGTTTTGATGAAGCAATAAAATACCCCGATCAATACATTGCGGAAGCTGATCTGGGGGTCATTAGCTTAGAAAAAACAGATCCCGGCGCCGAATCGGTAGACGATAGTAACGCTCCGCCTGAACCAGGCGTTTTCCAAAGCGCTAAAGCAGGCCAGTGGGTTTATAGAAAGTTTCACAAGGGTGAAACCGGCCACCAGCCAGCTATGGCTGCTCTAGAGCTTAATATGATTAACCCCAACCCGAATTTACGCCGAGTTACCCTCAATAAATATTTGGAAATGAGCCAAAGGACCGGTTGGGTGGAAGCTGAAAATCACGCTATCCCGCTTGATTTGAACGATCCAAACAAAGCTCAGCGAAAGTATAACCAAGAGCTTATTGCCTGGCTGAGAGAACAATACGGCGATGAGATGTTTGGAGAAGACGGCGAAATGAAGATGGATGACAGTGTCTATATGGTCAGACCCTATCAATTGCCGGAATGGACTGAGCGTCAAACCAACGATCCCGAAAACTGGGCTGCCGTAAGTGGTGGTCGGGTTGATCTAACGCCGCCGGTCCTACAGGCAGCTTATCCTGAATACATCAGCCCCGATGACCCCGATCCCGCTAAGCAGGATAAAAGGCATCGGATAATTGAAGATTATGGCTTAAGCGATGAGCGGTGGCAGGCCAAACAGGGCAAAAGACTGTCGGACGGAGACAGAATAACTTATGCCATAAGTGAATCATATATTACCCCGGGCAATATTGGTTCACAGGCCAAGGGTTTACTGCAGGAGGTGTATCGGTCTGGAGATCCTAAGACATCTCAAAAATTAGCTGAAATGCTGGCCTTTATGGCTAGCGGCGGCCGGGCGGCGGCTGATCGTCTGGTGTTAATTGCCGGCGGGGAGGGAAGCAGCTTGATGGAAATCTGGAACCAAGCTCTTAGCTATGTCACAAAACCTGATGGAAGCCCCATATATTTTCAGGACTATGTTAATGCGGCCAGAGAGAATAAGCCTCAAAGTGTGCCCCACGCTGTATTACCAGCAGCCTGAAAAGCCCCCCCGACCAATTATTGACTTTTTAAGATGCTTATGCTATAATTAAAGAGTTAAATAAAAATAAAAAATGAACACAGAAACAATACCTTTAGACAGTCGCAGCCCCTACGAAATTGCTACCGCTGGCAGACAAGATGAAAGAAAACCTTCAACCATAGCCCTCGATGTTATGGATACCGAAATGGCCAGTGAAATAACAGATCTCTATAGCAGATTAGGTCTAATGGAAGCTAAAGACGACACTGTCTACAACCTTGCAACAGTTATGGATTTTCTAAAAGAAGCTGTAAGGAGTGGAGCTGAAATAGAAAAACACAGTCCCGGGCTAGTCGATAGAGTGTTAAAAGAAGATTACCCAAAGGAATTAGCCGCGGTGCACGCTTCGAGAGAAGTAGGCGGTAGCCATGAATAACCCCGGGGTAAGATAGATATATGGGTCGTGAAGTTACCAAACCAAAGCGTATGCCTAAGATGCACTTTAGGCCGGAGGGCTATGCCTCCAGTGGCGCTGAGGATTTTCTAGAAGGGCTACTTGCCGAGCTGAGGGAAAAGGGCTATGAGCCTGATGATTTAGTATTCAGCGGTTTTGATGGCACAGCCGTCGCTAGAGGAGAGGCTGTTCCAAGATATCCCTGCATCTTTGTTATGAACGAGGCTGGGTGGCGTCAAGCTGTCAAATACAGAGAACAAAATCCTGCCGACTACGCTGAAGGTTGGGAAACACCATGCCTTGGGCTTTATGATCGGCATCAGCTAGTACATGTCTATTCGGCGGGTCTTGCTGAAGCCGGCTTTGATATTGACGATGATACCCTGCACGGAAGAGTTGAGTTAGGGGACATCGAGCTTGGCGATGCCTTAGATGTGTTGGCGCCAAGCACACCCGTAGAGGAAGCAGTGGTTCACAGGGATTATCCGGATGGTTCACCCACAGATGCTTTGGTTGGGGTAGTATTTATAGATCAGGACAACTAAGTAAGACGGCAGTCAGACAAGTTGGAGCCGGTTATTCCAGAGTGGCTGTATTAACCACCCAGTAGCCGTAAAACGGCAGGGCGTTGTCACATTATCGAAATTTGCAAATCACGTTTTACAGTGCGGGGCTGTCACACATCGGTATTGACATTGTCACACTTGTGCTTATACTTATCTCTCGTAAGCTCTAAACAAAAAGCTTAAAAAACAAAATAGCCAAAAAATGGCCAAAAGTCGGATCTGCCGAGTCTGCTACCAGCCCTTTTCCGGCCGCCGTGATGCCCGGACCTGTTCGCCGCGCTGTCGAAAACGATTGTCCCGAACCCGTCAGGAGTTAGCTGTCACTTCGCAGGTAGTTAATTATTACAGTGAGCCAGCCAAGAAGGCCGGCTCTGGAGGTTTGGTGGCTAGGGCGCTAACGGCTGGCCGAATCAAGAACTTACTAGTTGCGGTAATCACCTCGCTCTTTATAATTGCGGCCGGACCAGCCGGGGGTGTGCTGGCTGAGGTCTCCCAGGGCTACCTGACCAAAGATGAGACGCTTAGCCAAAATATGGCCGTAGCCTTGACCGGCGAAGAGATAGATGGACAGTTACTGGTAACGGCTGCCGATTCCAATCAACCGCACAGCGCCTTAGGAGTAGCCATTGGTTTAACAGATAGCCTGCTAGCAGTTTCATCAGTCAGCAAAGGTGTTTATGTGTCCAGTGATGGTCCGGTTAAGGTTTACGTGTCTGATTTTAACGGGGCGCCTGAAGTTGGCGATCTGTTGGCCGTCTCGCCTCTCAAGGGGGTCTTAATGAAATCTGTGGACGAAACCAAGCCGAGTTTTGGCCGGGCTCTAGATGACTTTGATACGGAGTCCTCTCAAGAAGTCGCTGTTTCTGACAACAACGACCAGCCGCTGACCACCAAAGTGACGCTAATGAATGTCAATGTCGATGTCAATCCGCCAACCAAATCTGACGGCAGTTCCGATAATAACTGGCTGCAATCAGTTTCTGCCAATATATTCGGCCGTGAACTTAGCAACATACGAATCATCATGGTCTTAATGGTCTTTGTGACAATGATGCTGATAGCCGGTGAGATCATTTACAGCGCGGTGTCCGGTAGTATAACAGCCATAGGCCGCAACCCGCTGGCCCGTGGAGCGATAGCCCGGCAGTCATTACGCAATGGAGCCTTTGCCGGTCTGGTACTGCTGATTGGAACGCTCGTAATTGTGTTGTTGATTTGGCTGTAAATACACAAGACAACTGACTTAAAAGAACGGCAATGTATTTACAGGGTGTGGATAACTTTCGTTAGCATAGTATTTAATACTACATATTTAAGATAATAATTATCACAAATTACCACTAGTAACACCTCAGGTAATATGTATTTGACCGTTTTGCATCAGACTTATGATGTATTATATACTACAAACTCATTGTCACAACTAACTCCTCAAATGTCACGTTTTAGTATTGATTTGGTCACACCTTGAGAGGATAATTTTAGGTAGCGTTAAAAATTAAAACGCTAAAACAAACCCAAAAACTAAAAAAAGGAAAAATGGCACGCATCCGAAAATGCGTGCATTGCGGACATCCGTTCATCGGACGCCGCGATGCCAAGACTTGCTCGACACGTTGCCGTAAGGGACTTCAGCGCCGACGGCAATTACTTGCTAGTGTCGGCAATTCCGATAGTACCTTGAGCGGCTTGCCGCAACAGGCGGGAGCATAAGCTATGAATACTAAGTTTATGCTGCCTGATAAACCCGAGGAGCCCAAGAATCCTATGAACCCCTCGGATGCTTACAATCCTCGACCGTCTGTCCCGGAGAAACCTATCAGCCAGGTATTCAATGAGGAAGTCATTACTCCTACGGCAGGTGATAGCGCCGGCAGCCTAGAGAGAGTAGCCAGCTACTACGAGGAGAGTGATAACACAGCGGCTACGAAACGGGGCTATCGCAAGCGGGCCGTGATAATCATCGCATTGGCACTGCTTTTAACCTTAGCGATGTTCGGTGGACTGCAGTTCGCCCAACGTCAAAATCTTATTCCAGCCCCTAATGCCAGTCTAATCCCCTCACAAAACGCCGAGATTAGCGGCGCCTTGCCGGCTATTAGCACGCTGGAACTCCAAGATGGAACCAGCACCATTGTGGTTAACGGCGATATCTTCTCAAAAGGTGATATACGCTTCTATGTTACTGATCAGAATTACTTTACCTTTACCTCTAACGATCTTACCTCAAATACTGTCTATAATCTGCCGGGAACTTCCGGAACGATTTGTTTGGACACCAATAACTGTAATTTTGCTTCCCAGGACCAGCTTAATCAGCTGGTTGGACAAATAGATGGCTTGACCGTAGATGTGCCTCCGGCCAGCAATTCGTTTGCTACGATCAATGCTCCGGCCGGTTCAGACCCAACAGCTGATTCGCCGACTGATACGCTGAATTTCACGGTCAGCGGCAGTAACCTGACTATTACTGGTGACTCAGGCTCTGATAGTCTGAGTTTTGACCTTGGCGAAGTAGCTCTGGCCGGCGCTGGCATAGCTGTTAACGGCGATGCTTTGGATGTAGTTAGCTCTAATGGGGCAATTGCGGTCAATGCTAACGATATTGCTCTAACTCTGACCACTTCTGGGGGAGCAGGGGCCACTTCTTCTAATTCCGGTCTGGAAATCCTGGCTGGCGGCCTAACCCTGCTCAAGGGTTGCGCCGACAATGAGATCCTTAAATACACCGACGGCGGTGGCTGGGCCTGTGCCTTAGACAACGCCGGTGGCGGCGGCGCCAACTCCTTTGAGACGATCAATGTACCTGGTGTCGGTGACCCGGTAGCTGATAGTGCCACCGACACTCTAAACTTAACCGTCACTGGCACCAACTTGACACTAACTGGCAATTCTGGAACAGATACTATTGACTTTGACGTGGTAGAAACCGTCCTAGCTGGCAACGGCTTAGTAGTAACTGGTGATGCCCTAGACGTAGCTGCCGGCAACGGTATCCAGCTAACCGGTGA
>Ga0209542_10020442_pt1 | contig 10489 bp, 13 predicted proteins | sample RifCSPhighO2_01_FD_184028 | JGI IMG/M metagenome (GOLD analysis project Ga0209542, IMG submission 184028) | Soil microbial communities from Rifle, Colorado - Rifle CSP2_plank highO2_0.1 (SPAdes) (version 2) | ecosystem: Environmental > Terrestrial > Deep subsurface > Rock core/Sediment ...
GCAGCTACGTGTATCATTTATAACAAAGATAGCAAATATCTTATTATTAAAAGGAGCTCCACAAAAAAAGTTCATCCAGACAAGTGGACTGTTCCTGGTGGTGGATTGAGCACTGATGATTATGTTAACAATCCTCAAACACACGGTAATGCTGGTTGGTATGGCGCTTTGGAAACAGCTTTAATTCGAGAAGTGTTAGAAGAAGTAAACGTTGAAATAGGTGTAATAAAATATCTTTTAGATTTAACGTTTATCCAGCCCAACGGTACCCCCGTTTTAGTTTTGAGTTATTATGCTCCCTATATTTCGGGAGAAGTAAAACTTGATGAGGATGCCGTAGAATACAAATGGGTGTCTCTTGATGAAGCCAAAAACTACGATCTTATTCCCGGAATTCTTGATGAGATTGGAATGGTTGATAAAATTCTAAAAAATAATTAAATTATGACAAACTTATATCACAATCAATCGAAAAATGTGATTAAATTTGGCCTAAGTGGTTTGTTTGCATAAATATAAAAGCGTGATATAATTCTAAATATATGAAAATACAAAACTTCTCAGTTGTTATAGAGCAAGATAAAAACGGTTTTGTCGCCGAGTGTTTGGATCTGCAAGGATGTTATACGCAAGGTAAAACTTATGAAGAAGTTGTTAAAAATATCAAAGATGCCATTAAATTACATGTGGCTGATCGGGTTGCAAGAAAATAAAAAATAATTATGCCCACTAAAACCTCAAAATTAAATACAGTACTTTTGGTTATAGTGATTGCAATTTTAGGATATATGATTTTCTTTAAAGATGGAACGAATGTAGAAAATAGTCCTATTTTAGAGGAAAAATCAAAACCAGCAGTAGTTGAATCAGGGCCAAAAACAGATCTAGCAGTTACTCTTTTGAGAAGATTTATAAATAATGAGAATGCTTATTTAATAAAAGAATGCAATGTAAATGGTCAAAGAATTTTTGTTAATGATTCTCAAGCCACTGATGGTCCAGCTACATTTTTTAATGTAAATGGTGATCAATTAGAATCTTGTGGTGGCTTTACTTCTATCCCAATTCCAGAAAATAGTATGTGTCGCACGGCATTGCCGTCTTGCACCATTGTATTTAATCGTATGGATGGAGCAGTGTCAGTTGATATTTATTCTATTTTAAATAATTAATAAAAAATATGAAATTAAACCTGTTTAAATTTTTAGGAAATCGTGCAGAGCAGTCAGCGCTAAAATCTGTTATTGAATCAAAACTTAAAGATTTTGAAGAGAATTTGTCTTATGTAAAAATAGATTGGAAAAAGAGTCCACGAGAATTTGAAAAAATGAAATCAAATGAACTCATTGCTCTCAAGCAGGCTGTAAATTGTTTAAACGGTTATATAAAAGAAATAAAAATAAAGTTTGAGATTTCTAGCGATGTGCTTGGTGTGTTAAACAAGATTGAAAATTTATCAAATAGTGTTTTAGAAATTGCCAATGTAGATAATATGGTCAAAATTTTTAAAGATAGGGGCATGGAAAGGTGGGATGAAAAAAAGGAAGGCCCATTTGTTATTGAACCAATGTCATCTGCTCTTCACAATGAAATGCAACATCTTTGGGTACAAATACACAAATTAAGGACAGCGGATTTTAATTCAATTCTTTCAGATAAATTAGAAACTGATTCAAAATAAAATTTAATTTACAGTTTCATCTTAACAATGCTTAGATTGTAGAAAAGTTTTCCACAGCCACTCCTTGCTTATGTTCTAGTGTACTAGTACACTAGAACATATGATCAATCAGACTAAGCTAAAAAAGGAAGAATTTATTGATATTGTGCGATTCGCATCTAAAGACAGACAAAGTTTGTGTGATTTTTTTGAAGCTGTTTTGAGTGATGCTGAATTTGAAACACTTTCAATAAGAATGGAAATGTTTAAACGACTTACTGCAGGCGAGGGGCAGAGAGAAATAGCAAAAGATCTTGGCGCTGGCATAGAAACGGTCAACAGAGCAGCCAAGGCCCTTCGAGATTACCCGATTATTAAAAAATTAATTAAATTATAATGAAAAACTGGCAAAAATTGCTTTGGAGCGTAATTTTTGCCAGTTTTGTTTTTAACACACAACTTTTTTACGTGCTTGCTTCTTCGTCTTTACAGATCACAGAAATTGCTTATGATACATTGGATTCTGATACAGATCACGAGTGGGTTGAAATATTTAATTCTTCGACTTTACCTTTAGATATTATAGGTTGGAAAATAAGTGAAGACGGTAAAGCCAATCATACTTTAAATATTCCACCCAAAAACGGTGGACTTGGAAATATGATTTTAGATGTTGGAGAATACGCAATCATTGCCGATAATGCAAATATTTTCTTACAGGATTACCCGCAATTTTCTGGCACACTTATAGATTCTTCCTTTTCTTTAAACAATACAACTGGAATAATACAAATTTTTGATAATACTGGAAACGAAATAAATTTAGTTTCTTATGATAAAAATCTTGGTGCCTCTGGCGATGGAAATACTTTACAATTAAACCAAGCTGGCACTTGGGTAGCCAATTTACCAACCATTGGAACAAGCACCCTAGAAATAATTATTTCTGATGACAATTCTACTTCTACTAATTCCACTTCTACCGATGAAACATCTAGCACTTCAACAGAGGACACTTTTGCGTCGTCTACCGATGCTGTTGAAGAACAAAATATTACAACCACTACAACTATTATTCAAACTGTTTATGTGCCCGTCACTTTATATATAGAACGAGCTTCTTGTCCTGCTACGCCAGTGATTAAGTCAGAAGAAAAGAAAGATATTGTTAAATTTGAAGACACAAGCGTTATTGTTTCAGGTTTAATAAAAAATGCAGATGGTTTAATACTTGAGTTGCGAAATATAACAAACAAGGATTATGATTTATATGGCCACAAGATTTTTTGCGGAGAATCAGATTTTGAAATTTCTAAAAATACAATAGCTTCAGCTAATAAAAAATTTACATATATTTTGGGTGCGGAAATTTCAGGCGCGTGTTCTAGTGGTCGTATTGTAGTCAAAGACAGCAGGGGAGACGAGCTTTTTGTTTACGAAAACATGTTTTCGCCAACCCCTGAAATTTCCGCGCCAAAAGCCTTAATAAAAAAATTTGAGCAAGTTAAAATAGAACCAAAAATTGTAAAAGTTACCACTTTGCCAAAAATAGACATAATGCCAAGCAAGCCCTTAGTGCTTGTTTCGCCAGCAAAACTGGAGGCGTCTGTGGTATTGGCGGAACAAAGTTTTTTGGGTACAATGAAGTCTGTGGATTGGAGGAGACTCCTAAACTTTTTCAGATAAGCAACCACAAACAAAGCAAAAAGCATGAATCTTTACACCAATCAATCAAAAAATGTTACGAAAACTTGGATTCTGATGAGTCTATTTTTCGCCATAATAATTTTTTTTGGTTATTTTGTTAGTATTTATTTTGGCAATCCAAATATTTTATATTTCTTTATCATTTTTAGTATCGTTATGAATATTGCCTCTTACTGGTATTCCGACAAAATAGTTTTGAGTATGAGTCGCGCCAAGCTAGCCGACAGAGATGAATATTTTGATTTATATACGAGCGTGGAAAATCTTTCTATCACCGCAGGACTCCCAATGCCACGCGTTTATGTCATAGAAGATCCTGCTCCCAATGCTTTTGCTACTGGTCGTGACAAAGAACATGCTGTTGTCTGTGCCACGACGGGACTTCTTCAGATTTTAAATAAAGTAGAACTTGAAGGAGTTATAGCGCACGAACTTTCTCATATAGGCAATCGTGACATGCTTCTTTCTACTGTGGTTGTAGTACTTGTTGGTTTTGTTTCTATTGTTTCTAATATGTTTTTGCGAAGTATGTTTTTTGGCGGTGGCGGTGGAAGTCGCGATAGAGGCAATGGACAACTTGGAGCAATAATGATGATTGCTGGTATCGTGCTAGCTATTCTTTCGCCAATTATTGCCATGCTGATACAGCTTGCTATCTCACGCAAAAGAGAATTTCTCGCTGATTCTTCTGGTGCACTTCTCACCCGTTATCCCGAAGGACTCGCCTCGGCGCTTGAGAAAATAAGTAAATATAGTGCGCCAATGAAATATGCTAGTGATGCTACTGCACATTTATTTATTTCAAATCCTTTTGGCGGCAAAGCTCTAAAAGGAATGCACAAATTATTTATGACTCATCCACCAGCAGAAGAAAGAATAAAAATTTTACGCGGATTAAAATAAATACAAATGCAACGGGCAATCAAAAGTGTTGGAAATGCACTCAGGGGGATTTCTATAATATTCAAAGAGGGGAGGAATATAAAAATTTATATTTTTTGTATTGTTATTTGTGTGCTCGCAGGATTTTATTTTTCTATAACACAGATTGAGTGGATGATTTTACTTTTATTTTTTGGCCTTGTCCTTACGGCCGAGTCTCTCAACACAGCACTTGAACACACTCTCAATTGTATAAGTCGTGATCATAGGGAAGATATCAGAGATGCCAAAGATGTTGCTGCCGGCGCCGTGGCGATATTAGTCATCGCCAACATAATTGCAGTTCTAATAATCTTTTTACCTAAAATTTTTTAGTATTCTTTTATTTTTTGATTGAAATTTAGAATCTAACAGCTTGTAAATTATTATAACAAAACAAGGACTTACTAAAATGAAAAGATAATCCTCTAAAGGCATTAGTCCTATTGTGAAGCCTAAAGTTTTTTCAACGGGAATGATCCAACCTCCTCTATAAATAGTAACAGTGTCCCACAAGACCCCAAAAACAAAGAAAAAACCCATAAACATAAACATTTCACTTTTGGAATTAAAAAGCCGAATATGATTTTTTTGCTGAATAAATAAAGTAATAAAAAACATTAACAACAAAACTACTAAATATTCAAAGTTCATAGATTAATTATATCATTTTTGAATATTTTTTCTATTTGTCTGTCTTGCCAACAAAAGGCGTTCTTGTGGCCAATTAATATTTTGATCTGCAAAATATGCTATAATAAAACTATGAAAATAGCAGTACCAGATTCTGTAAAAGTGTGTTTGTGGTCATATAATACTGATATGATTGATTTTTCTCTACCCGATCACAGGACGCGAATTATTAAAAATGTTTTAAATCGTGGTACAAGCGACGCGGTTTCTTGGCTTCGTGGAGTATTTCCTGCAGAAGAAATTTCTGAAGTAATCAAAAAAAGCAGTAGTTCAGATTGGAGCAAAAAATCTTTGGCGCTTTGGTCGCTTATATTTAATGTCTACCCCCTAAAAGAGGGAAGGTTTGTATAATATGGATTTGCATATCTCTATTTTAGACGATAAAAGACGAGCGATTCTCCCGCTTTTTAAAAGTTTTTCCAATGATGGTTTTTATCTTGCCGGTGGAACGGGTCTCGCACTTCAAATAGGTCATCGTGATAGCATTGATTTTGATTTTTTTAAAGAAGGCGATTTTGATACGGCCATCTTGATAGAAAAAATTTTTTCTGTATTTACTTCTCATAAAATAATTATCACGCAACAAGAAAAAAACACAATTTCATGCTTGGTTGATGATACCATTTCACTTTCTTTTTTCGGTTACCGCCATACTTTTTTGCAACCGCCCTTCAAAACTGATTATTTTGATCTAGCTTCAATCATTGATATCGGTTGTATGAAACTCTCTGCTATTACGAGCCGATGGGTGGAAAAAGATTATGTTGATTTGTATTTTATTTTACAAAATATACCCCTTACAGAATTGTTAGAAAACTTTTTAGAAAAATATCCAAATTTTGATAAAACTTTAATTTTAAAATCGCTTGTTTATTTTGATGACATTCTAGAAGAACCGATCTTGTTCAAAGAAGGACATAAAGTATCTTTTGAAACGATAAAAATATTCTTACAAAAAACTGTTAAAGATTACCTAAAATAATTCTTAAAATTTGTCTGGGCACCGCCTCGCAAAATTTTCTACTGAAAATTTATAGCTTCGGCGTTCGAATCTCTCACGCAATATAAATATATTGCTCGTCTCCACAGTTTTTCACTGCGTTTCAAAACTGCGGAGACGGAGAGAATTTCTCCCTCGACTAAATTTGTTGCAACAAATTTGTCTGGGCACCGCCTCGCAAAATTTTCTACTGAAAATTTATAGCTTCGGCGTTCGAATCTCTCACGCAATATAAATATATTGCTCGTCTCCACAGTTTTTCACTGCGTTTCAAAACTGCGGAGACGGAGAGATTCGAACTCTCGGTGGGTTGCCCCACACAGACTTTCCAGGTCTGCGCACTAGACCGCTATGCGACGTCTCCTAAAACTTTTTCAACTATATCAAAAAATACCTTTTTTGTGTAGTATTTTTATATGCTAGAATAGCCAAATGAAAAGTGGTGATAAAGAAAAAATAAGAATAAATAAATACTTAGCTTTACACGGACATGCTAGTAGACGTGAGGCAGATGTTTTGATAAAAGCTGGACTTGTAAAAATAAATGGTGTTGTCGCGCACCTTGGTGACAAGGTTTTTGGTGCTGATAAAATTAGTGTTATTCGCAGGGGCTTAATACAGCTAGATAAAAAATATTTTGCTTACAATAAGCCACGAGGCATCATTACTCACTCACCCCAAGTCGATCAAAAAGAAATAAAAGATATAGCAAATTTTGGTAAAGGTTTCGCGCCGGTTGGACGACTTGACTTGGATTCTAGGGGTCTTATTATTGTTACCAATGACGGTAGGCTGACCGGTAGGCTTCTTGACCCAGAGAGCGAGCACGAGAAAGAATATAGAGTCTCTGTGAGCAAAAATATAACTGAAGGATTTTTAAAAAAGATTTCTTTGGGCGTGAAGTTGGAGGACTTTATAATCAAGAAATGCAAAGTATGCAAAGTTTCTGACAAAATGTTTGATATAATTCTTACAGAAGGCAAGAAGCACCAGATTCGTAGAATGTGCGCCAAATATGATTATGCGGTACGAGATTTAGTTCGTACTAGAATAATGAATATTAAACTTGGTAGCATGAAAGCAGGGGAGAAAAGAGAGATAATTGGCACAGAACTTGATAAATTATTAAAAAGCTTGGGATTATAGATCGGGTGTTATGGATTAGTAAAATAATGCTATAATAAATATATGTCACAAAAAACATTTAATTTAACAACAGGGGTACTTTTGGCAATCGTTAGCGTTTTTCATTTAATAAGATCTATATTTGAGTGGCCACTAAATATTAGTACTTTTTATTTCCCTGTTGGACTTTCTGTAATAGCATTTCTCGTCACTGGTTTTATTTCTTACAATGCTTTCAAGTTTTATAATAAAGGCTCCATTCCACCAGTTATTAAATAATACAAATTAGCAAAACACCACTGTTCGCGAACAGTGGTGTTTTGCTTTATAATGCTTATATGAAAGATAAGTTTTTAGAACACTACAATAAACTCAATAAAGAGCAAAAGGAGGCGGTAGATACTATAGAGGGGCCTGTAATGGTAGTTGCTGGGCCGGGTACGGGCAAAACACAGATTTTGACACTTCGTATAGCCAATATTTTACGAAAGACAGATACTGCGCCTGAGCAGATTTTGGCTCTTACTTTTACCGATTCTTCTGCTTCAGGCATGAAGAAGCGCCTTGCTGAAATAATAGGCCCATCTGCTTATAGAGTGACCGTCAACACATTTCATGGTTTTGCTAATAATGTTATTAAAAGATTTCCGGAAGAATTCCCTCGCATAATAGGTTCCAAAAATATTACCGACATAGATCAGATTGAAAATATTGAAAAAATAATTTTACGGGAAAAGTTGGAATTTCTAAAACCATCAGGAAACCCTATTTTTTATGTTAGGCCAGTGTTGCAGGGAATAAACTCTCTCAAGCGAGAAGGTGTTTCTGTTGCTAGTTTTGAAAAAATTATAAAAAACGAAGAAGTAGTCTTTTTGAGTATTCCTGATTTGTACAATACAGAAAAAGTTTTGAAGATAAAATATGAAAAAGTTAAAAAACAGATAAATAAAAACAAAGAACTTTGTTTAATTTACAAACTTTATGAGGAAGTTTTGGCCGATAAAAAACTCTATGATTATAGCGACATGATTATGGAAGTTTTACGCGCACTTTCTACCAACAAAACACTTTTATTAATGCTTCAAGAAGAACATCAATACATTCTTGCCGATGAGCACCAAGATACCAACAATGCCCAGAATAAAATAATCGAGGCGCTTGCAAGCTTTCATCAAAATCCAAATGTCTTTGTGGTGGGTGATGAAAAGCAGGCCATATTTCGTTTCCAAGGGGCATCACTCGCCAATTTTTTATATTTTAAAAATCTATATAAGCACGCTAAAGTTATAACACTAAAGGAAAACTATAGATCTACTCAAAATATTTTAAATGCTTCACATAGCGTTATATCGCGTGATCCACTTCGTGCGAATGTTTCCCATGAGAATAAAAAAATAAAGTTGCTACCATTTTCTGATTCCACAAGAGAGGCGATGTTTATTGCGCAGGATATAGCACGAAAACTGAAAACTGGCATAAAGCCAGAAGAAATAGCTATTTTATATAGAGACAATAGAGATGCTTTTCCTTTTGCTCGCATGCTTGAGAAAAATAATGTGCCCTTTTGTGTTGAATCAGATGAGGATATTTTTTCTGAAAATTCAGTAAAGAAAATGATTACTCTTTTGCGAGCGATAGAGCATTATGGTGATGATAATTATTTAGCCCCTGCTTTACTTCTAGATTTTATTTCTCTTCCACCACTTTTTTCTTTTAAACTCGTGCGCGAAAGAGGACAAGACAGAAACAAGGATAAGAATTTTCTTGATATTGCAGAAAGAGGAGTGCGAGGTGCTAATAAATTAGAAAATAAAATATTTAAAGAATTTATCCGTAAGGTTGAAAAATGGAAAGTGATGGCTGAAAATTCTGACCTACTTGATTTTACGGAATCAGTACTTCATGACTCTGGTCTTTTAGAAGACCTGCTTAAAAGTGAAGATGGTTTTGCACCACTTGAAAGCATCAAGGATTTTTTTAGCGAGATAAATAAATTTATGGAAAGTCATAACGACGCAAAACTAAAAGATCTTCTAAATTATTTAGAAATCATTAAAAAACATGAAATACTTGTAAAAAAAAGTAGTGTTAAGAAAACTGAGGGATATGTTCGTCTTATGACTGTACATAAATCTAAGGGTCTAGAATTTGATCAAGTATATATTACAGGTGTTCGCGATGGACATTTTGGTAACAAGCGTAACCCCAATCCTTTAAAACTTTTAGATAGTATTTTTGTGCCAGATAATAAAATTGAAAATGTTTTGGAAAATGATGAAAACGATGATGAGAGAAGACTTTTCTTCGTGGCTTTGACTCGTGGTAGGCAAGATGTATTTATTACATATTCAAAAACAGATGATTTAGGAAAAGAAACACTACCAAGTCAATTTGTGACTGAAATAAGGCCAGAATTAATAGAAATAGTAGATATGAAGCTATTTGAAGATAAAATAAAATCAGAGCAGTTTTTGGAAAGAAAAAAAACTAAAACACCAATGAAAATAAAAGATTGGGTTAAATTTACTTTTGGTGAACAAGATTTTTCTGTTACAGCACTTAATAACTATCTATTATGTCCTTGGAAATATTTTTATGTGAATTTGCTCCGTGTTCCAGAGGGCAGAAACAACGCATCTCTTTTTGGGGATGCCATGCACAAGGCTATAGCTGAATATTTTAGAATTTCAAAAGATAAAAAAAGGGGGAAAAATATTTTACTTAAAATTTTTGAGAACAATATAATTAGGTTGCCTTTTGGCAGTGATAGCAGGGAAGAGTATTTAGAGCGAGGGGAAAAAGCATTGACTGGACTTTTTGATAAATATAAAAATAAGTGGAGCATGAATGTGAAAATTGAACAAGAAATCAAGGGTGTTGTTCTTGGTGACAATATAAAACTAAAAGGAATTTTAGATAAAATTGAATTTTTGAATGACACAAATAATGTTAATGTTGTTGATTATAAAACTGGCAAATCAAAAACTCGTAATCAAATTTTAGGCGATACAAAGTCTACTAGCCGGCGGACAGACGGAAACTATTTTCGCCAGTTGGTTTTTTATAAAATTCTTTTAGACAATTATGCTTTCCCAAGTAAGATAAAATATAAAATGGTGACAGGTGAAATAAATTTTATTGAGCCTGATGAAAAAGGAAACTATAAGAGAGAGATTTTTGAAATTACAGAAGAACACACAAAAGAATTAGAAGAAACAATAAAAAAAGTCGCGAAAGAAATACTAGGACTAAAATTCTGGTCTTCAAAGTGTGATAAAAAAGATTGTGACTATTGTGATATGCATCGCCGAATGAAATAAAAATTCCTGAGGCCTTGCCTCAGGAATTTTTAAATTATATGTGCCTAACTTGAACTTGCTAAA
>Ga0209542_10020443_pt1 | contig 10488 bp, 12 predicted proteins | sample RifCSPhighO2_01_FD_184028 | JGI IMG/M metagenome (GOLD analysis project Ga0209542, IMG submission 184028) | Soil microbial communities from Rifle, Colorado - Rifle CSP2_plank highO2_0.1 (SPAdes) (version 2) | ecosystem: Environmental > Terrestrial > Deep subsurface > Rock core/Sediment ...
CGTTCAGTGAAGATCGTCTCCACTTCCACGCCGACCCGCTCTCCTGTGCGAGACGTGACCCCATCCGTGAAATGCCGGAGCAGCCTGTTAAAGAGCATCGCTTCCTCCTCAAAGATCTTGCGCTGTTAAGGTACAGCACACGAAAAACCCCTCTCTCGCGAGAGGGGGCCGGATTGATTTAAGGGGGCATCAATTCAGCCCTCTCACGCGGAGAGGAGCTGAATACGACGGCTTGTAAGTCTCATGACTGCCATATACCGAATCTATCCCACTGCGATTTTCTGTCAAGCATCATTCCACCGTCACCGATTTCGCGAGGTTGCGGGGACGGTCGACGTTGAGCCCGCGCTCACGAGCAAAATAGTAGGCGAAAAGTTGAAGCGGTACGACAGAGAGAATGGGTGTCAGCATTTCTATCGTCTCGGGCACATAGAGCACATCGCTCACGATGCTCGATATGTCCACGTCCCCTTCTGTCGCAATCGCAATCACTGGACCCCTCCGCGCCTTTATCTCCTCGATGTTTGAGTGCATTTTTTCGCGAACGCTATCGCGAGGCGCTATCGCCACAGTTGGGAAATGCTCGTCTATCATTGCCAGAGGTCCGTGCTTCATCTCGCCCGCGCCACATCCTTCCGCATGTACGTACGAAACTTCCTTGAGCTTCAGCGCTCCTTCATATGCAATCGGGTAATTGTATTTGCGCCCGATGTAGAGGAAGTCGCGCGCCTTTGCGTATTTCTTTGCGAGAGCCTGAATCTGTTTCTTGCTATCGAGGACGCTCCTGATTTTATCCGGTAGCTCGCGGAGCGCGCGGGCAATTTCCTGCCCTCCCGCGCGCGACATGTCGCGCTGCCTGCCGAGGAACATGGTCAGGAGCGCGAGCGCGGTCAGCTGGGAGACGAACGCCTTCGTCGATGCCACGCCAATTTCCGGTCCAGCATGATTGTAGACACCCGCGTCGGTCTCGCGTGCGATGGTACTGCCGACCGCGTTCACGATACCGAGCGTAAGCGCTCCGCGCCTCTTACCTTCTCGGATTGCTTCGAGGGTGTCCGCTGTCTCGCCCGATTGGGATATGGCGAGCAGTATCGTCTTTTGATTCAAAACTGGCGAGCGGTAACGGAATTCACTTCCGAGTTCGACTTCGACGGGCAGCCCCGCGTGCTCTTCGAGCATGTATTCGCCGGTGAGGCCGGCGTAGTATGCAGTGCCGCATCCGACGATAACGACACGCTCCATACCCTGCAGCTGGTCCGCCACACTTTCGAGCCCGCCAAGCTTTGCCATTCCATCGTCCACGAGGAGTCGTCCGCGCATTGTATTTTCGATAACTTCCGGTCCTTCCATGATCTCTTTCAGCATGAAGTGGTCATACCCGCCGCGCTCTGCCTCTTCGGGCGACCACTGTACACTCTCGGCATCGCGCGATACGGGCGTGCCTTCGAGCTTGTAGATTGAGTGGGATTCGGGCCGAAGTACCGCAATCTCGCCGTCTTCGATAAAGACAATCTGCCGCGTGTGCCGAAGGATGGGCGACGGGTCGGATGCGACGAAGCGCTCGCCATCGCCGAGGCCGAGGACAATGGGGGAACCCATACGAGCAGCGATGACGAGCTCGGGATCCTTTTTGTACTGCACCGCGATGCCATAGGTGCCCTTGACCTCGCGCAGCGCGGCGACGACCGCCTTCTCGAAATCCTTTTTTCCTCCGGAGGAGGATCCGCCTTGGGCGGACAGATGTTCCTCGATGAGATGCGAGAGTACTTCAGTATCTGTCGACGAGAGGAATGTGTGTCCGCTCTCTTCAAGCCGCTTGCGCAATTCTTTATGATTCTCGATAATCCCATTGTGCACAAGCCAGATGTCTTCTGTGCAATCGTGATGCGGGTGTGCATTCTCCTCGGTCGGCTCACCGTGAGTCGCCCATCTGAGGTGCGCGATACCGCTCTTCCCGAAAAAGCCCGCGGGAATCTTGCGCCGCAGGTGTGAAGCCGCGCCGACGGATTTCACGCCCCCGCTCTCGGGCGTGTAAATGCCCGCGGAATCATAGCCGCGATATTCGAGTGAGCTGAGCCCGTCGAGAAGCACTTCGCCGGCATTCTTCCCGTTCCGTGTCGTAAAGGCGAATATCCCGCACATGGGGCTCAATGTAGCACAATCACCTCCGCAGATTAACGAGCCAGTTTCCGGAAAAGCGCCCAAAAATGGCGGCACGCGTATCAGCCTTCTCCCTCTCTGTGCAAACGATATTTCATGTCCGCAATGACAGCGTTTCGAACCGATGGATTGAAAATGAATCCCCAGTGCCCTGTTCGGATATTTTTGTGCACACTGCCGGAGAGTGCGGTGAAAGGAGGAAATATGAACGGATCGATGAGTGCGCCATATGTCATGATAGGCAATCGCAATCCATTCGCCGGAACACCGATGACGCGTTTCGCGTGTCCGACGCCAAACGCATCGAAAGAATGCGGCGACGAGAGCGTGACGATGAGCTTGATGTTGGCACGGGACGCGTGTGCGGCGGCAGCGAGGGTGATACATCCGCCAAAGCTATATCCGATGATGACCGATGGCCGCCCGTCGCTGAGTAGTTCGATACAACGATTACGAAGGCGCAGTATTTTCTCATGCTGCCACCACAGGTACCTATCGCGAAGCAATACTATTTCGCATTCAGGAAATGCCGCTTCCAATTCTCTTCCCCATCCGGCGGGCCAGTCCGCAGCACGACTAGCAGAATCCAGTGGATCGAGAACGCCGACAATGATAATGAACCGCATGGCTAACGCTAATCGGTAAAAACAATATCTGCGATGTCGCTTCGAAAGTGATTGATAGCGCTTGTGAGTGAATCGGCATCAGCCGGACGCTTGGGGTACGTGCGGTTCGACAGAATTACGAGGCCGATTCCTCTGTCCGTATCGCACAGTACCGAGCAACCGGTGAATCCTGTCTTTCCGAATGCATGCCCAACAGCGTGCGCGCCCATGAAATACGGTTCATTTACCTGCCAGCCGAGGCCGGCTCGCGCTCCTTCGACGATATACGGGAAGCGGCCATCAATCAGCGCCTGAAGAAAGGTCAGCATATCGGGCGCAGTCGAAAAGAGACCGGCGTGTCCGACCGCGCAGCGCGCTTTTGCAAAGACGTACGCACTCTCGTCGTGCGGCAATCCACGCACTTCGCCTCGCTTTTCGTCAATCTCCGTCGGCGCGATGAACGACATCGTAAGTCGTTCATCTGGAAAAAAGGTTGTGTGGATCATATTGAGCGGTTCAAAAAAATCGCGCGCAGCAAGAGCCTCGAGCGAGGAGCCGGCGGCGCGCTCGACGATAAGCCCGAGCAGAAATGCCGGCAGATTTGTGTACACACTCTCCTTAGGTGAGCCGTCGAAACCATGCTCAAGGGCGCGCGTCCGTATTTCCTCGAATGTCCTATTCTTCAGGGTAGACATCCGGATTCCTCTCACGCGATAGCGGAGCAGATCTTCGATGGTTGCGCCGAAATCATTCTCCAATTCGGGAATGTATTTTTTGACTGGGTCGAGAAGAGCGAGCGCGCCCTTTTTGATGGCTGAAAGAGCGAGCGATGCGGTCGGTATCGATTTTGTGACCGATGCGACGTCATAGACGGTCTCCTCGGTAGCGACTTCCGCATCGTCGTATCGAAGTTTCCCAAACGGCGCGACGAGTCGTTCGCCACTTTTTATGATGCCGATAACGCATCCGGGAAACACGCGCTCGTCTATCGCGCGCAGAGCGCATCCGCGAATGCGGTCACTGTCCATCGCCAAAAAAGAGTGCGAATAATTTCTGCTTCTCAGACTCCGAGTATCGAGCCCTCAAAAGCGGCTCCACTAGTTCACGGTCATAGAAATCATCGGCGTCGGTCAGCGCGAGTAACTCGTCGAATGAAATAAGTTTCAGCTCTATCTTTTCCCCCGCATCAAGATGCGGCTCTTGCACTTTCGTGCAATTGCGCGCGATATACGTATACACCGTCCATTCCATCTTTGAGAACGGTTCGGTCTCTTTCCACAGCCGCCAGTCGTCCGATGTATATCCCGTCTCTTCCAGCAGCTCGCGCTTCGCGCTCGCAAGCGGCTCCTCGCGCTCATCACACCGACCTCCGGGAATCGAGGGGAACGCTTGTGTGCTATCCGGCTGCTTCTGCATGAGCGAAAGAATTTTGTCCCCAACAGTGGCGATAACTTGCGCAGTGTCGGGACGCTTCAGCCTTTCAAACGTGCTGGTCGAGCCGTCGAACATCTCTTGCTCCCATTGCCACACTTCAAAGAGTATCCCCTTAAAGGCCATTCTTCCGTGCTCGGGAATACGCTTGCGCGGCCTCGTCATATCAGGCGTCCGGATACGCCTCTCGTATTTCCTTTGCGAGGTACGGGTTCCACATCGCTCCCGTAGCACTCATGACCACGTTCGCACCAGCATCGCGGTATTCTTTGAAGTCCGCCGGCACGGTCACGCCACCGCACCCGATAATCTCGTATTCCATTCCCAATTCTTCGCGAAGCGCGGCGAGCCGCTTCACCATGTCGAGTCCCGCCCATTTGATGGCGTGGCCGCAAATGCCGCTCTTGACCCGATGTGCACCGATAAGCGCCTGCGAGCCGTCGGGATTGACGACGGGTGCGGGAATCGTGTTGATAGCGGAGTAGCCGTCGACGATGCCTCCTGTTTCCTTCACGAGCTCGCGTAAAGCATCCTCATTGAAGTACGCAATTTTTATGACAAGTGGCGTATCCCCTATTTTTTCTTTGATAGCATGCGCGACCATCTGCACTTTGGGGACATCAAAGCACAGGAGCTGAGCCGCTCCTTCGTTGGGACAGGAAAAGTTGGCCTCGACGACTTGCACGTCGGCGTCTTTCAGCAGCTGCATGCCGTCCGCCCAGTCGCGCACGTAATCCTCCGTCGTCATGCCCTCGCGCTTTGTTCCCTCGAAGGAGCACATGACGAGTTGCCCCGAGCGCGCATGAGCAATCGAGTCACGCAGGTCCGCCATCCATACGTCCGGTTCGTACGAAGGATTGCCGAACGAATTCGTAATTGAAAGAGGCTCTTTGTACTCATTGCGGACGACAATCGGGCTCTGAGCCATCTCGAGCGTGAGATCGTCCGGAATGTCGGCGCCGAGGACGTTCGGCCATTCATTGCACGGATGCGTCTTCGACCGGACCGTTTTGTGAACAGGCACATCGAATCCTTTGTCGAGCGCTGCTTTTACGTATGCGCCGTTGAGGAGCGGTCCTGCCGGAATGCCGAGTGGATAATTCAGAGGGAAGCCGAAAAACGAGAAGCGGGCCGCGGGCGGTGCCGGCACGACGACGCCATCGGAAAATCCGTTGAACGGCCCTTGTTCCCAATTCTCGTAATACGTCTTGTTCGGATCAAAAAAAGGTGCCTGCAGCATCCGTCGTATGGTACACCGACTATTCTATCTCGACCAGTTTCGTGTAGACGACCATGCGCTGGTCATACGTCTCGTCGGAGCGAAGCCAACTCCCCGTACAGGTAATGAGATTGAGGCGAGTCGCGTCGACACGGTTGAAGACCTTGTCGAGCGGTACATCTTGATAGGGGTACGCGACTATTTCAACGACCTCAAAGCGAAGGCGTGTGCCTGCACGCGTGATGATGTACACGTCGTCACCAATCTCCATTTCGCTCAGCCGTTTGAAGACGGCCGAGAGCCCAAATCCGTTGTCGACATGTCCGTCAATCACCGCGCTCCCCATCTGCCCCGGTACGGTGCCGAGCCGATACCATCCGACATCGGAGTAATTTGAAGGTACCGCCATGTTCCCGCTCTTGCCGACGCCCACATGCTGGGTCTCCGCATCAAGGTCAATCGACGGGATCACAATCCGGTCGGGCAATTCTCCATCCGGTATATCGATTGTCTGCTGCACGCTTTCCGGTACACTTATCTCTCCTTGCGGCGAATAGAAGAGTGCGCGCGCGAGCGCCGCGCCAAAGACAAAGAGCCCGCCCAACACAAGTATTACGGCCAGCGCCGAGAGTATTTTATTTTTTTGCATGACTTGGCGGGGGCCCCGCTCCTGCGAGGCCCCATCACTCACTCTTTTTACTCCGCTACGTACCTTCGCGCAAGGTAGGCAGCTCCACCGAGCGCAGCGAGAGCCGAGACGCCGAGCATCAACGTGTTTGCGACGGTGTCACCTGCACCCGTATTCGGGGTTCCGGGCGTCGTCGTACCGGTTGTCGTCTGTGCGCTCGCGACAGAGGCGCCGTGAACCCGAAGTGAAAACCCCGTGCGTGTATTCACGTCTTCTCCACACAGCGGGCGCGATCTCTTACACAAAGGCCTGCAAAACGGAGGGTGCTAGTATTCGTTTATGGCGCTCGACGCATACCGCAGTAAACGAAATTTCAGGAAAACATCGGAACCTGCCGGAGTCAAGACCTCCTCCGCGAAAGCTGGGAAGCCGCCTCTTATTTTTGTTGTGCACAAACACGCTTCGTCCCACCTCCACTACGATGTTCGACTTGAGCTCGGCGGCATTCTCAAGAGCTGGGCCGTGCCCAAGGGACCGAGCATGGACCCAAAGGATAGGCGCCTCGCGATGCACGTCGAAGACCACCCGTACGCCTATAAAGATTTCGAAGGCACCATACCCGAAGGACAGTATGGCGCAGGCAGGGTCATCGTATGGGATCGCGGCACGTATTCTTCTCTGCCTCCGGTTGAGAGCGAGGAAGCACTCATCCGTGCCTATCGCAAAGGTCATCTCTCCATCATCCTGAAAGGCAAGAAGCTGAAAGGTGAATTCGGGCTCGTACGCGTGCGCTCATCGAAATACGGTCGAAATGACGGGAGAGTGTGGCTTCTCATCAAGGCGAAAGATGAGTACGCGACAAAAAAAGATGTGCTCAAGGATGACACGTCCGCACTCTCGCGGAGGCGTCTCCCCAATCCTCCGAAGCGAACAGCAGTATGAGAATCACAAAAAAGGACTTGCGCCCGATGCTCGCGACGCTGATAGACGAGCCCTTCGACGACCCTGACTGGATCTATGAGATAAAGTGGGACGGCTTCCGCGTGATGGCGCGTATTGAGCGAGGCTCGGTCACGCTCCTTTCGAGAAGCGGTATCGATGTAACGAAGAAATATCCAGTGATAGCCGACGCGCTCAAAGACATACAATCTGATGTCGTCATCGACGGCGAGCTTGTTGCCCTCGATAGACGTGGCGTTTCGCACTTCCAACTGCTCCAACGGTATGCGGAGAAACCTGCCTCACTCTATTACTACGTCTTTGACTTACTCTTCAAAGACGGAACTGACGTGCGCAGAAAGCCACTGCTTGAACGCAAACGCGCGCTTCGTTCCATCCTCCCGAAGACGGGGCGCGTACGATATAGCGAACATATCGCGCGCCGCGGCAGTGCGTTTTTCATATCTGCGGCGCGGAGGGGGCTCGAAGGCATCATCGCGAAGCGTGCGATTGGGCGGTACTATTCGGACACGCGAACGCGAGAGTGGCTCAAAATCAAGTGTGCTCACGAGCAGGAAGCGATTATTGTCGGCTTTACAAAGCCAAAGGGGTCTCGCAAGCACTTCGGCTCGCTCGTACTCGCTGTATTCGAGGGCAAACGGCTCGCCTATGTGGGGCACAGTGGCGGAGGCTTCGACGAGCGTACCCTGCGATCATTGCATAAAACGATGCTCACATTGAAGTCGGCAAAGCCACTCATGGGGCAAGTCGCGCGTGAATCAGATGTCACATGGATCCGCCCGAAGCTAGTCGCGGAGATTAAGTTCACGGAATGGACAAAGAGCGGTCAGATGCGCCATCCTGTCTTTCTCGGCCTCCGAAACGACAAGCCCGCACGCATGGTTATCCGCGAAGTACCAAAACGCCGCGTATGAGCAAGGACATTATTTTTACACACACCGACAAAGTCCTCTGGCCGGCACACCGATATACGAAAGGCGACATGATTGAGTACTATCGACGTGTCGCTCCATACATTCTTCCCTATCTCGTGGGTAGGCCGCTCGCCTTGAAGCGATACCCTCGAGGGCTTCAGGGTCCGCACTTTTTTCATAAGAACATCGAGCTCATGCACGCACCGTCGTACTTGCGACGGGTCGGTGTCCGCGCCGCATCGACCGGCAAGCTTGTGCATTACGTCGTGTGCGAGAATATCGATACGCTCCTGTGGCTGGCAAATTTCGATGCAATCGAGCTCCACCCGTGGAGTTCCCGCGTGGGGCGGATGAAACATCCGGACTTTTTTATCATGGACATCGACCCAGGCGGCGCCCCGTTCAACGAATGCATCGCTGTCGCGCGCGCCGTACACGAGACACTGGATACGCTCGGCCTTCCGAACTACTGCAAATCATCGGGAAAGACCGGTTTGCACGTCTATGTCCCGCTCAGTGCGAAGTACAATTTCGACACAGTGCGCACGTTCGGCAAACTTGTCGCCGCGTCGGTGCACGAGCAACTTCCGCGTATCACGACCCGGGAACTGCGTCTCGCCAAGCGAGGGGAAAAAGTGTACCTCGATGTCGGTCGCAACTCATTCACGCAAACGTCCATTGCTGTCTACGGGCTGAGAGCGACGAGTGACGCGACCGTGTCGACCCCGCTCCTGTGGAGCGAAGTAAAAAATGGGCTCGACCCCAAACAATTCACGATGAAGACGATTCACGAACGCCTGAGAAAAAAAGGTGATCTCTGGAAAGGCGTGCTCGCCAATGGAGTCGACCTTACCGACGCAATCGCCCGCCTCAAGCGGAAAATACGCACGTCCGTCTAATCGCGCGGCACCTCGCACACCCTGTCGCGGAAAAGCGCCCACTCTTCGCACACGCTCCCGTCCGGCAAATGACAGAGCCCCATGGCGCCGCCCCCACCGCTTTCTATCTCGAGTCTGCCGCCGAGCTCGACGCAGTATACCGATGCGGGGTTTGCGATTTTTGCGCTCGGCGTCCCCTTCTCGAGACTCATGTATGAGATAAGCAGCGCAAAGAGCCCTATCACTATGGCTATGATGGTCCATTGCGCGGTGTTCATAGTTGGCAGTATATCAAGACACCCTGCAGGCACGCCGAAGCTCAGCCCTGTCCTCTTCGGTGAGGAGTGATGCTTCGCCCTCGTTGAGCCGGTACATGATAGCTTCCGGATCCGACACATGTTCGAGGCCGATAGCATGGCCGAGCTCATGCGCGAGCACGCGGCGGAGCCGCGCGATGCTATCGAATTCGTACACAAATATATCTGCCTGTCCGGGCACACTCTCGTACACTGCTTCCTCGAACTCTTCCCCCGCCGACGCACCGACCTTGTTGTACACGGTACTTTTGTCGTTGAGTGACTCCGCCAGATTGTTGAGCGCATCGGCGAGCGCATTGACCGCATCAGCCTTCGCGTTTAGATTGGCGCCGGTTTGTGCAAGTATCTCTTGCTCACGCTCGAGCGCACTCCTCGTAGCCTCGAGCCGCTCGCGTTCATTTCGGGGCGCACCACCACGCTCATTCCAATACGAGACTTCGCGCTCGTATTCCTGAACCTCCCTGTCAAATGATCGCTCAGCACTTTCGTACGCTTTGCGGGCGGCGAGATATTCTCCGCGCTTTGCATCGTACTGCGCGGATAGCCTGTCATAGTCGCCCGCCTCTTCGGAAATCACTCCCTCCATCTCGCCCAGTGTGTCGGTGACTTCCTGCCGCCTGTCGTAGACAAATGAAACTTCCACGACACCACTTTCCCTCAGCACGAAGAGCTCGCTTCCGAGCTCGTTTTCCCACAAGGCTTCTGCCGCAGCGAGAGCATCAATGACAGCCGTTTTTGATATGTCGAAGCGTGCGTCAACCTCGCCAATTGAGTAACTGATTGGAGTACGGCACGGGAGTGCACGATGGTACGCTTGGAGTGCAATGCGCACACTCTCTTCACGATACACAAAAACGCCGACGCCAAGCACCGCTACAATTGCGAGACCGGCGAGAAACCGCCGCATACGTTAGCCGCGGCGTGAGCGCGCGCTCTTACCTACACGTTTTGATGTAGTGCGCACGACGCGCCGACCCGCCTTGCTCGCTTCGCTCGCAAATTCACGCCAATTCGTCTTGAGTTCGCGCGCTGCGGCAGCGAGAGCTTTCTTGTCGATAGTCCGCAAAGAGCCGTACGCTATGGCAGCTTTGTCGACTGCACGCGCGATTGCGGCGCTGTCTACGGTATCCAACTTCTTGACGTGCTTCTGCGCCTCTTTCTTGAAGCCTATCGCCCAGCGTGCGGCGACCTTGCGATGCTTCGAAGCATTCTTGCTGGCGTAAAAGTAATACCCTGCAGCAGCGACTGCCGCTCCTGCTGCTCCCGCGAGAGTAATCTTTGTGCTTTTTGTGACCATAGTGTGATTGAGTCTGTTAATCTTTCTTCCTCCGCGTTACCCCCAGCCACCTCGCGAGCGCCCGTCGCGCAAATTGAAC
>Ga0209542_10020444_pt1 | contig 10488 bp, 11 predicted proteins | sample RifCSPhighO2_01_FD_184028 | JGI IMG/M metagenome (GOLD analysis project Ga0209542, IMG submission 184028) | Soil microbial communities from Rifle, Colorado - Rifle CSP2_plank highO2_0.1 (SPAdes) (version 2) | ecosystem: Environmental > Terrestrial > Deep subsurface > Rock core/Sediment ...
AATATAAGCTTGCTCAACGCTATATTTTTCTCGGAGCCAAATACGAAAGCGCGCGTAATCAAGCTTCCATCCCGCTTGTTCCAGAGCTTTATGAAGATTCGCGCCATCGATATATGCGAAGTTGTTTTCTTTGTTTTCCATAATTCATGATTCCTACCTTCGTACTTCAATTGTAACTATCGTCCCATCTGATACAACCTCCTAAATTAAAAATTCACCTAATTTCTAATTCACCTAATAAAATTTCAAATTCTTAATTTTTTACATTTTTTCTTGCTTCTGTTTCTTTCGCTTTCTTAATAATGGTGGTGAATATAAGATTGAGTTCATGCGCTTCTTTCCATAATCTCCGCGCTTCTATGGCATGTTCCGGAGACGCTTTTGCCCCCATGCGTAAAAAATGTTTTGACTCCTTCGCTTCTTTATTGACTATCGCCATTTTATGGATAAAGTCTTTATTACTTTCAGCGCAATCAGCTTCGCAATAATTGGATCCTACTGCTGTTCCCGCACCAACTAACTGCGGAATTATGCGTTGCGTAATACCATTCTTTGGCAGTTTTCGAACAAACTCAATAATATCTTCGCCGAACTTTGCCGTTCGTTCTTCAAGATCGTATTTTTTGGAATTCTCGTCATTCGGCATTTTATTAGAAATTAGGCAATTAGGTGAATTAGAAATTTATTCTTATCTTCCCATATTATACAACCTCCTCACCTCCTCCGCCGACAGTGCACGGTGATAGATACAAACTTCGTCGATGGAGCCGTCGTTGTAATAAACTGCCGGCATGATACGATTATTTTGCCGTGGGGGTGCTTTGGTAGGAAACCTAGCTTGTCAACTAGGACTTCGGGGGTTCAAATCCCCCCACCTCCACGGTCTCAAGATATCCACAGTTAAGAATCTTGACAACCTTTTTCATATTGCTATACTAGGGATAGTTGACAAGCTAGAACTTCCTGCTAAAGTGAAGTCCCCAAAATCCGCTCTTTTGAGCGGATTTTTGGTTTTTATCTCCCCATCTGATAGAGCCGTTTAATTTCATCTGGGGTGAGCGCGCGGTTGTAGATGCGGACTTCGTCTATTTGGCCGTTGAAGGGTGCTCCAGCAATGTCTCCCCGTTGAGCAATGCGAACCGGTAAGCCGTTATCAGGAGGAGTAGTTGAATCTATGGCGTTTTCACCTGTTATGCTCAATTTTAGCCCGTTTTTATACATGTTTAACCGTTCAGTATTTCCGGTTTTTGTCCCGTCAAAAACTACAACCCAGTTTTCCCATACTCCAAGTTCATGTGTTGCATCATCCGTATATACACCAGCTAAAAAAAAGAGACGAAAATACATAGCATCAGGTCCTCTTGTTGCATGTCCTGTTAGAAGTTCAAAATGTCCAAGGGAGGAATCATATTTCCCAACAACAGTTTCATCTTGGCCTCCTGAAGTGCTTTGTTTCAACCAAACTGACAATGTAAAATAAGTGGCTGAATTTACTTGGGCTATATTAGTAGTCGTTACATGATCATCGCTCCCATCAAAATCCAGCGCCTGGCCGATTTTGCCTGCCACACGCTTGGGGCCACCGGTTAATGCTCCTGTATTCCCCTGCCCGCTTCTGTCTAACGCACGGTTGCCGTCCATGTCGGGGCCGTCAAAGCTCCAATGCCCTACCAAGCCCTCCCGCAACGTATCCGTGCGAGTTTTGTTGACCACAAACGTGGAGCCGATTTTGTAGAGCCGTTTGATTTCGTCTGGAGTCAGCGCCCGGTTGTAGATACGGACTTCGTCTATTTGGCCGTTGAAATCTCGTGTCCCATTATCAACATTGCAGTCACCCCCATCTCCTCCTTGAACACCAATCAGCAGAGAACATGTTGAGTCGGAGACCCGAGTCACTGAACCGTCACTCCCATCACCGTTGTCCTGCCTGCCCGTTTTGATGCCATTCACATAGAATAAAACTTTTGTGCGATCGGTAGTGCCATCCCACGTAACCGTCACATGTTGCCATGTATTCAACGTTATAGTGTTGTTGGAAGAATATGTTTGAAGAGTTGATACATCATAATGACTGCCAAACGATAACCCGGCTGTAATATCTGAATTGTTAACAGAAAAACCCACGCTATGAGCGATTCCTGAAGTACCTCTAACGACAATTCTTCCCTTACTAGCCCCTCCAAAGGTTCGCGGATAAATCCAGGCACTAATGGTAACGGGGCCAAGAAGAGAGAGTGAGCTACCCGTCCCCGCGTTTACATAATCATTCACCCCATCAAAATCCAACGCTTGGCCGATTTTGCCGGCTACTTTTTTGGGTCCATTTGTCAATGCTCCCGTATTTCCCTGCCCGCTTCTGTCTAACGCACGATTGCCGTCCATGTCTGTTCCATCAAAGCTCCAATGCCCCACCAAGCCCTCCCGCAACGTATCCTGCCGGGTTTTGTTGACCACAAACGTGGAGCCGATTTTGTAGAGCCGTTTGATTTCGTCTGGAGACAGCGCGCGGTTGTACACGCGGACTTCGTCTATGATGCCATTAAATGTTTCGCCATCTGTTCCCGCAACACCTCCAATCTCGTAACCATATGGCCCAGCGTCCGAACTATTATCAAAGAAAAAATCAACACTTGCGTTCCCTGTACTATATGTAGGCGTTACTTGATTACCATCTATATAAAGTTTGTTTCCTGATGTGTTATTGGTAAAAACTACATGATGCCATGCTGTAGGGTTGGAGATTGCAACACCTGCATCAATAGCAATTGCACTACCATTTGCATCATTATTGTTGGCCCAAATACTAAGGTTTCCACTACTATCAATATAGAGTTCAAGCTGGCCTTCTCCAATTGCACTATTATTGTGGCTAAAGATAGCACTTGTGCCACTTTCCCACTTCACCCAAGCGGAAATAGTTCCTTGAGAAAGAGAATTAAAGATAGATAAACCAGGATTAACATAATCATCCACCCCGTCAAAATCCAGCGCCTGCCCGATTTTGCCAATCTTGCGCGCTGATGACGTTGCCATGTTTGTGAGCTGTCCATTATTCCCCTGCCCCGAACGGTCTAGCGCCCAGACGTTGTTGGTGCTTTGGGACATGTCCGGGCCGTCAAAGCTCCAGAAACCGACAAGACCTTCTTGGAGACCGATGTAGGGAGGAGCTTTTACAATGAAGCCAGCGTTTGCTGTTTGAGGGAGCAGGAAAGCGAAAAACGTAAAGCTAAAAGCGAAAAACAACAGCTTAAAACTTAAAACAACGGTCTTTTCTCTTTTGCGTTGTAGTTTTGCGCTTTTCGTTTTTAGTTTTACGCTTCTGATGTTTTGCATTTTACGTTTTTACCGTTTTCCGCGTAACGTTACTATGCTTGAGCCAAGGATATTTGCGAGTTCTTTTGTTTCTTGAAGAAGCGTTTCCGCGCGCTGCTTATCTGTTTTTCCTGAATCTCGCAAGAGTCCAAGCCAAAACTTGCTTTCATTTGCTGATTTTAACGCATGAGAAAAGAAATTAGTAAAATCTTTCTTTGAGCTTCCTGCTTGTGCTTCTATAATATTTGCGCCAATACTGGTTGCGCTGCGTATAAGCTGTTTAGAGATAATAGCAGTACTGAAATCTTTCTTGTCCAATGAATCTATAAACTTAATTATAGCAATTGCATAGTGATATGCACGCACCTTAAGGTCTGTTTTGAGTTTTGGGTTGTTGTTTTGCATTTTTCGCTTTACGTTTTACGCTAAAATCCTTCATTAGGAATAATTTAATTGCTCCGTCCCCAATTCTGGTTCATGAGACTAAAATCAATGGAGTTTACAATGCCGTCTTTATTGATATCAGCAGTAGCATCGTTCGTAAACCACACGCTTGCCATGATGGTCCAGTCCGCGCCGTTTACGGTGCGGTTCCCGGTTATGCCGGGATTGAGACATGCTCCATATCAAATTTTGCTTTGGTACGGGGGTCGCCGAGAGGGGAGGGTTAATACACTTGATTGTGCGTGCCGACATCCAAAAACAAAACCGAGTCTTCTTTAAGAAAAATGAACTTAATACGGTGGCGATATGAAACCGAAAAAGCCCAAACTTCTTTGTCTCGGCCATGAAGCTTGTGTGTTTTTAATTGCGGAGTGAATGGATTCTCGCGGAAAAGTTTTTCTCCCGCCTTTGCAAATTCTTTAATTCGAGGAGGTAGTTTCCGATAACGACGCTCAAAGCAACTATCATAATAGATATGCAAAATCTGCATAAACCGCGCGTTAATCTAGATCCGTGAGCGAACGCAATATTTTTGTCTTACCTTTCTGGTGCGCCACAAGTCCTCGATCAACGAGTCTGTCTAAATCAGCTGCCGCTTTTCCTTTAAGATAGTACGTTGGTACTGCTGACTCCTGGAGCCGCTGATACTCTTTGAGAGGAAGAATTACTATTCCGCCAGTTCGATTAATCTTTGATTTTTGGATAGAAATAGTTTGCATATTGCGAGTGTAACATATAGAAAATAGTAAAGCAAAACAGAGTTAAGAACTCCCTACTTGAGAAGGATTATTGGGAACGGCCCCAGTTTTGGTTGAGTAACGAAAAATCAATGGAGTTTACAATGCCGTCTTTATTGATATCCGCAACTGCGTCATTGGTAAACCACACGTTTGCCATCATTGTCCAATCGAGGCTGTTTACCGTGCGGTCTCCATTAAGGTCGCCTACTAACGCGTTACTTACTGTCACCGTTACAGAACTTGATGTAGTAGTATTTCCTGCCGCGTCTCGCGCTCTAGCTGTTAATGTATGCGAACCATTGGTTGCGGTGGTTGTGTTCCAAGAAACTGCATAGGGAGAGGTGGTGTCTTCTGCTCCAAGGTTTGTTCCATCAAGGAGGAATTGAACGCCGGAGACGCCTGTGTTATCGGAGGCATTTGCAGAGACAGTAACTGTTCCTGATACGGTAGAACCGTTGGCGGGTGCTGTTACGGAAACGGTGGGAGACGTGGTGTCGGTGGGAGGTGGGGTGGATCCCATAAAGCCGGTAGTTCCATTATTGGACACAATGATCTGATCCACATCCAAGTTCCCGCCATCCGAAGGATTACCCCAAATGTCAAGAAAGAAACCGCCTATTTTGCCAATGTACATCCCGAAACCAGTGCCTAGATACAAGACGTTTGTGTAGCGGGCGCGCAGCGTCGGGGATCCGGTGCACACCCCCGATGTTCCACAATCATTTATCCACAGTTCCCATGTGCCGTTGCGCACATCGACCGTATTCAGAATGACGTGGTACTCCATGTAGTACCAGCGATCCGTCGTCATCGTGATAGGGGTCTGGTTGTGGCCTAAATACCCCTCGTTCAAGTTGTTACAACTTTGCACGGGGCAGAGTTGCATGACGCGCGTGTCGTGCCCAATCCCATAATAGGCGATTCCACCACCACCTGGATTAAAAGGATAACCTTGGCCGCTGGTAAATTTCTGGTTGTTGTTCCAGGTGTAGCCAGCGCCGAATCTAATGTACTGCCGAACCCAAATTTCATCTAGCGATGGATTGTTGATGAATCCGTGCGTCGCAACAATCGAACTGCCCAGGCCACCATCCGATCCGCCCACCATAGTCGAGCGTATAAAACCAGCCGCGCCGCCGACTCCCGCACCGGACTGCCCACGGTTCAGGGTTCGGTTGGAAACCCAGCACCAGCCGTCGTTTGCCGCCACACCGCAGCCATTGTCCACGATAAACGTCCCATCGGCAAAGTCATCACAGAAGAGGTAGTTCGGATTCGGGCTTGATGGATTACACCCCGCTTCCGCAGAGTTGAAATAGGGATCATTGGATCCCGGAGGAAGTGCTACCTGCGTGGTTGCACTTGTAATACTTGAATATCCACTCAAATTCCCCGCTCCGTCAATTGCTCGTACTTGATATCTATATGTTGTATTGGCACCGAGTCCTGTATCGTTGAATGTAGTTCCAGTTGGTGTTCCTACTTGTGCAAATGTTGAACACCCTGCTCCTTGACATCGTTCTACACGATACCCTGTAACCCCTACATTATCTGTGGATGCTGTCCATGAAAGGTTGATTTGGCTTGATGATTGCGGAGTTGCAGAGAGATTAGTGGGAACGGTTGGAGGAGTGGTATCGGGAACTGCAACGGAGAATGAGATTGCATAATCCGCAGTATTCACATTCGGAGTGGGTGCGGTGTCTTGACAGCGTACATAGTAACTATAGGAGTTTCCGCTTGAGAGCCCTGTTATGGTGGTGGAATGACTTGTTCCTCCGGTTGTTGTAAAAGTGTTAGGCATGGAGGCATAGCTTGTTCCTGCGGTCATTGCATATTTACAAGTTGCGTTCTCATTGGTGGAAAGAGAAATCATTGTTGATGTGGTAGCAGGAATAGATCCAGAAGGAGAACCGTTGGAGAGGATGGGAGGAGTCGTATCAGGGCCTGTAGACAGCGTCGCATAAAATGACCAATGGCTTGCCGTGGTATTGGGAGTGGTGGAAAACATAGTGGGCATGATGCCATAGGTAAAGGAGTAGTACTTGCCTGAAGAAGAGGCGTCAGAGTTCTTGACGAAGGCAAGACTGTTATCACTTGGAAGATAGGCAAGCCAATAGGCGCCTGCCGATAAGGAGATGGGGGTAATAACATTTTGAGTATTCCAACCAACTACGGGTGTGAATGAGTTCGTCTCTGCTTTCTTTGTTCCTGGGCCTCCGCTGGGACCTGTGGCATCATAGATGCCAAGACGAAGGTTGCCTGATGCGGTTGTGACGTAAAATGAGAGGCTTTGAATAGTTGCTGTTTGTGAGAGAGTGGTTGATTGAGACACGAGCAGATCACCGTTGCCATTGTCGGGGTTGGTGAGGATAGCGGTTTCTCCTATGGTGATGGTTTGGGCGTGAGTGGGGATGGAGATGAATAGTGATACAATGATGAATGAATAAAAAAGAAGGTTTTTCATAAAGTGATTATAGCATAGAAAGGGGGAGAAGTTTTCCACAAACTAAAAGCGAAAAGCGTAAAACTGCAGGTTAAAAGAGAAAACATGATTCTTTTGGATTTTATGTTGTGGTTTTGCATTTTTCGCTTTACGTTTTGCACTTTCTTAAGTATAGCCGTTTTTGTTGAGTGGGGTGGGACAAAGGTGGGGATAAAAGAATGTTTGAACATGAGATGCGGGCTACTCTACCGTCAAACCAAATTTCTCCGGATGTTCAAGAACATTTTTGATAGCGGTAAGAAACGTTTCAAAATCTCCCAAATTCTCCCGAATAATTTTGTACACTTCTTCCGGTGTGACTTCGGCATAAAAGTGCACCAAACGAACACGATAATCGGCCATTTTAGTAAGTTGTGACTCCGCGAATTCTTTGTCAATAATTCCAAATTTGCCAAGGTTCCGTGCCATATCTTTGTATTTCGTCGCTTGTCCTCCTGGAATGCGGGAAAGTATATGAGCGCTGATATTAAAAACACCTTCCAGCGCCCGATGGAGATGATATTGCCCCAACTCAAATCCTTTTTCTTTTTGAAAATCTCCATAGGAGAGCCGCCCAAGTTTTTCTAGTTCGGCAAGCTCAACTTGTATGCCGTTTACCCGTTTCAAGACAGTATCTTTTTCAATGGGAAGTTGTTTCATGAAGGAATTCGCTCAAGAATTGATTTGTGAAATAATTCCCGATATGGGGCGAAGTCAGCATATAAATTCATAACGCGTTCTTTGAATCTTGCAAATACATGCGGATCCGCTTCATACAAGGGAATGCCATAATTGGTAACGTGCATTTGCAGTTCAGCAGGCGCGTCATCCAAAAAAACAATATCTATATTCACAAGCTGCTGAATATATTCGGACAGTATATCATAAAGTGCGCTATAAAGGTGTTTCCGTTCAGTGGGCAATTGTAATATCTTGTTGTCATGTATGAGCACACCAAAATCATAATCGCTTCCCGCGCGAGCTATCCCTTGCGCTTGCGAGCCGAACAAAATTAACGCTTTTACTCCCAAGCGTTGTAACTCTTTTTTTGGCAGTTGTTTTTGTTGAATGGCGGACATGCGGATATGATATCACATCGCTGATGGCGTAACAATATTTTGTTACCGACCCATGTTGTAGAGCCGTTTAATCTCATCCGCCGAGAGCACGCGGTTGTACACGCGGACGTCGTCGATGAGGCCGTCGAAATCTCGTGTCCCAGTATCAACATTGCAGTCACCCCCATCTCCTCCTTGAACACCAATCAGCAGAGAACATGTTGAGTCGGAGACCCGAGTCACTGAACCGTCACTCCCATCACCGTTGTCCTGCCTGCCCGTTTTGATGCCATTCACATAGAATAAAACTTTTGTGCGATCGGTAGTGCCATCCCACGTAACCGTCACATGTTGCCATGTATTCAACGTTATAGTGTTGTTGGAAGAATATGTTTGAAGAGATAATACATCATAATGACTGCCAAACGATAACCCGGCTGTAATATCTGAATTGTTAACAGAAAAACCCACGCTATTAGCAATTCCTGAAGTACCTCTACCGACAATTCTTCCCTTACTAGCCCCTCCAAAGGTTCGCGGATAAATCCATGCACTAATGGTAACGGGGCCAAGAAGAGAGAGTGAGCTACCCGTCCCCGCGTTTACATAATCATCCACCCCATCAAAATCCAGCGCCTGGCCGAGTTTGCCGATGGCGCGTTTGGGGCCGTTGGTGAGGGTGCCGTTGTTGGCGTTGCCTGTGGTGTCAAGCGCCTGCGTGGCGTTCATGTCCGGGCCGTCAAAGGACCAGTGGCCTACAAGGCCGTTGGTGAGCGTGTCTTTTCTTGTGACATTCACCTTGAGCGTGGAGCCGATTTTGTAGAGCCGCTTTATCTCCTGCTCCGAGAGCGCGCGGTTGTAGATGCGGACGTCGTCAATGAGGCCGTTAAACGTTTCGTCATCCGTATCTACCACGCCTCCAATCTCATAACCATGAATGCTACTAGGCATATCATCAAAAAAGAAATCTGTGGAAGCATTTCCTACAGAATAAGTTGGCGTTGTTTGTTTGCCGTCGACATAGAATTTATTGCCTGAAGTATCGTTTGTAAAAACAACATGATGCCAACTAGTCGGATTACTTAAAGCAAAACTTGCGTCTAACGCACGACTTCCAAAACTTGAAGCAGTGCTATATATATCTAAATTTGCTGAACTATCTATATAAAATTTAAGTTGACCATCACTAATGAAGGTACTATTTCCTCTGCTAAATATTGCGCCGGTGCCACTTTCCCACTTCACCCAAGCGGAAATAGTACCCTGCGCAAGAGTATTAAAGAGAGTATTAATAGCATCATCGGGGTTTACATAATCATTCACCCCATCAAAATCCAGCGCTTGGCCGATTTTGCCTGCCATACGCTTGGGGCCACCGGTTAATGCGCCTGTATTTCCCTGCCCGCTTCTGTCTAACGCGCGGTTGCCGTCCATGTCTGCCCCATCAAAACTCCAATGCCCCACGAGGCCTTCCCGCAACGTATCTTGGCGGGTTTTGTTTACCACAAACGTGGAGCCGATTTTGTAGAGCCGCTTGATTTCGTCTGGAGAGAGCGCGCGGTTGTAGATACGGACTTCGTCTATGATGCCATCAAAGGGATCAACGAAGGGGTTGTTATTATCTCCTATCCAAAATGGTTTGCCAGAAAACCCGTATGCTGCGGGGGCTGTGGTTTGGGTATCGTAACTCATCTCTATTCCATTGCGGTATAACCGAATCTTTCTTTCAATAGAATCAAATGTATACACTATGTGTTGCCAGGTATTTAGCGTAATTGAGTTTGCCACAGTTATGGTGCTTCCACTCCCCCCAACGACTCGGATATATGCCCGCAGAGCTTCTAAAGGAGCAGAATCATTTCTGACACGGAGCTGGATGTATGGTTCATTAGCCCCATTATTTATAGCGAAAATATTTCCTTCTCCTCCATTACCCCACCCTTGAGGATAAATCCATACGGAAAATGACATTGATGAACTCTCTGGCACTGATGCTACATTCACATAATCATCCACCCCATCAAAATCCAGCGCCTGGCCGAGTTTGCCGATGGCGCGCTTTGGTCCGTTGGTGAGGGTGCCGTTGTTGCCTTGCCCGGAGCGGTCGGTCGCGGTGTTCCCGGACATGTCCGGCCCGTTGAAGCTCCAAAAGCCGACTAATCCCTCACTCAATCCAAGATACGAGGGAGCCTTCACTATGAGGCTTGCTTGCGCTTGCAAAGGAAGGAGAGTAAAGAAGGAGAAGACAAACGCAAGCAGCAGATACTTAGAATATAGATACTTAGAATTCAGAATGTTCATTTCAAAAATGATTTTGTTTTCTTATTAACCAACCCCACAAATACATCAAATATGCTACAATAGGCGTATATGAAAACATCAACAAAACGAGACTTCCGCTCGCTTTCGGAAGAAACACAAGCAGAGCTCAGGCGATTGGCATTTAGAA
>Ga0209542_10020445_pt1 | contig 10488 bp, 14 predicted proteins | sample RifCSPhighO2_01_FD_184028 | JGI IMG/M metagenome (GOLD analysis project Ga0209542, IMG submission 184028) | Soil microbial communities from Rifle, Colorado - Rifle CSP2_plank highO2_0.1 (SPAdes) (version 2) | ecosystem: Environmental > Terrestrial > Deep subsurface > Rock core/Sediment ...
GAACAGTTGCACTGTAAACCCGCCGATATGATCTACGTCGGCGATGCGCTCTACGAAGGCGGCAACGACACTGTCGTGATACCGACTGGCGTGCATGCGCGCTCTGTATCCGGACCCGCTGGAACTGAGACGCTGATAGACGAGATGCTTGCCGAGTGCCTACACAAGAAGTAGGCGCGATTTTTTGCTGATATAATTTTTAGCAATGAACCCGATCGTTGGGGACATACCCACACTCTCCCCTCCGCGGGCCTCAAATCTGCGAGACCGTATCGCGCCCATCATCAAGGGTGACGTGCTCGACGACATTGCGACGATAAAGAAATACAGCCGCGATACGAGTATTTTCGAGCGCTCGCCTGCGGTCGTCGTATTCCCCAAGGACGCCGAGGATGTCTCTTCGCTGGTGCGTTTCGTCCACGACCTGGCGCGCGCGGGTGAGCGCGCCTCAATCGCTCCACGAAGTGCTGGTACAGACATGACAGGTGGCCCGCTTACAGATTCCATTTCACTCGTTTTCACGAAATACATGAATCATATGCTCGACGTGGGGCCGGGATATGCGATTGCCGAACCCGGTGTGTACTACCGGGATTTCGAGCGCGAGACTCTTGCTCGCTCGGGCAGCCTCTTGCCATCGTACCCGGCATCACGTCAGCTCTGTGCAATCGGCGGCATCGTGGCAAATAACGCTGGCGGCGAGTTAACACTGCGCTACGGTAAGACAGACCGATACGTCCGTGAGCTCGAGGTCGTACTTTCCGATGGCTCGCGCGCCGTACTCAAACCCCTCAATGCGGACGAGCTGTCGCAGAAGCAGGAGCAGGGTGATTTCGAGGGCGAAATTTACCGTAAGGTTCACACGCTCGTTGCTGAAAACGCCGATGCAATAGGGTCGGCGCGACCGACCGTGACCAAAAACTCAGCCGGGTATGCGCTCTGGGACGTGCTCGACAAAGAGCGGGGGACGTTTGACCTGACGAAACTCATCACCGGCTCACAGGGAACGCTCGCAATCATCACAAAGGCAAACCTCGCAACGGTAAAAACGAAAGCCCATCGTGCGATGCTCGTCGTATTTTTAACCGATATCCAAATTCTACCTGATATTGTCCACCGAGTTCTCACATGCGATCCAGAGTCATTTGAATCGTACGATGATCAGACCTTTAAGTTGGCGGTCAGATTCATTCCGCAGATAATTGCGCAATTCGGCGTTCTTCAAATGCTAAAGTTGGCATTCGCCTTTCTTCCTGAGATGTGGCTTGTAGCCACCGGCGTGGTTCCAAAACTCGTACTGATGGCAGAATTCGCCGAAGACAGCGCGGACGAGGCGCTCGAGCATGCGCGTGACGCGCGCGCATCAATTGCAGGATTTGCGGTGCGCACAAAAATAGCCAAGACAGAGACACAGGCCGCGAAATATTGGACTATCCGGCGTGAAAGCTTTTCATTGCTGCGCAAGAACATGCATGGCCTCTACGCGGCGCCGTTTATTGACGATATCGTGGTGCATCCGGACAATTACCCGCAGTTCCTACCAGAATTGAACGCGCTTTTGCGTGAACATCACCTGCTCTACACCATCGCCGGACACATCGGTGACGCAAATTTTCACATTATCCCGCTTATGAACCTCGCGAACGAAGAGGCACGCCGCGAAATCCTTGAGCTTGCCCCAAAGGTGTACCGGCTTGCCGCTAAATACAAAGGTTCGATCACGGGCGAACACAACGATGGCATCGTCCGTACTCCCTACCTTTCAATAATGTACGGCGAGAACATATGTACCTTGTTTGCCGAGGTTAAAAAAATATTCGACCCGTTGAATATCTTGAATCCCGGTAAAAAGGTCGGCGGTACCATTCGTGACATCGAAACAAGCATGATACGAAACCGAACATGACCATGCGCCAGACTATCCTCGGGCTTGTGGCAATCATCTCCTATCTCCTGCCGCTTTCGTTTGCTTCGGCTCACGAAGTATACGTACTCGATCCTGATACGATTCGAGCCGCTATGGCCACCACGTCGCCGAACACGTTCCTGGCCTATTTCGGCAACGAATTGCGCTTCTTCTTCTGGGCATTCGTCTCGTTCGTGGTCGTCACCACCATTTTTTTCGCGACCCTATTCGGACTTTTCGAGCGTTCTCTCGGGCCGATCTTTTCATATCTCCGGCGCTTCGCTGTACCGCTCGCGCGCATCACAACGGGAATCTCGCTTTTTTCTTTCGGCCTCGCCGGTGAACTCTATGGCACCGAACTGCCCTTTTATCAGCTGTTTGGTTCCTACGGAAGCGCGGCCGCGGAGTTAGCTTTCCTCGCACTTGGTATCTTCTTGATTGTTGGGTTTCAAACACGAGCGGTCGCTGTAGCCGCGGTCGCAATATACGCATACGCGTTTGCGGTATATGGATGGTACGTTCTGACATATACAGACCATCTTGGCGCCTATCTCTTGCTATTGATCCTCGGAGGTGGCGCGTGGTCGCTCGACTCCAACCCTCACATCCACAAACTTCGCGTATTCGACCTTCGCGCGCTCACACCATTTGCGTTCCCGATCCTACGGATTCTTTTCGGGCTCGGTATTATGTTCGCCTCTGTGTACGCTAAATACGTACACAGCGAGCTCGCGCTCCAGGTGGTGGTGCAGTACAACCTAACCGCATACTTCCCATTTGATCCGCTCTTTGTCGTCCTCGGTGCACTCATCATCGAATTCCTCGCGGGGCTCATGCTTGTTCTCGGCGTTGCGATACGCTGGACATCCCTTTTCCTGCTCTTCTGGCTCACTCTGAGCCTCCTCTATTTCCAGGAGGCGGTCTGGCCACACATTATTCTCTTCGGCCTCGGGCTCGCAATTTTCCTCCAAGGCTATGACCGTTTGTCTATTGAGACAATGTGGATGAAAAAATACCACCGCAAACCGGTGATGTAGAGTGTTTTGCTATAATGTACACCCCTATGAATATTCTTGTGATATATGGCTCCCTCCGCGAGAAATCAATCAATAAGGCATTGGCTCAGGCGATAGCCGAGCACAAGCTGGACGGAATGGATGTCGAACTGTGTGGCGTTGGCGATCTACCGCTCTATGACCAGGACATCGAGCAATCTGCATTTCCTCCGGAGGCGTTGGAATTCAAAAGGAAGATCGCCGAAGCCGAAGGGGTCATCATCGTGACGCCAGAATACAATCGCTCGATGCCCGGCTCCTTGAAAAACGCAATCGATTGGTCGTCGCGACCAAGCGGACAACACCCGTGGGGCGGCAAGCCCGTGGGAGTAATGGGCGCATCAAGCGGCGCACGAGGCACGATAGTCGCGCAATATGACCTAAAACGCATTATGAATTACTTCGGTGCGCATCTGATGGGCAACCCCGAATTTCACCTCGATAATTCAGATGAAAAAATCACCGACGACGGTGTGCTGCAGGACGAAAAAACCATTGCACATTTAAAAAAGTACCTCGAATCATTTAAATCACACGTTGAGAAGCCCATAAAATAGATAGGCTCAGTTTGCGCGCGTTGCCATGGCTAAGCAGGCCCCGATACGATTCTTTAGTCGCATCCGATGGGTCCCCCACGAGTCGTTTAAGCATCCTCCGCTTCGTCGCCGTTCGCAAAATGCGATGATCGGGAAAGTGAACCCATCCAAGGAAATCCACTCCGGAGGCGAATGTCTGAATTGATACCTTATCCGGGTGCATCTCCAGCATCAAGTGCTTCCTCAGAAACCCTACCATATATGGTAGGGTTTTCTGGAGCTGTATTTTGTTGTGAGAGAGGATCACGAAGTCGTCGGCGTAGCGGATGTACTGTTTCGCCTTGAGTATATGCTTCACGAATTGATCGAACTCGTTCATGTAGATATTGACGAGAAGCTGGCTCGTCAGGTTCCCAAGTGGTAGACCCACGGCAAGGCCCGGCCTTGCCGTGTTAGGTGTCGAGAAGCTGGCGACCACTTCGGAGATGAGGGAGAGGGTGCGTTTGTCGGGAATGTACCGGGCAACAACGTCGAGTAGGGTTTGTTGATCTATCGAGGCGAAGAATTTGCGGATGTCGCATTTCAACACCCAGCAGGTGTGGGTGTGATTTTTTGACACTTTGTATGCATATTCGCGGAATCGGTTCATGGCTCGATGCGTGCCCTTCCCTCTCCGACACGAGTACGAATCCGCAATGAACGTACGGTCAAAAAATGGATAGAGCTGGCGGTATATAGCGTGATGGACTAAACGGTCGCGCGCACTGGCTTTGTGGATGTCGCGGGGCTTGGGATCGCTGATTCTGAAGTGCGTATATCCGCCGTGGCGATACGTGCCTGCCGCAAGCTCGCGGTGGAGCGCAAGGATGTTATCCATCAGTGCGTACTGGAACTCTTGTACGTCGCGCTTCTTGCGTTTACCGCGCACAAACTCTTTCCACGCCGCGAGCAGATTCTCGACGGAGATGATATCCTCGTACGTATGAGCGAACTGAATCCTCCGAGAGCGGCCCCCCCCCCAACGGGTTTTGCCAGTTATTGAGCATACGATTTCAGTATATAAGCTCTGGCACGGGTATAGGAACGATTTTCCCAAAAGTTCACGCTACACCTTGGGTGACAAAATAGACTCAACATTCGTCCAAGTACTCGAGCTGCTGTTTATCGCAAGCTACCAAGGTAAATCCGAGAAACTCCCTACAATACGTGCGGCCATCAAGCGCATGGATATCTTGAAATTCTTTCTTCGGGTCGCTTGGGAACTGAATGCGCTCGACAACAGAAAATATGCAGTGCTTGCAGAGAAATGCGACGATCTCGGCCGCATGCTCGGCGGCTGGAAGAAAGGCCTTGAATCGAAAACTCCCGCCTAGGTAGAGGCGGGAGAACACTGCCAGTTTCCGGAAAACACGCGGCGGCCGGCATTCACATCGTTGTCGGGATTCCAGTCGTTGACGTTCCACTTCTGGTTGATGTCGTTCCAGTTGACGTTCGCGAGAACGGAGCCGCATGTGTGCCCGACACCTTCTGTTCCACCGGCCATTGAATATTCTCCGGCCTGAATCGTATGCGAAGCCTCAAAGCTTTCCAGTATCGGACACCAACTTACAATGTTTTTATTCGAAATCGCGGGCGAACGCTTCTTGAAACCGTGGTCGCAAAAATCCTGTCTCTCGTGTTTCGGAATCCTCACGCGGGAGCCGTAACCACCGCATCACCAAAGATTCTTAACTATCATAGCAAAACAGAACCCTCGGGCCCAAGTGACAGAGCGTCACAGGGTCCGAGGGTCAGACGCTAAGCGTCAGAGCTTCAAGTTGCCGGAAAACACGCGGCGGCCGGCACGCACAACGTCGTCGGGAATCCCGTCGAGGACGTGCCACTTCTGGTGGACGACGTTCCAGTGGACGTTCGCGAGAACGGAGCCGCACGGAAAGAGATTCCCGCGGCCATCGTTCAGAAGGCCGTTTTCCAAAGCCTCCCCATTCGGCTGTCTCGCAATCATCGCGGCGATGATTGCGAGGAGCTTCGAGGGGTCGTGGTCGCCGACCCCGGGTGCATCCAGAATATCGCGCACGGTCGTGTCACGCGACACATCGGCGTAGCGCATCTTGACCGTGTCCGCCGAGCCGCTCGGCCGCGCCTTCGCTACGACGTTCGTCCGGAACGAGCCGTAGACGTACCGCGCCGGCGCGCTCTTTGTCGTCTGCCAGAACGAATCGGGGTCGTGGCGTTCGGGCAGAACGACGGTCGCGATGTGCTCGTCGTCGAAGACGAGGATCGGCGGAAGCTCAACCGGCACAACCTTTGTCCGCGGCAGATCGAATTGCGGGCACCCCGCGTTGAGAAATGCAACGAGGTTTTTCCGCGCCCGTTTGTCGTTGATGGGGTGCACGAGGCGCTCAAGTGATGCGCCATCATTGTGCAGAACGCGAAAGAACTTCGCGCCCGTATCAAATGCGTCGGTCATCTGACCGAGGTGTGCGATGCTGCTCATCGTGTGCCTCCGATAGATAGTTTGAATTTCAAGGAGCCGAATCGAAAAGACGGACGGAATGCCCGAATTTCCTCATCTCTCTTAATTATACCACCTTTGTAGGGATGACGCAAGATGTCAGAAAATGGCTCTGGTTAGGCGTTTCTGCTCCGGACGATAAGCATTACGACAATCAAAAACGCGAACGCAGTGAATGCCATAAGCGGATACGTGATGTAGCCAAGTTCAAAAAGAAATACCTGCGAACAGCTCACCTCACCCTCTGCGGGACACGGAAGTGTTCCGGGTGGTGCTACCTGGAGCGCATGATGGTAGAGTGCCACCCCCGCACCAAGGATTGAAAGGACGATAGAATACAGTGCGACCGTCCGTTCGCGTAGGTAGAGCGCGAGAGCGAACAAAACTATTTGCGGATACATAAAAATGCGCTGCCACCAGCACAGCGGGCACGGCGGTATACCAAATACTTCCGAATATACGAGCGTGAGTGCGCTCGCGACGAATGCAAGGATAAGTCCGATCCAGAGGCCCCATCGGCCCACTGGCTCGATCGCATGGTCGAAGTAGGGATAGCGTTTCCGCAAGAGAAACGCGACCAAGAGACCCGCTGTCGCGATTTGCATCGCGAGAGTGCCAATGCCGAGGAGCGGGTTGAGTGTGTCTGGTGACATGTTACGCAGGCAATACACAACCGGATTTGTCGGCCAATTCCTGCAACGTGCGCTCCCCCGTGATGCGTGTCCCATCGGGGAATTCCCACGTGGGGTAACTCTCTATCTTCTTGTCCAAGCAAACCTGCACCTGTCCCTTCCCGCTCGGGAGCGAACATTCGACATATGGCAAAAGTTTCGCCGAGCGACCAAACATACGCTTGGTTGCCTGGCAGTGTGGACACCAGAACGCACCATAGAATACGACACCCCTATCCGTGAGACAGGTCGCGAATGTGTCGAGCTTGCCTGACTGCGCGCCCACAAAGAAGCTCGCCCCGACTCCCAAAATAATAATGGCGATCAGTATCCCCCAGAAAATAAGTACTCCGTTCCCCTTCATGCGGCTATCCTATCACGGCTGAACATTTGCCGCACTTGCAACCAATGGGTCTGATAAATTCTTCAAAATATTCATCGCCATAGTCAAGGGTGAGCTCCTCGCCGGCGGCAATATTCTGCATAGCCCTGATAAAGACTCTGCCATCGCTCAAGTCCCCTTCGCAATTGGGTGCGCACGAGTGGTTGATGTACCGTGCGATATTGTGACGCGGCGAGCCATCAATTGCCCAGCGGTCATCGACCTCAAGCACATACCGAGTTTTGAGATGATCCGCTTCCGAAGCAGAAACACGGGTGCCGGTGTATTCGACGATGCGCTCGCCTCGCGCAAGCGGCGCGGTGGCGAAAAGCCCTAGCCCAAGTCCGGGACGCGATTTTGCGATACGTATTGGTGCATCTATCGTTTCCATACGGGGTGAGTATAACCCCTTACCACTTTTCGCAGAAAAAGTGGTAAGGGGTATAATACCGTGTATGACCAAGCGCGAGAAGCTCTCTACGGAACCATACAAGGGCGTTCGCGATTTCTACCCGCGAGACCAGTTTATACAGCGCTATATATTTGAACATATGGAGCGCGTCTGCGAGCTCTATGGGTACGAGGAATACAATGCATCTGTACTCGAACCCGCGGAGTTGTATCGCACCAAGACATCGGATGAGATCGTCAGTAAACAAACCTACACATTTACCGACCGCGGTGACCGCGAAGTTACCATGCGTCCGGAGCTCACGCCAACACTCGCACGAATGGTAGCGGGCCACCAGCGCGACATAGCATTCCCGGCACGTTGGTACTCAATAGCGAATTGTTTTCGCTACGAAAGCACTCAGCGCGGGCGCTTGCGCGAATTCTGGCAGTTGAACGCCGACATCATCGGTGCCGAGGGTCCGGATACCGATGCAGAAATAATCGCTGTCGCCCATGCAACATTGCGCAGTATGGGAGCAGAGGAGCGCGACTTCGAAATACGCGTCTCCGACCGCCGGATATTGGATGCGGTCTATCGGTCCGTCGGGCTTGCACAGGAATACGCGGCCGATGTAACGCGCCTCTTCGACCGCCGTGCAAAGATCGAGGATTTCCAAAAGCAACTGGTTGAGCTTATCAAACACGAAGAAAAGGCGGTCGAGCTTATCGCCGAAATGGAGCGTGTTACATCAACCGCGTATCTCGAGGAGTTACGTGTTGCGCTCGAGCACATGGGAGTTCGCAACATGATAGTGGACACTTCGATCACCCGCGGGTTCGATTACTATACCGGCATGGTATTCGAGGTATTCGACACCGACGAGAACAACCGCCGCTCGCTCGCCGGAGGCGGACGCTACGACAATCTGTTGACGCTCTTTGGCGGTGACCCCATCCCCGCTGTTGGCTTTGCGATGGGCGATGTGACAGCGCGCGACTTTTTAGAGGCTCACAACCTCCTTCCGGCATACGCACCTGCGACCGAGTTAATGATATGCATCGTTGAGCCCGAAGCCACCACGCACGCAACGCGTTTGGCGCAAGATCTGCGCCGGGAAGACGTGACAGTAGCAGTCAACTATTCCGGCAAGCGCATCGGCGATCAGATACGACAGGCAGACAAGATGAAAGTACCTTTTATGATCGCCGTCGGCGCCAAAGAGCGCGATTCAGGCCGCTACACGATAAAAAACCTCTCGAGTGGACAGGAAATCACGCTTCCAGCCGATAGAATAGCAGAACATCTGTTCAGCTCGCTCGGCTAAATAGCCGTGCGTGATATACTCGCCGCAATGCGAACTGTTGTCTTCGACATAGAAACAGCAAATTGGATCACTGATACCGGCTCGAACGACCCGGCTGATCTTTCGATAGCAATCGTCTGTATACATGATTCAGAGACGGATAGTTATTCGAGCTACCTAGAGCCCGAGCTCCCAAAACTCTGGGAGGTGTTGGAGCGGACCGACATCTTGGTAGGCTACAATTCCGACCATTTCGATATTCCGCTTTTGAATAAATACTATCCAGGCGATCTGACGCACATCAAGAGCGTTGATATCATGAAAGAGGTCCACACGGTCCTGAATCGCAGGTTGCGGCTCGATGCCATCGCCGAGGGTACGCTCGGCACCAAAAAAAGCGGCGACGGAGCGCAGTCCCTGCAATGGTGGCGCGCCGGCGAAATAGACAAGGTCCGTCAGTACTGTCTTAAGGATGTTGAGATAACCAAACGCATCTTCGACTATGCCGTAGAACACAGCTCGATCAAATACAGGGAACTCGGCACGACAAAGGAGGTCAAACTCGACACCTCAAAGTGGCTCGCCGAAACCGGCGGCGCGATGACCTACAGCCTCGGATTTTAGTTTGTGCCTGGGGCCGGAATCGCACCGGCGACCTCTGCTTCTTCAGAGCAGCGCTCTAACTAACTGAGCTACCCAGGCGGTCGAGACACTATAACAAAGTTATTACTGCGTGGAAAATCTATCTTGGAACTGTTTTAGTATCTCCTGGAAGCTGCTGAACTGAGCCTGCGCTTGTGCGCCGGTCCCCTGTATTTGCTCCATCGTTTTGGTCATGCTCTCGACTATCGGCGCGAGATACGTCATATAGAGCCACAGCGGGAGCGCGACAAAAATCACGATGTACAGGATGAATTTTATAATGCCGCCCCAAAACGCATTGCGACGCATGCTGCGGAGCATGCGGTTGTTTTCTTTTACCAGCCGATATGTCTCTTCTAGGCGATTGTTATCGGAATCCATGAATCAAATTTTAGCACTCTATTGCCCCCGCCAAGAGTCGAACTTGGATTCTCGCGTTAGGAGTGCGAAGTTCTATCCGTTGAACTACGGGAGCAGTGCTAGCAATGTAACACTTACCCCGCAAAAGAAAAATCAGACGGCAAGAACTTCTCGGAGCTTCGCCTCGTCAAATCCGACGACGAGTTGATCGCCAACGGTGATAACCGGCACCCCCATTTGGCCGCTTTTTTCTATCATTTCCTTCCGCTTCGCTAGATCAGTGGCGACATTGTGATCGGTGAACGCAACCTTGTTTTCGGTAAAGAAATCCTTCGCCGCGTGGCAAAAATGACACGTCGGAGTGGTATAAATTGTTACTGCTGGTGTTGCCATACTGCCATGCGCTTACTTTTAAGGATTGTTAGTATATCATAGTCCGGTAAACGTCAGCGGGCGTAGTTCCGGCGGGTGATATTTTCGCCAATGCTTCACTTTGGATTCAAAATCAGAGATAATCATGCACATTGTACAATGCGGGCGTAGTTCAGTGGTAGAATGAATGCTTCCCAAGCATTAGATGCGGGTTCGATTCCCGCCGCCCGCACCATAGTAGAATTTGGAGTATCAATTAGCTGTTTAAGCGTGTAAATATCGGCTGTTTTTGTGGTTCCAAATGCTGAATAGTCGTACAAAACGCCTTCTGGAAAAATCATCTCTTGAAACT
>Ga0209542_10020446_pt1 | contig 10487 bp, 11 predicted proteins | sample RifCSPhighO2_01_FD_184028 | JGI IMG/M metagenome (GOLD analysis project Ga0209542, IMG submission 184028) | Soil microbial communities from Rifle, Colorado - Rifle CSP2_plank highO2_0.1 (SPAdes) (version 2) | ecosystem: Environmental > Terrestrial > Deep subsurface > Rock core/Sediment ...
AGTTGAAGGAATAAAATTATTGTTTTAACCACCAGCTAAGGTTTTTTTCTTTTTTTCTTAATACCATTTTTGCTTTTGATTCAGGTAAATCTCCCGAGTTTATCGCTTCTTTTGTTTCTCTGATTTCTTGTCTTAGTCTTCGTATGTGATCCCATTTGTCCGTACTTTCGGCAGCTTGCAGTGATTGTTTCATAAAATAGTAGTGGATGGTGCGGTCAAGCAACATGAAGATGAGTGCAATAAGCATAGTCCAAAAATAAACTTGGGCGTAGGAGTTATAAGTAGTTGTTGCCCAAAGACCAAAGTAAATAAATATAAAAAATATCCAGCCGATTCTTCGCACGACGGTGGAGTCAGTTACTCCGTGGAGGAAGGAGAGATAAATGAGAAACGGGAGAATCCCCGCAAGAGCGATGCCCAGCACTTGATATTGAATAAGGATTGTGTTGATCCACTGTACACTCATGAATCGCACTGAGAGGAGCGGTACTATAACACTTATAATAATATGTACGGCTCTATTTCCGCTAATAATTTCCATTGGACCTAATGAGACATAGACTAGTCCAAAAATCAAAAGAAAGATGAGCAGTTTTTCAAAAAGAAAATGACCTCCATCGTAACTTCCAAACAGTGCGTAGAGAATTGGTTGATAAGCGTCAACTAAAAAGTTTATGACGTTTTCACTTCCTTGTCTAAAATCAAACCGTTGGGCAAGTACTAATGGGGAGATGAGAAGAAATGTCAGAAAAATTATGAGAATTTTTTTTGAGGGCATTATAATCTTTTTAATTCATTTATTCTTCTTCGATAACCTGAAACTTTTTTTCGGTGATCTGCAATAGTTATTATGCTTTTAGAGAGGTCTTCACCTGCCTTATGTATCTCTCTTAATAATTGATCTATCTCTCGCTCATTTGCTGCAATAATTATTTTATCAAGTTTTATTTTATGGATTACTCTTCCTACCGTTCCGTCAAACACAATCATAATTAGTGAAAGTAAAGCGGTCCAAAGATAGATGTTCCCAGGATTTAGGGGGTTAGTGATATTACCAAACTCTTCTCGTCTAATAGACCACATAGAAATAAATATTACAAAAAAGAAAATCCAGGCAATTCTTCGAAGCATTGAAGAATTGTTTTTCATTCTTACGTTTACAATAAGAAAATAAATAACAAACGGGAGTCCTGCAGTTATTGCAACGCCCAGCACTGAATAGGGAAGGAGTATTGTTTGAACCCATTGTGCATCTGCAAAAATTCTTGCTGCGAGTATTGCGATAACGATGCTGATTCCTGCATGCACCCAGGGGTAGACATTAAGAAATTCTATTTGATCGACGGTAATCCATACTACTCCAAGAATAAGGAGAAATAATAATGTTCCTACAAAGAGTTGTTCTCCTCCTTTGATTCCGATTACTAGCTCCATTATCGGGGAGATAGCCTGGATAATTCCAGTCACTACATATCCTACCGTTCCTGCAATTTCTCCAAATGGATCTGCAGTTCGTGTTCCTGTTTGCGCAAAAAGTAATGGTGTCAGAAATAATGCGGTGAATAATCCTATCAGTAGAAGTCCTCTTTTCATATCTTTTTTCATTACTAATTAAGAAAAATGAAGTTTAAAAAGATTATTACTGCTGCTGGCCTAGACCATATTGCAGAAATATTTATAAACAAGTTTTCTTTAAAAGAAAGATGAAAAGAGTGTATGGAATTATTTTTTTATTATTCTTGGTTTTATCTTTAGGATTTGTTTTTGCTCAACAGGTGAGTAATGATGAAGTAGTTGCGGGAGCAAATGTTGTAGGATCTAGTTTGCGCGGTTTTTTTGAGGGACTTTTATCTCCATTGTTTGCAGAGTTTGCTATTGCTCATCGATTGATGCTTGCGCTGTTGTTGTTTTTAATTCTTTGGACTGTTGTTCCGATGATTTTTGGTCCTGAATATTACTATATTAATATTGTTGTTTCAGTTATCATTACTTCGCTTGCTATGATTGCAATCCCTCCGGAATTTATCACTGCGATTATTGCACAGTATGGAGTTATGGGAGCGACGCTGCTTTCTATCTTGCCGTTTATTATTATTCTTTTATTTAGCATTAAAGTGAGAAACACGCTTGTTGCTCGGGTGATTTGGTTATTTTATTGTGTCTATTATTTTGCGATTTATATTTATTTGACGATCGGGGTGTTTAATCAGGGGGGCAGCTGGCTTTGGATTTCGCAACAGACCGTTCCTTATTTTGCGGCGATGGTCGCCGGATTTTTTATGTTTTTCTTTATTGTGAAAATACAACAAATTGTGCATAAGGGTACTTTAGAATCACTTAAGAATAATGCTAATCGTCGCACTGATTTAGCAAATCTTGGGGTGAGAATATGGGCAAAACGTGCTGAAGATGAGGGAAGAGGACGTTAAATAAAATAGCTCACTTCTTTTTATAATCATGAAAGAGCGTAGATTAATTTTTTTGGTATATTTAATGAGTAGTTTTTTCTTTATTCATTTTGTTTGTGCGCAGGAAGGCGTGCCTGCTAATCCTTCGGACAATATTATTGCAGGACTAGGAGGGTATTCTGATCGAGGATATCCTGAGAGTTATGAAAAATATATTGAGTTTAGTAATACCCTTGTTGAGCGAGAGCAAAATTATAGTTATTGGCAAAAATCGATGACGGGAATTTTTGCAGAAAGTCCACTACTAGGGCCTTTTTTTTATTACACTCAAAAGTTTTTTTCATTTTTTGATCCGTTGTGGGAGTACACTTTTGGGATGGCGTTTGATTGGAATGTTGCTTTTTTTGCCCATGTTGGTCTTTGGGTAGCTTTAATTATTTTGGTGTATTATCCGGTTGAGTCCTTATTTGATCAAAAGTTGGGAGCAGTTTTTGTCTCGATAGTTATTGCTTCTATCGTTGGTGGGACAGGAGTAATTACTTATTTTGTGGGTATTCTTGAAGTGATGTTTGTTAATTTATTTTATCTTACTTTAGGAATTGTACTTATCGTTTTATTTTTGATTCTTTATATAAAATTGTTTAGAAAAGGCGAGAAAGAAGCTGAGGAAGAAGAGTTGCGTCGGGCGCGTGAATCGATAAAAACACAAGGAAAAGTTTCGCAACGGGCACTCGAAAAGTTTAGCGATGGCGGGGGGATTTAATTTAAAACAACGTCTTTTGATTTTTTTGTTTTTCAATTTCTTTGAGTTTATCAAGCTGTGAGTCAATTCTTTGCTCTGAGAATTCTTTTTGAGTGAGGATTTCTTTTATTTTTTGTTTATCAAGTTGGGGGAATGTTATTGTTGGTTGTTTGTCGATAGCGGGGTTAGTTATTTCATGATAGATTTCTTGCCAGTCAAAGTCAAGCGTGTATCTTTGCTTGAGTTTCTCGTCGGTTTGCAGAGCATCAAAAATTTTTTCTTTTGTTTTATATTCTTTGACGAGCTTTAGCGATTTTTTTGGGCCTAGCCCTTTTACTCCGCCGGGATTATAGTCGGTTCCTGAGAGGATGCCTAAGCAGATAAGTTGTTCTTGATTTATCTCAAGTTCATTAAGTACATTTTTTAGTTCGATACCTTGGGGAAGAATTTCTTTGTAGCCAGTGGGAGTTTTTCTTTTTTTTGCAAGGCTTAAATTTTGAATCATGAGCGGGGCACCAAAGAGCAGACAGTCATAATCTTGAGAAGAGACGGCGTAAGCTTGATTATTTTTGGTGAGCACACTTGCTTGTGCTTCTCCTTCGCTGGGAGCTTGAATTACTGCAATACCCATTGCAGTAAGGAGTGCTTTACTTTCATTAATTTTTTTTTCGTCAAGATAGGTTTCTGATCGGGCATATTTTCCCATACTTTGTATGTCTTCCTCTTCCAGAGCCTGTTTATATTTTTGGAATGCTAATTCTTTTTGTTGTCTTCTTTTTTCTCTTGTTTTTTCTTTGAGCAGGGGTGCTTGTCCGTCGAAAACGTAGATGAGTTTTATTCCCTCAAGAAGTAAACTCATATTCCGATAGAATAATCCTGAAAGGTGACTTGTGACATTTCCCTGACTGTCTTTAAGTGGAGTGCCGTCGGGTTGTCTAATAGTGGTGAGAAATTGGTAGAGTGTGTTAAATGCATCGACTGCGATGGTTTTACCTTTTAACTGCGAAAAGGTAATTTCTTTTTTTGGGATAATTTCCCCGATTTGTAAGCCCATAGATGAGGGAAGAAAAAAGAAGTTAATAAAATTATCTTGGTCTTCTTCTATTTGTAGTATAACGTATTCTTAATGAAGTACTTTGTTTTTTAAAATCACTGAGCATATTTCTTGCTCTCTCTAGATATTCTGGTGGGCTTTTTCCTAATCTTTCAAAGAGAAAAGTGGCTACTGCTATTTCTTCTGCTTCTACATTATCTTCAAGAATTCTAAACGTGTGATCACCATATCCATAATCTTCTTTTATTTTTCCAGTTACTACTCGTGCAATGGCGGGGGAAAGATATCTAAACAAATATGATGAAACGGCGCTAGCAGGAGTGGTGGCATAGGTTGTTCCTATTTTTGGAACCTCTTGGTATTGCGGTACTCCCAAATCTACATCGGGTAATCCGATAATATATCGTTCTTTTGATTTTTTTTCTTTTCTAATTTTTGTTGTCATTATTATTTTTTTAGCTATTTGCGGTTTATAAAACTTTCTTTGTTACTACTTTATGGTTATCTTTATTATGCGGTTTTGAAGTGAGGTTTTATAAAATAATTTTGCTTTCCTGCGAGTATGCAATGGATATTTACACCAATAGACTATGATTATTTTGATTATGAGGGAAAAACATATGCGCGGATAGTTGGGCGAACTGAGGGGGGTAAGCGAATATGTGTAGTGGATGATTGCGACGTTTATTTTTGGGTGATTATAAACGCGGGAGTGAGTGAATCACGTATTAAAGGAATTGCTCAAAAAATTGGTGAGATTCGTGTTGCAGGTAAGCTACGGGAGGGAAGTGTTTTGAAGACTGAAATTTGCACTAAATATTTTCTGGGCGAAAAAGTGCGGGCGATAAAAGTATATGTAAGTAATTATAAAGATGCGCAGGAGATTACCCGTCAGATTGATTTTAAAGAGGTTGTTCACCGACTGGAATATGATATTGGATTTGTAACTAGATATATTCGGGAGAAAAAAGTTAACCCGCTTTCTTGGTATGAGGTGAGCGGTGAAGTAATTGTTGGAGATGAGTATGGGGGGGTGAGTAATTTTGCGGTTGATTTTTGCGTGCGGGCTAGATCTTTTAAAGAAATAAAAAAAGAAGGATACACCCCAAAGATTTTAGCGTATGATATTGAAACTGACGGATTTGAAATCGGCAAAGAGCCGATTGTTATGATTAGTATTGTGGGAGAGGGATGTAAAAAAGTTTTGACTTGGAAGGGGAAGTCAACGACTAAAGGAGTAATTCATTATAAAGACGAGGGGGCGATGCTTGCAGGGTTTGTTGATGAAGTAAAAAAATATGATCCTGATATTTTGGTTGGATATTTTTGCGACGGTTTTGATTTGCCCTATCTTAAAGCGCGAGGGGAAGCAGTTAGCGAACCGTTAGCGTTAGGACTTGATGGAAGCGGACCTATCTTTAGTCGCGGGAGACTACTCACGGGAAAAATAAAAGGAATTGTACATATTGATTTATTTCGATTTATTCGTAGCGCTTATTCTCAATATTTGCAGTCTGAAAGTTTGAGTTTAAATGATGTTGCCTTTGAATTATTGGGAGCAAAAAAATTGGAATGGAAACATACGCATTCTTCACAGGTTAAGGCACAAGATTGGGAAAATTATTTTGCCTACAATTTACGGGATTCTGAAATAACGTATGATTTAGCGCTGCAGCTGTGGCCTGACTTAGTCGAGTTTTCAAGAGTTATTGGAGAGCCGTTATTTACTGTTTCCCGAGATAGTATGTCAGCGCAAATTGAGAATTATATTATTCATCATATTGACGAGTATGATGAAATTGTTGAGAAAAAACCTTATACCACTGAAATTGGAGCGCGCAGAGAGGAGGAAAAATATGAGGGAGCGTTTGTGTACGAGCCAAAACCAGGACTCTATGAGGATGTTGTTTTTTTTGATTTTACGAGCATGTATGGAAGTGTGATAGTGAGTTTTAATTTGAGTAAGTCAAGTTTTCGCGAGCATAAGGAAAGTGGCGTGCAGGAAGTCATGCTTGATCGTAAGGTTTATTTTTTGAAGAAAGGAGGATTTTTTCCGCAGATGATTGGAGCGATGATCACAAAACGCAAAGAATTTAAAAAAGATTATCAGAAAAATCCTAGCCCGCTTTTAAAAGCGCGCAGCAACGCGTTTAAGCTGCTGGTAAATGCAGCCTATGGATATCAGGGATTTTTTGGAGCGCGCTATTATTGTCGCGAGGCTGCAGCAGCGACGGCAGCATTTGCGCGCGAGCAAATTAAAAAAACAATTGCACTCATTGAAAAAAAGGGATATAGCATCGTGTATAGTGATACCGATAGCATTGCGTTTTTGCAGGGAAAAAAAACTAAACATGAAATCGGAGAATTACTTTTAACAGTTAATAAAACGCTTCCAGGAATTATGGAACTAGATCTTGAGGGATTTTTTTGTCGAGGAATTTGGGTTTTGAAAAGAAATGGGGAGGTTGGAGCTAAAAAAAAGTATGCTTTACTAGGAGAAGACGGCAAGCTAAAGATTCGCGGATTTGAGACGGTGCGCAGAGACTGGTGTCCATTAGCGAGAGAAACACAGAATACTATTCTAAAAATGGTTTTAGAAGATGGCAACGAAAAGCGAGCACTTGTCTATGTTACTACCATAATTACTCAACTAAAAAAACGGGAGATCCAAAAAGAGAAATTAATTATTTGCACTCAATTAAAGCGAGGAGTGAATGAATATCGCTCTGAGGGGCCGCATGTAACTATTGCAAAAAAAATGCAGATGCTGGGTATGCCGGTAAATGTGGGAATGTTGGTGTCATATTATATTGGTGAGCCTAGTGGAAAAAAGAAATCGCTTGTGCGCGAGCGTGCGCGACTTGTCGAGGAGCCGGGAGATTATGATGTGGAATATTATCTACGGAATCAAATTTTACCTGCAGTTGAAACTATTTTAGAAGTGTTTGGGGTGAAAGGGGGGGAGTTAATTGCAGAGAAAAAGCAAAAGAGTTTGGGGGAGTTTTGAGGGGTTAACTATTCTCCCTTCAAATACTCATTAATCTTTTTTGGATCAAATTCTTTGTCCTTTAACGCGTTTAGCGCGAGGGTGATTAGTTGTTTTCTGACATCGTTAGCAGATTCTTTTCCACCGAGGGATTCATCGTTATAAAAAAGAGGGTTAGTCACTACTGCTACTCTAAATGCAAGATAGGGGGCGATTACTTTTCTCATCTCTCTATCTTTTGTTTGTCTAAAATAATTATTCCAGAATATGTCAAATATTTCTTTGAAAGGGCCGGTGAATTTTTTGCTTGTTATAACTGCATAGAGTATGGGGTTTACGATGAATGCAGTTATGTCGTCGGCAGGTTCTCCATATCTTCCTCGAGCTCTATCAAGGATGGTGAACTTTTCGTTATCAAACCAGAGATTTCCGGGATGGTAGTCAGCGTGTGTTTCGCATAATCGTTTTGACAGATTTCTTGACAGTCCCCAAAAATTAATGCTTCGCATAACAATTTCTAGCCATTCTTTTTTGAATTGACTAAAAGCTTGCTCTGGATGCATATCAAGTAATCCCATTAAACTTCCTCCGCTACCGATCGTGTCGCGCATTTTTCTTCGATAGAGTGGAGTAGAAGTATGTTTATTTGCGTGGAGCTTAACTAAGAAATCACTGATGATTTTAATTTTATTTTTTGTTTGCTCACTCAACTGATTTGTCTTTTTTATTTCATCAAAATCACTGAATAAACTTTTTCCTTTTGCTTCCTCCATTACTAGATAAAATTCTCTTGCTTTTCCTATTGAGGTCAAACTTGTATCTTCATTATAGGCGATGACATCTTCTGATTTGACATGATGTTCCATGCTGTTGTAATTAGCATGAGCGTCGATGAGCGAAGCTGCTCGATCAGAATAGTAATCCATGCCTAGGTTTTGGGTAAATAGTGATTTTAAGATGAGGGTATTATCTTTGTTATTTATTTTGAATTTTAAACTAAACCCCGTCCCCAATACACCAGAACCTAGCTTTTCTATTTGTATGTCTGAGATTTTGCCGGAGTATTTATTTTCTAGATACTTTTTTATTTGCTCTTTTTTTATTTCCATTCTATAAACCTAGCCTAGGAAATTGAATTTTTAAGTTTTCTACAAATGCATGATATTTTGGCCGTGCGAGATTTTTGAAAAATTCACTGTACATAAGGCTATAGGTATGATCTGCATGAATTTTTATTCCTCTTATAATTTCTTTCTCTTCCTCTTTTGATCTTAATCTTTTAGAAAATTCGATCATTGAGGGAAAGGGCCAATCAAAAAATTGCATAGCGTCAACATCATTTACAAGTATATTTTCTTGCGGAGGAAGCTGGTATGCTGATCTGGTTAAATTTCCATCGTGGGTCCAAATGATATCGATTATTCTTTCTAGGGGTTCGTCTGTTATTCCTACTTTTGTTAATATATCTCGGGCGAATCTTACTCCTCTTGTTATATGATCGTTTTCAATTGATTCATATTCTTTTGTGTACCCTATATCATGGAGTAATCCTCCTAGTTCACAGAGCGTCGGGTTGATATCCCATGGATGATCTAATTTTTGTGAAAGATAGGTTGCGTACACTCTGCAATTTCTTGCAATGGGAAAAACATGGTCTGGCCAATAAATATCGCTATGTGGAGTTGCCCTTTTAACTTCATCATATAGCTCTCTTCTTTGCTGTTCTGTAATGTCAAAAGCTATCATTTTTAGAGTATACTCAAATCCTTTTGGGGCCGTTTTGTTTTTAAAGATTGTTGTGTTTGTTACAACATTAAAACTAGAAAATATTTAGAGCAGTTATGAAAAAAAATTATGAGCCCAAAGAAAAATTCGTTTTGAGAATGCAGGAATTACTTTCTGGTGAGCAGGATGTCGCGGATTTTTTTAGGGTTGCAAAAACTCAGCCAAAAAAAGCGATACGGGTAAATACTCTCAAGATCGGTGTTGATGAGCTTAAGAAAAAATTAGTTAGTAAGGGATGGAAGGTGAGTCAGCCTTTTTTAGATTACCCTGAAATTTTTATCGTTGATGGACTAGGACCGGGAGATTTAGGGAATGCGCGCGAACATCTTTTAGGGTATTATTATGCACAGGAAATTACGAGCATGATGCCCATTATTGCACTGGGAGTTAAGCCGGGAGATTTATTTTTAGATGTGTGTGCTTCACCGGGGAGCAAGACAACGCAGGCGGCAAGTTTAATGAAAAATCAGGGAACAATTGTTGCTAACGATGTATCACTAGGAAGAATCGCAATTCTTTCTGCTAATTTGCAGCGGTGCGGGGTGATGAATGTTTTGGTGACTCGACATGCAGGAGATGCGCTCATTGATAAATTGTTAAAACTAGGGATACGGTTTGATAAAATTTTAATTGATGCTCCTTGTTCGGGAGAGGGAAATATTCGGTGCAGTCCTCGGACATATCTTGAATGGAGCGAGCAGTTATTGCAGTCGCTGGGAAGAAAACAAAAAAGGTTAGTTGCAAAAGTTTTTGGATTGCTTAAAGAAGGAGGAGAATTAGTCTATAGCACTTGCACGCATGCACCGGAAGAAAATGAGGAGGTGGTGCAGCATTTACTTGATACGACTGATTTAGAAATAGTTGCTGTTGATTTACCCTTGAAGACTCGTCTTGGTTTAGCTGCATGGCGCAAGCACACCTTTAGTCCTGAAATGAAAAAGGCGGTGCGCATTTATCATCATGATAATGATCTGGAAGGATTTTTTTTATGCAAATTAAGAAGGAGAGCGAGCGGGTCTAAAGACTAGTCTAGCAGATTTTGCTAGAAACATTTATTAATTATTTTTATTGTTTATTTTTATGGCAAAAAGAATTACTGCACAAAAACAGGCTTCTGGGATTTTAGGCGAGGGGCTTTATTTACTGCAAATCAAATTCATCGTATGATACGTGAAGTAATTGGAGAAGGATATAAAATTCCTGCAGCTTACACTATTCAGCGTCAAGTTGAAGAAAGGAGATATGGAGTAGATTTACTAACTTTGGATATAGAAGTTTTGCCTCATGAAGGAGATAATCGATATCAAGTGCGCAGATCTGATTTTTCTCATGTGATAGAAATTTTTAATTTAGCGCTTGATGAGTCCGATTTAGTGAAGGCTGCGCAATGTTTGGGATTTAAAACTTAAGCGATTATTCTTCGCAAATGTTTTTATATTAAAAGAGAGTTTCTTATGTATGAAGAAATCTTTTAAGAAAGCTTTGGCAGGAGATGAAGTTACAGTGGTGTTG
>Ga0209542_10020448_pt1 | contig 10486 bp, 12 predicted proteins | sample RifCSPhighO2_01_FD_184028 | JGI IMG/M metagenome (GOLD analysis project Ga0209542, IMG submission 184028) | Soil microbial communities from Rifle, Colorado - Rifle CSP2_plank highO2_0.1 (SPAdes) (version 2) | ecosystem: Environmental > Terrestrial > Deep subsurface > Rock core/Sediment ...
CTTAAATGTTTCAATATAGTTAAAATGAATATACACCCATGTTTGGGTTTGGTAAAAAAAATAAGCCCGGTCCTTTTTCAGTGGAAACTTCTAAAAAAGTAGCTTATTTTCGCGCGCCATCGCGTTTGCGAGTGGATGGTATTTTTAGAAAAGAAAAATTCGTCAAAGAAGAGATAAAGTTAGATTCTTTTTCAGTGGAAACTTCTAAAAAAGTAGCTTATTTTCGTGCGCCTTCGCGTTTGCGAGTGGATGGTATTTTTAGAAAAGAAAAATTCGTCAAAGAAGAGATAAAGTTAGAAACCAAAATTGATAATAACAAAAGAACGTTTTTGAAAGTTGCAGGGGTTACCGGGCTTGGTCTTGCTACTACTGTTTTATTTCCAAAAGCGGTGGATGCATACGTTGCCGGCAGTACCCCGACTTCCAACGTAGTGGGGCTGAAAGATGATGCTAATACTAGAATAAATCCTGCCACTGAAGAGACCGTTTCTACGCTCGCCACCGAAGCAACCGCCGCTACATTACTCAAGACCTCGGACCTGACTATTGATGCCGGGTCTTTGCAAGTCAAAGTTACTTCTCTGCCTACCGACAGCTCTAGCAGTTTTAGTGATTCAGGAGATGTGGATAGGAAAGGTCTGGTAGATGGAACGACACGACATGTTCAGGTGGATGTATTAAATTCGGTCTTACCAACATCGGCTTCTACAGAAGACACTCTGGAAACAATTTCTTTTGGTGGTGTTAAATTCGCTCTTCGCCTGGCAACGGATGTTGGCGATAGTAACATTGATTACGTGGGGGAAGCAGTCGTTGGGTCGGGCGGGGAGGGGGACGCGGTATGGCGCATAAAAAAGATTGATAGTACTTCTGGTATTGTTATCAAATGGGTCGATGGTGATGCAGGTTTAAATCATACTTGGACTGGTTATGCTGGCCACACCTATTCATAGTAGAAAGTATGGCGAGTTATCCACACTACAAAATTATATAGACTACAAATTATTGTGTATACTATTATGTAAGATTATGTGACAAAACTAAAAAAAGTATTTTATTAGAAAAAGAAAAAATTAATTATTAAAAAATAAAAACTTATGGCATACGTAGCAGCTGATTGGACAGTAGATAGACAAACGGGGAATATCCGTTATATAGGTAATGACCACAATGGGGCAGCACCTTCATATGCAACCGTAATCGAAGCTCACAGGGCCTGGAGTGCTCTTGCTGATAACCCAAGCTCTACAGCGAGCGACGATGAGCTGGACATCACAGACAATACACCGTCTGAACGTTCAACAGACAACATCATTACCCTTAAAGCTCCGTACAATATTGATGCAGGAGCAGCAGAACATCTTTACGATGGTTCTATTATTCAAAATAATGGTGACGAGATTTACGATGGTATTGTAAACTTCGGTAACGCTTCTGTGCAGATTCAAATTATACAAAATGGTGCAGTTGTCGCCGATGACTACTGGAACACCAGTGTGGGTGGTTCTGACAACGGCAGTACAGGGGCAGCTACGATGACCGACACAACAGCAACATTTACTGTTGACGAATACATTGGTTATACAATCTACAACACAACGACAGGAGCACAAGGAATTATATCTACAAATTCAGCAACGGTTGTCACAGCAGATATGTACGATAACAACGGCGCTGACCATACATGGGATAGTGGAGACACATATCTTATTGGTGCACCCCTAAACTCAAACTCAGCAGCTGGTATCTCGTCTCGCTTTATGATACGGACACGAACGGCAGCAGTAGATATTGACGGACGACGATTGATCGGTATTTCTCGAAGGTTTGGAAATACATATGCGGAGTTCAAGATTAACGGTTCCTCACGAGGTAATAACGTCCTTGCTCTCTCGGATACTGCTGACCTAAACAACGGTACGACAGGGGCTGTTATGCAAACATATGACCAGTTCGTGAACGATAACGTAGGATACGACGCCTCTCAAGACATTGACCTCGATACAGTTAACGAAGCATACTATTCACGCTGGGATATCGGAGGTAACACAACTCCAGCATCCCCTACAATCAATCAACTATACGAATGGGCTAAGTGGATTACACGACAAAGCTCAGACGCTACTCTTTATGGACTTTCAGGAGAATTATTCAGAGGTATCACCTACGAAATAACTGTTGATGGTTCTGATACAGACCCGACAGATTTCTCTGCGTTTGAACTTGTCACATGGAATACTGGTACGGGGCAGATGCTTGCAATCAATGATGTGAACATACCGACAAAAATGTGGATACAACTCCTCACTGGTGTTGCACCAATAGACAACGCAGTCATAACGGGTACATCAGGTGCAACTGCTCTTGTAAACACCACCGTAACTGACCGAGAACCACTTATCACCAAGCCTTTCATTGGAGCATCAACAGGTTCTTCAATCATTGGTGGGTACGGAATTGGTATCGACTCAGGAGACCTGACAGCGTCAGACATTCTGTTTGACCTAGACAACGCACAGATTACTCCACCAAACAACGTGACCGTTTCTATCGGTGGGTTAATAAGTGGAGAGGACTATGTAACAGTTGATCAAAGAGGCTACAGATTCCAGTACGACGGCGAAGGTGGAACTCCACCATTTGTGAGGGGTGAGACCCTGACTGGTACAACACCAGCAGGCACATATAAAATTGCCGAGATAGTAGACCAAGGCTCGACTGGTTACATCATCATTGGTGAACCAATTACAGGATCAGTCCCAACAAACAACACGTCTCTCGTTGGTGGAACCTCAGGTGCAACAGCTCTTGTAAATGGAACAGTTAGCTCAGACATTAACAAACGACAACTCTCACTAGCAACTTCACTTACAACAAATGGCATTGTAGCAGTGGTAGTAAACGAGACAATCCCTACAGACACACCAGCATCAGGTGTTGTGCGAGTTCAAGACAATAACGGATTCTACAGACGACTCCTCTACACTGTTTACACAGGTTCTACTTTTACAATATCGAATCCTAGTGATACAGAAGATGACTTCAGCTCAGTAAACGCTACAGGAGGTGCGGGCTTAACAGGAAACAACGTGTACATTGGGTACAAAGACGAACTCGCTGACGCTGCTACAGAATCCTTCACCACAGTTTACTCAGCAGACCGAAACCTATTCGTACGAGTACGAGACGGCGGAACAGCAGGAGACGCAATAGGAATTAAAACTTTTGAGTCAACGGTAACGATGACTTCAAGCGGGGGTTCATCTACGGCAATTCGTACTTCAGACGCTTAATTATCATTTAATCTAAAAATAAAATGCTTGCAAAAGGAGTATACACAGTTGAATGCCCTAAATGTAAAAGCTTCACAATTATGCATCTAGAATCTGATGGGTCAGTTAACCCGCATAAGTGTTCTAAGTGCGAGCTGGAGTTCAGGGGTATTGGTAATGGAAAACAACGCCACAGTTTTGTTGGACTCGTTAAAGAAGCTGAAGAAAAACCCAAGGCTCCGTCTGCACAGGCAGGCAGAAAAGTGCCGATAAAAACTCAAAAGGACTCTTTTAAGATCTGGAAGGATAGTTAAAAAACTATGACATCAATCCGCGACTACGCGATCACTGAGCAAACCACTGCCCAGATTGTTGGTATTGAGTTAAATTTTTTGGTAAAATAAAATTATGGCGAAGATACGAGATTCCGCAGTTACATTATTTTCAGCAGCAACGGCCTCAATGGTCTGTGAAATGCCTACACATGTAACAGGGGACCTCCTTGTTGCGTGTATTGCTAAAGATAGTGCTGTTGCCTTTACCACTCCAGGTGGTTGGACACTAATACAAGCCAGTACCTCTACTGGTGCGGCTGGAGGAGTGTATGCGAAAAGAGCCACATCTTCATCTGAAACTGTTACATTTGCTTTAACGAGTGAGACATGTCTTGCGACAGTTACGGCAGTTCAGGATGTAAATGGTTCGACGGTCGCAGATGCAATTCCAACTTCTGCGATCCAAGGGACAGCGGATTCAACACTTCCATTTACTGGGATTGGATTAACAACAGGTTTTGCTAATTCCATGTTGATGCACATGAGGTATCAGGACACAACCATCGGAACCTCTCATCTCCCCCCATGGGTCAATATATTCCAAGGAGACGTGGCAAACGGTGGTCTGACAGTTGCCTATTCATTTGAACCAACTGCATCAACTGCAATTACAGCGCCTGAAATGTGGAGCGCTGGTGAAGACGATGGTAAAAGTGTGATGATTGAGATTCGAGATGGTTCAAGTGGTGCTGTTACACCCCCATATATTCCTCTTGATGTTGTGCCGTCAGTTCTTATAAGTCCACTCACAGGTACGACGGGGACAGTTGACAAAGGGGCTTACATCGCAGCCGCCTCAATAGCCATTACTTCAGTTGCCGGTAAGACTGTATCGGGGGTCAGCGTTGCAACCACAGCCGACTCAGGATACAACCCATTCAGAGGGTCTACCCGTAACGCAGGTGTCTCATCAACCACGCTACTTAATCATACAGAGTTAGACCTCACGACAGCACAAGATATTACGACTGGTGATCTTATCTTCGGTACATACCTTAACCTTACCCCACGAGATTATGTGGATACAGGGAAAGCAGTACAAGGAGGGGTGTATTTCCTCGCTGGTTCTACATCTGGAAATTGGAGAGCGTGGGTTGTAGGTGGACAGTTCTCAAAGACAGAAAAATCTGATGCTCGTAACAACTATCTAATTCAACCTTCTGTCTCAACAACAGAATATGGGTCGGCAGGTACACCCAACTGGGCTTCGCTTGACTACCTGGCTTTTGGTTCTGCTGGGTATTATGGTCTTCCAGCAATCCTATGGTCAGAATTATGGGAACTTCGTACTGCTATTTTAGCTGGTGGAACCTCAACAAATCCTATTGGGTTTGAGGATATAATCAACACAATAAATAAAGGATGTGGAAATATTCCTCTGCTCCAACAGTATGGCGCTTTGGCTACAATATGGGTGCCTATCCAATTTGGTGGCAATGAAACTATTGGTGTGTTATGTAATCTAAACACATTTCAGTTTCCACAAGTATCAGACGAGATAGACTACGTAGATTTTCATGTATCAAGCAATAAGATTGGTATTGAGTTTTATGGCTTAGGCTCTAGTGATTATCTACACTTTACAAGCTGTCTGTTTACCTCACCGTCACCATATCACTGGAGATTTAACGCATCCCACTCGGCGTCTGCCGACCTAGACTTTGACGGCTCGACGGTGGTGGGTGCCACCGTGACGCTCCGAAGCACAGTGACGCTCGATAGTATAACGTTCATCGACTGCCCGACCTTCACGCTAAACGGCGCGAACCTCTCCGCCTGCTTGTTCGACAACACCGTGGTGGATGCATCTTCCCCCGGAGATGCCGACGACATCACGGATTCCGAGTTCCTCTCGGATGGCACCGGACATGGCATGGTTATCACAGGCACAGCCGCCGACATGACGCTCGACAATGTGACGTGGACGGGCTTCGCAGGTACCGATGGCTCCACCGGCAACGAAGCTATATATGTAAACATCGGTTCCGGCACGATGACTATCAGTATTGCTGGTGGCGGATCAACACCGTCTATCCGCACTGCAGGTGCTACCGTAACTGTCCAAAACGCTGTGACAGTAAAGGTAACAGTAAAAGATGCTAACACCCTAGTAGCGATAGAAAGTGCCCGCGTTCTTCTAGAGGCCAATTCAGTAGCTACCGGTACTCACACAGGTAGCAATAACGCTTCAACATTGACCGACTCCACTCAATCATTTACGACAGATGAGCTCGTGGATTACAGAATATACAACACCACTGACGGCAGCGACGGCATTATCACGGCAAACACGGCGACCACGGTAACGGCGACACTTGCAGGCGGGACGGATAACGACTGGGATACCTCCGATGCCTATATCATTGTTGCAAAGCCTGCGCTGAACCCGGTATCCATAACACGATCTGGCTCTACTGCCTCAGTGGCGCACCGCAATCATGGTCTCGCAAATGGCGCATTGGTTTCCATACGGGGCGCCACTCAAGACGAATATAATGGCATTTACACAATATCGAATGTTTCTACCAATGCGTACGATTACACGGTATCAGGAACTCCAGCAACGCCAGCGACAGGAAGCCCGACATCTACAGCCGTTATTCTTTCTGACGTGACTGATGAGTTCGGTATTCTCCAGACCGCATCATTCAATTTCACCATAGATCAGCCAATTACAGGCAAGGTGCGAAGAGCACCACTCGTACCAACAGAACTTGATCCAGCATACAAAACCGGAGCAATTACTGGTACAATTACATCAGCGGGACTAGATACGACGGTCCTCTTAATCATAGACGAATAATATGGCTATCATTAATAGACGTTTAATATTAGATCAATAAAAACATGAGTAATGTATCTGAAGAAAGAATGAAGGAGATTGAGGAGACAAGAGCGGTTGTGAAGACGATGAATGTCAATGCTGTAGCCCAGCTATTGACAGATGTTCAGAATGACAACCACAAGATAAAGTCTGAACAGATAGACCTTAAACGAATGGTGACAAACCTCACCCAAGGTCAAACAGAACTACGAGCTGAGATAAATATGTTAAAAGCTATGGGTTTTAGAGGTAATATGGGAACAGGAAGTACGGTCCATGAAAAAGGTGAATAACTATGGCAATTACAATAGATTATTTAACAAGAATCATCAGTATTGAAAAAGAGGACATGTCGATTGTTCAGGACAGCCCCCCGGCCCCCTTTCAGATATATGAATTAGATATCAATGATTTTCGATTAACATTAAAAAATATAGAAGATAACCCTGGGGGCGTTCCTTTTGTTGACACTCATAATCACAACACCATCGTTACGGTTGGAGGGGTAACTCTCGCGCGAGTGGTTGAAATTATCAACGGCTATACAGTGACTTTTGAAGATGGTTCTTATGCTGTAAACCTAGTAGGCGCAAATTCAAATATTGCGGATGTTGTGAATTTAAATAGTGTATCCGTCAGAGCGGCAAACTCAGCAGGACTTATCCAGTCGGTGATATGGGATGAGCCAATTGCAGACCATCTTACAGCAGGAACAACCGGGAAAGCCCTATCTGATGCAGGAAGCGCGGGTAATCCATGGTCATCTCCAATCACAGGCAATACTGATGCTGGGACATTCGGTGAGTTGGTTGGAAAAAAGGTTTTGACTATAGCTAAATTTTTGGGATTAAAATAGGGGCTCATGGTATAATTTTAATATGAATCCCGTTAGTGATAAACCAAAATTTTGTTATGTGTATATTTTACGAAGTAAAAAAAGCAATCAATGGTATACTGGTTGTACTACAGACTTACGGAAGCGCCTTAAAGAACATAATGTCGGAAAATTTAGTTCGTGGACAAAGGGTCGTCGTCCATTTGAACTTATTTATTATGAAGCGTATTTACATCCAAAAGATGCATTTGCGCGAGAAAAACAAATTAAATCTGGTCCAGGAAAACGCTATATGCAAGAACGCTTAAAGCGCTTCCTATCACTAACGAATGAATCCCGTTAGTGACACAACGAGTAAGTATATGAGAAAAGCGGTGGCCAGAGTGTCTTTAGAGGGAATATATAATAAACTAATTGGGCACGGTTGCGACCCAGTCGCAACCTGTCACTAACGGGATGAAGATAGAAGATGTTATCCAACTGCTCAATAATAGGTTAAGGGAGTTTAAACTTTCTAGAGATTATGCCAAGATGAGTGGCGATTTGGCAAGAATAAATGCTGCTGATAAAGAGATCATTGCTTTGGAAGATACTCTGTACCAATTAAATTTATTGGTGGATACCTCCAAATCTGCCGCTGTTAAAGAGACTACTCTTCTAGAAGTCATAACCGATGGTTCAGTCGCGGTTTTGGGTGAATATGATATCACTTCTTATGCTACTGACCCTTTACACGAAGAAAAAATAATGAATATTTTGAGTAAAATGGGAGTGATGGATACTGCGGAAAAAATTGATGATTATATTAAGGGTAAATATTCTAGCAGTCCGGTTGAGGGCGGAATGATTATGAATGCTACTCAAAGTTATGAAGTTGATGCTCGGTTAATGATGGCCATAATGGAACAAGATTCGCGTTTTGGTACTGTTGGTATAGCGGTAAGGACTCTAAATCCGGGGAATGTCGGCAATGACGATGCTGGCAACACCAGAACTTATAGTTCTTGGCAAGAAGGAGTGACCGCAGTAGCGGAGTGGCTTAATAGGCATCGTAAAACAGAGATAGAACCTGAGCCAGAACCAGCTCCTGCTAGCCCCGAAGAAGGCGGGGAACCTGAACCTGAGCCAGAACCAGCTCCTGCTAGCCCCGAAGAAGGCGGGGAACCAGAGCCAGAACCCGAACCTCAGCCCGAGGCTGATCCGCCTCCGACTGAAATTCCTGAGCCAGAACCAGAACCTGAGCCAGAACCCGAACCTCAGCCCGAGGCTGATCCGCCTCCGACTGAAATTCCTGAGCCAGAACCAGAACCTGAGCCAGAACCAGCTCCTGCTAGCCCCGAAGAAGGCGGGGAACCAGAACCTGAGCCAGAGCCAGAGACTGAAACTCCCGTTGTTAGTGTTGCAAATAGGAAACGCAAGGTCATTTAATTTTTTAAGTTTTTAATTAGTTGTGGATAATTTACAAAAAAATTTTGCTACGTACGCTATTTATTTTGAGGATTTGCGTCGTAGAATTTTTTTGCTCATAAAGATATTTATAGTTGTTTTTGCTTTTGGGTTTTTTGCCACACCTCCGGCAATAAAATTTATACTAAATTACCTTAACACAGATGACATTACTATCACTACCACTTCTCCTTTTCAGCTTATTAATCTGGCTATGAGTATAGGCTTTTTTTTTGCTTGCGCCGTGATAGTTCCCATACTTGTCTTTCATTTGTATTCTTTTTTTAAACCAGGACTGCTAAGAAAAGAACGGAGGATTTTTTTTCTTTCATTGCCCATCAGCTTCGGTCTATTCATTTTAGGGTTTTCATATAGCGCCGGGATGCTCTATTATGCGATACAATTTATTGCCAAGGTTAATATAAGTTTGGGTATAGTCAACTATTGGGATATCAGTCTTTTTATTTCGGAAATTGTAATGACTTCATCACTCTTGGGCTTGCTTTTTATTTTCCCATTATTCACTACAATTTTAATTCGTTTAGGTCTTTTAAGTGTTGATTTTTTAAAGTCAAAGAGAAGGCATGCTGTCGCTATAATTTTTATTATTGTCTCTTTACTTCCACCAACTGATGGTATATCATTAATACTGATGGCGGCACCGCTTATGTTGATGTTTGAGTTGACTATCTTATTTAATAGGAACAAACATCAAGGTCGTAATTTAATATTAACTTAATAAATCAAATTCTATGTTCGGATTAGACGCAAAAGAAATCATAATAGTTGTTGGTGTTGTCGTTTTGCTTTTTGGTTCAAAGAAAATTCCAGAACTTGCAAAAAGTATTGCCGACGGTATCAGACACTTGAGAGGTGTGTTTTCGGATAACGAAAAAAAGGGCACAGACGATAAAACAGATGAAAATGTGTAACCATTACCCTGACGGCTTGACTTCCACCAACCGATGGTTTAGCATTAATAGTGGTGTCGTTGCCACTTGTGTTATTATGTAAAGTGACAATATTATTAATAATAAAATAATAAAAAATATTATGTTTGGATTAGGCACAAAAGAAATCATAATCATTGCTGGCATCGTCGTTTTGCTTTTTGGCGCAAAGAAGATCCCAGAACTTGCTCGCGGTATTGGGGACGCTATTCGTCATCTCATGGGAGCGTTCAAAGATGTTGATAATGTCGATGAAAAGAAGAAATAATATCTTCCTTTATTAGTTTAACTCTTAATTAAATTTTATGTTTGGATTAGGCACAAAAGAAATCATAATCATAGCTGGCGTCGTTGTTTTGCTTTTTGGCGCAAAGAAGATCCCAGAACTTGCGAAGAATATCGCTGAAGCTATAAGAAATCTAACAGGAGCATTTAGAGACACTGACGAAGACAAGAAGGAGAGAAAATAATTTTTGTCCTGTTGTCTTTTTGGTTGTTTTTTTGGTTCGGTTTATGTCTTTAAACATACAAGAGTCTCCCTTTTGTGTGTGATAAGGTTGTGAGAATATTTTTTTTTTAAAAAATACAATGATTAGAGTTTTTTTAAAGTGTTGTTTTGCTCTTTTAGGTCTTATTTCTTTTTTTAATATTGCTTACGCAATCGAAATATATGTTCCCCTCGAAACTATTATAATAGGGGAATTTATATATGAAGATGACTACACTCCAACCACTGACGATTGCACGATTTCAATCTATTCTCCGGCGGGAGCGCCTTTAGTAAGTGAAGCTACGATGACCGACGATGCCACAGGATGGCATTA
>Ga0209542_10020450_pt1 | contig 10486 bp, 14 predicted proteins | sample RifCSPhighO2_01_FD_184028 | JGI IMG/M metagenome (GOLD analysis project Ga0209542, IMG submission 184028) | Soil microbial communities from Rifle, Colorado - Rifle CSP2_plank highO2_0.1 (SPAdes) (version 2) | ecosystem: Environmental > Terrestrial > Deep subsurface > Rock core/Sediment ...
AAAAGAAAACAAATACGGTTCAAATATCAAGGAGCAAGAGAAAGATTCGCAGAAACAGAAGCATTGCAAACAAATATTGAAAGATATACTTGGGGAGTAAGAAAGGGCCTAGTTCTGCCTTTTGACTTAAGTTCTGCGTCTCATGAAAGCACACTTCCATCTATAATGCACTTGTTATATGAATTGAGGCAAAACACATCCGGAAGAGAAAGAGTTATGGCAGAGAGTCAAATGGCTCGGTGTTTGATAATCGGATTTGAAGCAGAGCAGGCAATAGATAGTATAAGATTGATAACAGCAGAATCAAAACATGCCATAGAAACTCAGCTAAGAATGAATATCGGAGACAATCAGGGAAGGTTTATAAAATTAACACCGTATGATTTGGCAGAAAGAGAAATAGTTTTTGCACACGCAGTTTCAACATCAAGACAACAAATAAGGAACAATTTTAATTTAGGAGCAGAAAGGGCAAGACAAACTGCAAAAGACTTTCCACCACCTTATTCAACTAGGTTATATAGAGTAGCCAATATATATGACCAAGCGGGGAAAAAAATAGATGAAAAATTAAGTGATTTAAGTAAATCAGCAAAAGAGAATATATTTACTTGGAGATATGCTAGCGCTGCTTAAATATTAATCTTCAATCTTGTTCAATCCTTCATGCATAAAGTAAGTTTTATTTGACTTAACTTCTTCTGACTTTCCTTCAAGATCATAAATTGCAACAGCAGAAGGAAGCTCAAATCTCCCAAGTATCTTCAATTCAGAATAAATAATATATGAATAGACTCTTTCTTCTCCAGCATTTAATTTTTTTATATTCCAGATTAATCTTCTTGTTGAGTGATCTATTTTGTCCGGCTTTACACCATATTTTTCATAAAGTTTTGTAGCTCCTGGGAGTCGGTCTATAACTTTAACATTCTCAACTCCCTTTTTAGATTTAATAATCAATTTAACTTTCAAAGCAAACTGTTCCCCTTTTGTTTTAACAAAAGAAACTCTTTTTGTCAGAACAACATTTGTGCTATAATACATCTTAACTATAAAGCCCACAACAATAACAAGCAATATCAAAATAAAAGGGAAAGTATAATTTGTGCTGCCCACGACTTCAAAAGATTCTCCAGGTCTGAGACTCTTTTCCCAAACATAATTAACAAAAAGGCCAGACCTTTCCGCACTGCTTGGAGTTTCAGAATAAATACTAAATAATCTTGTCAGGATATCCTTTTTTATTTCTATCCTAGCATTTACAGGAACATTACCCTCATTTGTTTTAACTATTTGATGTTTTCTTATTAAAAATCCAGAGAAATCTTCGCTTACAGAAATCCTTTCTTTCTCAAGATAATTAAATGTTCCATCAATTTTTATTTTCTTTCCATCGATATTTGTTTCAGCAATAATAACATATGAGCCAGAGTCAAGATTCTTGGTATTTTCCAGGTTTATACTCACAGGAATTTTAATTTCCTCTTCCGGCTTTAGATCAATATTCTTTTCTAGGTCAAAAAACGGAGAGGTAAAATGTAAACTTAGATTATTAATTTCTGCCTTTTCAAGATTTTTAACGATAATATCTGTCTGACTGTCTTCAGGAGAAAAACTTTCAGCAGAAATCAATAATGCATCAGAAAGCTTAACTATTTTTATTGTTAGTTTATCTTTGAATATTCCAGAATACCAACCTTTAATCTGGTACTCAAAAGTGTAATATCCGTTAATTTCCTCTCTTAGTTCCTTTGTAGGATATGCTTCCACTTCCAAATTTGTTTCACCATTAGAAAGTTTAAAATAGTTTTTTGGCATCATAACAACACTAAGCAGGGAATAAATTTCAAAATTTTCCGGCTCTCCAGGATTTGTTATTTTAAAATCAAATTTTGCAGGGTTTCCTATTTCAGAGATAACAACATTTCCTCTGTCAATTTTTTCAACAGTCAGATTAGCTGCTGAAACACTTGCAATTAAAAGAAATATAAATAAGATAAGCAGTGCTCTTTTTTTCATTAATAAATTGAAAAGAACAATTATATAAACATTTATGTAGTTTTTATCTTCTTCCGGAAAGCTCTAAATAACTCTTCAACTGCTCCTTAAACAATCTGACTTCTTCCCTTATTTTATCTCTCATTTCCTTTATTCTTCCAGGAATTACATATTTATCATAAACTCCTCTGAAAAACCTCCATCCCCAGCCCCCATGCCATTCACTATCTGGGTCTCTTACCATAGAGCCCTTTATTTCCACTGTGATTTTGCCTTTATTCATCTTTTTCTTAACCCCATCAATCTCGACTTCTACATCACTCATACCTCTCACTTCTGTTTTAATAGCATGTTCAATCTTAAAATAATCAGAAAGCTGCTTCCAGGCCTTCCATTTGATAGTTATGTCTTTTTCATTGCCAGAGACACTTTCGATATATTCTTCCTCAATAACATCATAGTCTTCATACCTAAGCCAAGCATAAGCAAAACTATAATATCCAGAATAACTGAATATTCCTGCACTTTGGACCTTTTCCTTTAAAATTAGTTCTTTTTCAGCCATCTTTTTCTTATAAATTTATGAAAAGTTCTATTTAAACATTACTCTCTAAGAAGAATTGGTTTGTCTAACAATGACTTTATTGTTTTCTTCTGAAATCTCCTGATTTCCAGTATCGAAAACTTCAAACACCAAATCACTAAATTCTCTTGGGCCTCTTATATTTTGTACGCTTAAAAGCTTTCTAGTTCCAATTCCTATCTTATTCAAATCAAATTCCTTTACTTTTTCTCCATCAGCTGATAAAATTAGTTTGGCTTTTTCAGTATCTTTCAATCCATAATTAACAATGACAATATCAAAATTAATATATCTCCCGCTTTTGTTTGCAACAAGATTCTCTATACCTAAATCAGGCAGAGAAGGAGTAGAATACAAAGAATTTATTTCATCAATTAGGTATTGATCAATTTCCTGTTTACAATCAGTAACAGGATACATAATGCTTAATTTATTATTATTATGGTCAAATCCTAAAGCATGAAAGGTTTCATGAATTGCAATCTTTGGCCCATCACATTTTTCAGGCTTGTATAATGAAACCTTACCCTTATAAATAACAGAATAAACGCTTGTGTTAATAATATCAGTTGGCCCGCCTTCTCCTGCTACAAAGTGGTTTGCCTGTTCTGGTTCAGGCGCGATCTCAGAGCAATAATATTTAATTTCAGGGTCAGAAGATTCATAAAATTCTAATATTGTGTCCTGAGAAAGAATCTGCAATGCTTCTATAATGTCTGCTCTTTTTCCCTGGGTGCAGGCCTCTTCTATTCCATAACTTATTTTCTTATCACGAAATCTCATATTGGGATAAAACTGATAGCTTTTATCAGGCGCTTGAATTTGAATATTGTCAGCAGAATAAGACTCTAATTCGACAGGAGCTCTTGGCAAATTCACCCAAAGAGCATAAAGCCCAGTTATTAAAATGCCGAGCATGACAATCAATAAAATAACTTCCAAAATTTTCATCTCATTTCCAGGAAAAAAGAATTTATAAATATGTGGGAATCACAGAATAAAAAATTAATTTGATATTGCGTACTCAGACCCATAGAGTTTTTCTATTTTGTCTCTTACTCTGCCAGGCAAACCAGTCATACTAAAATATTTAAGACGCATCCAACTCAATGTGCCAAAGGCCCAAAGGAAGTCTTCACTTTCTCTATTACCATCGAGACCATTCCTTCTTAAAATACCTGAAAGCTCATGCTGTCCAAGATAGGAATCAAGTCCTGCAGGTTCATCTAAATTTGGTAATAACATTTTAAAGTATTTAACAGCCGAGAACTAGCCTTTTAAACCTTGACATATAAAGAATTCTATGTCTTGGCAATATAGAGCAGAAGCATGGATTGTTCCGAAAGCAAGAATTTCTGAAAATTTGGATTCTATAAGAAGATACTTAACTCAGAATCAAGTAAAATTTAAGGAAGAACATACAAGAATATTCGGGAATTGGGAGGGCTTTAACTTCCATATTTTATTTTTCCCAGAAAGATATAAAGGAGAAGACGCTGTAAAAGTGCAACTGCATCTTACTTATACAGACAACAGAAAAAGAATAATGAAGAAAATAGATGGTTTTGCATCAGGTCTTTTATCACAAATAAACAAAAAGTAATTTAAGTAGTTATCTTTGTGATTGATAAACTTCTTCTCTGCCTTTGCTTAAAACAGTCTGCCACAATTGAATGCTTCTTGACCTAAATGCGCCTGCACAACTTAACAGGTAATAATCCTGCATTCTCTTGAATTTTTCATCTTGCATTTTTCCATATTTTGGTTTCAATTTGCTCCAATGATTATTGAAATTATTATGCCAAGCCATTAAAGTTCTATCATAATTAATTCCTAGATTATGAACATCTTCAACATCAAACAGTCCTTCAGTAGATTCAGCTATTCGAGTTAAAGAAGGTAGATGACCTCCTGGAAAGATATATTTCCTAATCCAAGGATCAACAGGAATTGTTGAAGAAGTGCTTCTTCCTATTGTATGAACTAATGCCAAACCACCATCAATTAAATTTCTATCAATAACTTTCATAAAATCTCTATAGTTTTTTGGACCAATATGTTCCATTAATCCGACCGAGATAACCCTGTCAAATTTTCCGGAAGCATTTCTATAATCTTCCTCATGAAAATGAACTGGGAGACCATTAGTATTTTCTCTTGCAAATTTAACCTGTTCATGCGAAATATTAAATGCATTAACCTCAACGTTATATTTTTCGGCTAAATGCTTTGCAAGCGTTCCAAATCCGCTTCCTAGTTCTAAAACTTTCATTCCAGGACTAAGATGCAATTTTCTTGCGACTAAGTCCATCTTTGCTGTTTGAGCATCATCTAACGTGTTTCCCAGCGTCCAATAAGCACATGTATACTGCATTGTTCTTCCAAGCATTGAAGAATACAAGTCATTCCCAAGGTTATAATGCAGTTCCGCAACTTTCCTTGATCTTGCAACTGATTGGGGATTTACTAAAGCGGTTTTAGCAATCTCCCAAAATAATTTTCCGGTAACTTTCCTTTTTTGTAATCCTGCTCTTGTAACTTTGTAGAAAAACTCATCTAAATTATTGCAATCCCAATCTCCATCCATATAGCTTTCTCCCAAAGCCAAAGAGCCGCCAGTAAGAACTCTCTGAAAGAACACAGGATCATTAACTACAATATCTCCCGCTCTTCCATTATCAATTTTTATGTCTGCAGATTCAAGAATCTGCTGAACAGGATTTTTTCTAGATATTGACATAAAATAATGCTAAAAATGCTCATTAAAAGCTTATCTATAACCAAACCCTTTTAAAATCCCTATTATTAATATTAAAATGGAAAAGCCAATTTATAATTATTCAATTGATAAAGATGCTAGTGCATTAGAACAGTTTGAGCATTGTTACAACCAAGAGTTTGTAGTAGCCGCAGCCCTCATGCCAGATGCTCATTCGGGCTATGTGGCTCCAATTGGCTCTGTTCTTTTAACAAAAGATAAGATTGTTCCAGCTTGGGTTGGTTTTGATATAGGTTGCGGTCTAATTGCAGTGCAATTAAAAGGAAAAAATATAGTAGAAAAAATTAGAGAAAAGGCAAAAGAAATTCATCATGAAGTGCAAAGAGAAGTTCCTATGGGTGCTGGAGAGTATTCTAAACAGGAAAGAATAACAGAAAAAACTAAAGAAGAATTCCAATTATTGATAAAAAAGTTAGAAGGTAAGAAGCATAATAAAGAAGTTCTCAATATAATAAAAACCTCTGGATTAAAGAACATTGGAACAGTTGGGGGTGGAAATCACTTTATAGAATTAGGTTATGAAGAAAATGAAAAAAATGAGGCCTGGATTGTAATTCACTCTGGCTCAAGAGGTCTAGGATACAAAATTGCAGAAAGATATATGAAACTTGCATCAGGAAGAAAAGAGAAGTTTGAACAAACCTTTCCCTTAGATGCAAATTCAGATTTAGGAAGAGAATACCTCGCAGTTCTAGATTTTTGCTTAGACTATGCACTATTAAACAGATTAGAAATGAGCTACAAAGTCCATCAATCTATTCAATCTGTGTTGAAGGAAAAAATAAAATCAGAACTTTGGGTAAATAAGAATCATAATCATGCTATCTTAGATACTTATGAAAAACAATCTCTTTTCTTCCATAGGAAAGGAGCAACTCCTGCTAAAAAAAATGAAAGGGGAGTTATTCCAGGATCAATGCTTCACGGTTCTTTTCTAGTTAAAGGTCTAGGCAATAAAGAATTCTTATACTCCTCATCACACGGCGCAGGAAGAAAGATGTCAAGGAAGAAAGCCAAAGAGTCATTATCAATGGAAGAATTTAAAGAATCAATGTCTGGAATCACATCCTCAATCAGGCAGGAAATTCTAGATGAAGCCCCAATGGCTTACAAAAATATCTTTGAAGTCATGGCTGCCCAGAAAGACAGCGTTGAAATTGTCAAACATATTCTTCCATTGATAAATTGGAAAGGGAAATAATTCTTATAGATAAGTTTATAAATATGTAAGTACGTGTACTTACATGAATGATAGAAGAAGAATGAAAAAACTAAGACGGAAAAGGATAAAATCCTTGAAAAAACAAATTGAAAAGCATGAAGATAAAATTGAACATCAACAGGGAAGATTAGATACAACTAAAGAATATTGGGAAAAAGAGATAGATGAGAGTTTTTTGAAGCAAATGGAAAAGGATAAAATATATTTGGAGGAAAAGAATGGAAATACAGATAAAAAGAGCAGTTAAAGCAGGAAATTCATCAGCAGTTATCCTTCCCAGGGCTTGGCTTAATAAAGAAGTAAGAGTCGAGCTTATAAAAAAGGATCATAAAATTATATTATCCGAGGTTATTCATATCCTGACTAAATATCTTGATTTGAGCAATGTGATAAGCATTTATTTAACAGGAAGTTATGCTCGAGGAGATGAAAGTAAAGATAGTGATATTGATATCTTAGTTATTACGAAAGATCATGGTCGGGAAGCAATCCAAGAAGGAATGTACAACATCCTATTAGTTTCAGAGAAGTTATTGCAGCAAAAACTAAAATCTGATTTGCTTCCAATTGGACAGATGATAAAAGAAGGAAAACCCTTGTTAAACTCTAAATTTTTAGAAAACATAAAAATAAAGGTAACAAAAGATAATGTAAAATGGTACTTAAATACAACGGAAGACAAATTAAGGATAATTGAAAAAGCATTACAAAATAATAAAACTAAAACTTCTAAGATAAGCGATTCTCTAGCCTACACACTTGTTTTAAGAATAAGAACCCTATACATCATAAAGAAATTAATAGAAAGTAAGAGTTATTTTAAAAAGGATTTTATACAAATAATAAAAAGCATTTCAAAGTCCGATAATCCTTATAAAAGTTATTTAACTATAAAGCAAGACGAAAAAGATAATTATCAAACAAGTTTGAATGAAGTTGAGAGATTATATAAATATTTGAAGAAACAATTGTCAGAAATAAAAGGCTTAATCAAACAAAAAAGCTCACAATAAACAATCCCAAAGCAACTGCAACAGTAAATCCATAAACCGTTTTATTCCAGGCAATAATTTTAGCTCCATCAAAAGGCATTGCAGGAATCATGTTAAATAGCGCAAGTAAGGCATTTATAGACAATCCAAAATTCAATAAAGAATATAAAATTTCATTTACCTGAATGTTTAAAAAACTTATAGCCATCAGAGGTATAATAAATATTAAAGCAAGAACAATGTTAGTCATTGGACCAGCCCAGGATATTTTTCCATTTTTCTCCTTTGTAATAAGTCCAGAAATAAATACTGCTCCAGGAGCAGCAATAATAAATCCAAACAAGGAAAACAAAACAGCAAGCCAAATCATTCCATAGAATGCCTTGAATTCAGCAAATAAACCATAACCCTGTGCAACATATTTATGCATTAATTCATGTAATAGGAATCCCAGGCCAGCAGTAAAAAATGCAATAACAAATAAGATCAAAAAACCAGAGTTAAAATTCAAAAATACACTATATCCTCCGCTAAGTAAAAATGCAAAAGCAAGGGAAATTAAAAGTCCAGCGTAAATCAAATCCTTGGTTTCTCTATTACTAAATTTCATTTTCAATATTTTTTAGAAAATCAAATAATTTTGGATGTAGGGATGTTGTGAAATAATCTTTAACTTCTTCTGGCTTTATCCATTTAATTTCTTTGAATTTTTCTCCTGCTTTTTCCTTGCCTCCTGAAAATTCACATAAATAATAAATTGAAAGAAATTCCTTTTTCTCAGGATATGTTTTAGCAAATATCAATTTCTTAACATTCACATCCAATCCTGTTTTTATCTTTATTTCGTGTTTTAAACTTGCTTCCAAGTCTTCTTTATAATTTGGTCTTCCTCCTGGAAAACCCCAACTCAACTCTTTTAAGTAAGGATCATTCTCTCTTCTCCCAATCAGAATTTTCTTATTTTTCTTATCGTAAACTATTCCAAGAACATTTACTAAGAATACTCCTCTATCAAATTTATTCCATTCCATATATCCAGTTAAAACTAAGGATATATTAAGCTTTCTAAAATCAATAAAAAAATAAAAATAAAAAATAAAATTAAGCTAATTCAGCATCAATAACCGCTTTAAAAGCAGAAAATGGTTGTGCCCCATTTACTAGTATTCCATTAACAAAGAATCCGGGCGTTCCTTGAATTCCTAAACTCGCACCATAGTTCAAATCATCTTGAACTGCTTTTGTATACTTTCCAGAATTTAGACAAGTATCAAACTTTGCTCCATCAATGCCCAATTCACGAGCCCATTTCTTTTCATTTTCTGGACTTAAAGTTGCCTGATTTTCAAATAACTTATCATGCATTTCCCAGTATTTTCCTTGCTCTCCTGCACATCTTGCCGCTTCAGCAGCTTTCTGCGCTTCAGGATGGAAGCTCAAAGGAAAGTCCATAAAAACTATTTTAGCTTTTCCAGTATCAACGTAATTTGCCTTTAATTGTGGATATGTCTGTGTAAAATGTCTTTCACAATAAGGACACTGATAATCAGAAAATTCGACGATAGTTACAGGAGCATTTTTATCTCCAAGAACAGGAGCGTTTCCAATATCAACTTCAACTCTCTCCGCAACTCCAGGGGAATTATCACTAGGAATATCTCTTATTGCACCGCCAGTAGGACTTGTCCCATTAGAGGTAAAAAAGAAGAAAGCGCCTATAACAACAACCACTGCCAAAACAATAGTCGCATATTTCCACAAGGAATCTTTTCTTATTGTTATTGTTCCTGAATTCTGTTTTCCAGCATTATTTTGTGAAATAGTTTCTTCACTCATTTTTTAACCTCCTTTCATTTTTGTGAATTTGAGTTTTACAAACATTATATGTGATTTTATTCATTGTATAAACGATAGAAACAGCCAATATAAGTATTGCGATTATGCTTATTTCAAGACCTTTTAATGGCAATACTGCTAAAGCAGAGCTTAGTCCTAAAATACCCAAAATGCCTAAACCGCAGGAAGCACAACCGCTGGAAATAATTCCGAGAGCAACCCCAAACGCACCTAAAAAGTTCCTTTCATTCCCCATTTTTCCAATCTGTTTTATTTTATAAAAAACTAAAGTAAAAAACAATCCTGTTAAAAAACTTAGAATAACAATTCCATAAGAACTATACCATGGCAGGACATTTAAGAAATTCAAGGCCCCTTTAAAGAAAAGACTTAAAGCAGTTAAAAATCCAAATTCTCTGCTAAATGTGAAAAAATCTTTGTAATTAAAAAAGAGAACATTAAGAAGATAAAATGCCAAAGTAACAATAATAAAAAAGGAAGTATATTTGTAATTTCCAAATATTTTCTTAGAAGTTTTCCAGTAATCTCTTGCTTTAAGCATGAAAAACCCTATTAAATCGTGCTTTTAACTCTTTCTAATCTATCTTCTATTTTTTAAACCCAGAAATATTAACACAAAAGCAATTAACAAATAACCAAGAAGTATAAAAGGATTATGAAAAATTAAAATTCCCAGGAAGCTATCATAAATAATATAATTATTTCCTGAATCAACTCCGAATTTAATAAAATATGAAATACCCAGAAAAACTAAAACCATAACTCCCAAATAAGTAATCCAAAGATGTTTCATATACAACATTGAATGATAATATTTAAATACTCTTTGCATTTAAAATAAAAATCTTTCAAAGAGGTAAGGTAATGACAAAATCATGTATTTATTGTAAGTCTGAAATTTCTCCGGAATCAGTAATAGATTTTTGCTCAAATTGCGGTATCGGAGTTTGGGGAGAGAAAATGTTTAAAGCAATTGTTCAAAATATGGAATCAGCGAAGGTATCTGGCAATTTAGATCAGGGTTCAATAACAGAAAATATAAATCCAAAAATCTC
>Ga0209542_10020451_pt1 | contig 10486 bp, 12 predicted proteins | sample RifCSPhighO2_01_FD_184028 | JGI IMG/M metagenome (GOLD analysis project Ga0209542, IMG submission 184028) | Soil microbial communities from Rifle, Colorado - Rifle CSP2_plank highO2_0.1 (SPAdes) (version 2) | ecosystem: Environmental > Terrestrial > Deep subsurface > Rock core/Sediment ...
CATTCTACAGCCATTCTCCGCAGAGCATTTCCGGCTAGGATATCAGGAGAGGGATATCGAGAGCTTCCTGAACCGGCTGCCCTAATGGCACACCAGCCATTTTCATTGAAGAATTTGATTAACTCTCTTTCACCTTTTGTGCCCTTGGCTTTAGTGTTCATCTAGATATTTACAATAGTCTAAGATATTTATGTGTTTCTATGATACAAATAGAAAAAAGAAAAAAAATTAAAAGTTAATTTTGGCATAAACTCCTACGGCAGGACTTATTTCTCCAGCAGCTTCGGTAAGATCAGCAGCTAAACCAGCTTCATATTGTTCAACTCCTAATCCTGCTCTAAATCTTTGTACACTAAAGTTATGCCCTTCTTGACCAAAATTACTAACGTCTTCTAAACTTAACTTTAATTGTAAATCGTCAGTAATTTTTGGGGTATAACTTAAGCTAGCAAAAACTTCTGCATCAACTTTTTCGCCGCTTAAACCGGCAGTAGCTAAACCATAACAGCTTAAGTCAGCTACTTTATTGAAGTAACCAAGTCCTAATCGGGGAATAAGTTCTGCTTCTGGAATCATCTGGACTTCTGCTACTGCATCTAAACCACCAATTAGGTTGTAGCTTAAATCAGCTAATCCAAAATTACTAACTTGATTTTTATAATCAATAGTTGTTCTGTTTCTTACAAATAAGTTAGTTTTTGGAGCTACTTCTTTATTCACTTTAACATCTAAAGTAGTACTAGTATTTCCAACCATTACTTCAGCTGAATTAGCTCTAGCTAGATTTGAACCTGCACCAAGCAAAGATGCAGCTAAAGCTACTCCTGCCACCATCCGTTTTATCTTTTGTTTTATTTCCATTTTTATCTCCTCCTTTTTGTTCAGTAGGATAACTGTTTATTTATCATATCTTAGTAGTAACTTATTAGCCCTATAAACTTTTATTCTCCATTTTTGGAGGATAAAGTTAAATACCCGAACCTCTTTCGAAGTAAAATGGACACTCAAATCCTAGAAGATATTGGGCTTACCAATGCCGAAATCAAAGTCTATCTTGCTTTATTAGAGCTAGGAACTGCTACTGCCGGCCCTATCTTAGACAAGAGTGGGCTGCAAAACTCCGTAGTCCACATGACTTTAAATAAGCTGATTGAAAGAGGTTTCGTCACCTTCATAAAAGAGGGCAAAAGAAACCATTATCAGGCCGCTAATCCTCAACATATTACCGAGTTCATTAACCATAAGAAAGAGCAGTTTGAAAAGATATTGCCGGAACTGCTGCTCAAACAAAGCCAGGCTCAGGAAAAGCCGGAAGTAATCAGTTTTCGAGGCATTAAAGGGGTTAAAGAATTGCTCTTAGAATTGTTAGAAGCAGGCGGCAAAGAACATCACACCTTTGGTTCAACCAAAAAATCATTGATGCTGGGAGAAGCCTGGTGGATTGAATACCATCAGAAAAGAGCCGCTAAAAAAATCAAAGCCAAGCTTCTATTTAATGAATCTTTATCTTACTGGAAAGCAGAAAAAAGATATCGTTCGATTGAAGCAGAAATTAGATACACCAAAAAAGGCTTCGAACCATTAACCGAAACCATTATCCGCAATGATAAAATCGGCATTATTATTTGGACCCAGAAACCTTTTGGTATCTTAATTCATCAGAAAGAAGCGGCAGAATCTTATGATCATTTTTTTAAGATGCTCTGGAATTCAACTAAACTTCTATCCTCATAAAATCTTCAGCAACAATAGAATTGTCAAAATAGGTTCTCGCTTCATCAATAATATCGGAAGTGCTTTTATAGCGGTTGCTGATGTGGGTGATGATCAATTTCTTAGCATTATTTTCCGAAGCAATTAATGCTGCCTGCTTTACAGTAAGATGCATATATTTTTCTGTTTTCTCTTTTAAATCATCTAAATGGGTTCCTTCTGAAATTAACAGATCAGCATCTTTAGCTAAGGTATTTGCTCCTTGACAAGGCATAGTATCAGCAACATAACTTATTTTTTTTCCTTTTATAAGGTATGTTACTTCTTTAGCTTTAATTTTCTTTCCACTTACGACAACGTCTTCTCCTTGCTGTACTTTTCCAAGGATAATCCCTTTTAATCCCTGTTTATCAGCTTTAGCTACATCGATCTTTAGTCGATCTTTTTCTTTAAATGCAAATCCACAGCAAGCAGTAGAGTGGTTTAATTTACTTGATTCTAGAATAAACTCTTCATTCTCAAAAATTTTTCCTTCTTTTACTTCTTTAACTTCAAAATCAATAATGTTTTTTGCTTCAAAGCCCCGTAACATATTCTTCAAAAATTTCTTGCTTCCTTTTGGGCCGTAAATATACAATTTTTTTGCAAACTGGTCTGCACCCATAGAACTTAATAATCCAGGAATACCAAAAACGTGGTCTCCATGCCAATGACTAATTAATAATCGGGTAGTTTTAGCAGGCTTTATCCCGGCAATTCTCATCTGTCTTTGGATCCCTTCCCCACAATCAAAGAGGATATTTTCTTCTTTATATTGCAATAAAAAACCAGAATGGTTTCTAGTCTTAGTGGGCTGCATACAAGATGTGCCTAAAAAAATAATATTGATCATGGGAGGACCTCTCGTAATTGGGTTAAACTTTCTATCTTTGGTTGAAAATCTCTTGTTTTTCTTCGGTCTACTAAAATTGCAGTCATTCCTATTTTTTTAGCGGGAATGATGTCACTTTCCATACTATCACCAACCATAATAGCTTCTTCAGGATGAAGATGCAGCTCTTTTAGCGCTTGCTGTAAACCATAGTCTGTTTTAAGCAATCCAGTCTCATACGAAAGGAAAATTTTTTTGAAATACGGTCGGAGATTGAATTTAGTCAGAACTTGAGGAAGGCCACAGGAATCGGTATTAGAGATGAGGACTAAGTCATATTCTTTTTGTAAACTTTCTAAGGTTTCTATGATTTCAGGGTAAAGCTGAGCCAGCATCCAATTTTTATTCCAGAGGCCAACTAGAAGTTCCATCTGTTCTGTAGCTATGGTAATCTGGAATTCTTTCCCTACTTCCTCAAAGGCCGCTCTGAGATTAGAAAAAGGTTTAGTCATCATCGCTTTCTCCATTCTGAGGACATACTCGGAAAAGGGTAAACTTATCTTTAAAATCTCTTTGACTTGCTTAATAGGGCTCCAAGTGCCGTTTTCCACTAATGTTCCCCAAAAGTCTAAAAAAATTGCTTTAACCATAAAGGGAGATATTTAAGGCTCTTTATTTATATTTTACTATGAAAAGAAATAAATGGTACTTATTTACCTTTTTTCTTGGCTATAAAATAATAGATTAAAGCCCCTATTACTCCTGTTAATGCTACGACTAGCACCCATACGGTCTTGTCTTCTTTTTTAGGAAATTTTCTCTTGGTTACATCAACTAACATCATAATCCAAAATATCATTGCTCCTATGGCTAAACCAAAGATAATCAAACTTATAAAAAGTCCCCCTAAACCCATCATAATTTCATTAACCACTTTTTTACCTATTGTATCACTATCTTTAATTGAAAGGCCAAAATAAAGCACCAGTCATAGAACTAAAAGCTGCTCCAATCATAATAATGAGAAAAATCCAATAGATTAAGTACAGGAATGAAATGACTGAACTGACGATACTGATGATTAAACCGGCAGTGGCTATGCTATTTTTAGCTATCCTCTGTTGTTTTAGACCTAAGACAATGCCCACTATGGCGGCAGGCAGAGAAAGAAGGGGAAACCAAAAGAGAAAAATACTCGCTATTCCCAAAACTAAGCTAATAATCCCAAAAGTATTTTCTGAATTTTTGGGAGAAGATTTTGCGATAGATTTTTTTTTGGCCATAAGGTGAGGAAAGTTTTTAACTTTATAAACTTTGCTTTTCCTGAGTTCGGTGATGTAAAGCATAATTATCCTAAAATAACACCTTTATCGGCATTAAATATTTATACTCCTTTCATTTCCAGCCATAGAATGACTCCCGAACAAAAATTAGCGTTAATTAAAAGAAATACGCAAGAAATCATTACTGAGCAAGAGCTCCTGAAACTTTTAAAAGAGAAAAAACAGCCTGCCGTTTATTTAGGGACGGCCATTACTGGTCGGCCGCATATCGGATATTATGTTTGGGTTTTGAAATTATCGGATTTCCTTAAAGCCGGATTTAAAGTCAAAGTTTTATTAGCTGATTTACATGGGGCTTTAGACAACACCCCCTGGGATGTTTTAGAAAAAAGATATGAGTATTACTCCACAGTCATCCCTTTGATTTTTACTTCTATCGGTACTGATATCAAGAACTTAGAAATTGTGAAAGGTTCAGAGTTTCAACTACAAAAAAAGTATATGTTAGATGTATTGAAATTAGCTACTTTTACCAGCATCAATGATGCTAAGAGAGCAGCATCAGAAGTGGTTAAGTTCGGTGACAATCCTAAGTTAAGCGGTTTGATTTACCCTTTAATGCAGTCTCTCGATGAAGAATACTTGAAAGTAGATGTACAGTATGGAGGGGTAGATCAACGTAAAATCTTAATGTTTGCTCGGGAAAATCATCCTAAGATCGGGTACAAACCACGCATTGAAGTGATGACTCCTATCATTCCAGGATTAATCGGAAAGAAGATGTCGGCTTCTGATCCTAAATCTAAGATTGACCTCCTTGATGACGAGAAAACGGTTCTAGAAAAATTAAAAGGGGCTTATTGCGAAGAAGGAGTAGTAGAAGATAATGGAGTATTATCTTTCCTTAAAAATGTTATTATGGTCGTTAAACAAGATAGAAAAGAAAAATTTGTGGTAGATCGGCCGGCCAAGTTTGGAGGTAAGGTAGAATTTTCTGATTACTCTGAGATAGAAAAAGCGTTTGTGGAGAAGAAACTTCATCCTTTGGATTTAAAACAAGCTGTGGCTCAAGAGATTAATGCTTTGTTGAGCGTTTTCCGGCAGCACAAAGAAAAAATCGAAAAGATTGCTAAAGAAGCTTATCGCTAATTTTTAAAATTTATTATCCTCTTTATTTACCTTCTAAGACTATCATCACATAATTTTTAAAGTATTTTTCTACTACTCTTTTAACGTCTCCTTTCTTAACTTTTCGAATATTTTTAATGAATCTTTTGAGGAGATGGGCATCATGGGCTTGTTCCCAGAAAAGCAACTGATCAGCCATTCTCTGTGAATCCTCCAGATCCAAATAATATTCTCCTTCAATAGCCACTTTAGCTTCAGCTAAATCTTCTAGAGACAAAGATTTAAGTTTTTGCAGTTCTTTTAAGATTAACTTTTTGGCTTTATCAACATTTTTTTTATCGACACAGGCATAAGCAGCAAAATAACCATAGCTCACTTCAGCAATATGTTGTGTTCCCACATCATACGCCAAGCCTTGTCGGCTGCGGATTTCCGTAAACAAGCGGCCACTTTGACCTCTACCTAATAAAGTGTTAATAATTTCTAATACATAGGCGTCATGGTTTTTTTTGGAAACAGTTTTAAAGCCTAGAGCTAAATAAGTATTAGAAATTTTCTTCTGTTCACGGATAATTTTAGTCTTAGTATAGGATGGTTCCAAGGAATTTTTTTTCCTGGTAAGCAAGGTTCCTGGCAAGCGGAATTGGTTTTCGATTATTTTTTTCCAGTTTTTGACTTCTCCCACTATAGATATAGTCATATTATTTGGAACATAATATTTTTGGTAGTATTGGAGCAAGCGTTCACGGGATATTTTTAGGACAGAAGACTTATCGCCATAAGTAGGATAACGGCAAGTATGTTTAGTAAAGAGGTATTTTTGCAGCAAAATCCACTGATAGAATCTGGGTTCGTCTAAGACCATATCGATTTCTTTTAAGACTATTTTTTTCTCTCTCTTGATATCAGTTTCTTTGAACAGGGGGTTTTGTAAAATATCCGCTAAGACTTCTACTGCGGTAGTGAAATGTTTCTTGAGAACTTTGGCGTAAAAACAAGTTCTTTCATTTGAAGTATAGGCATTAAGCTCTCCCCCTATTTTTTCAATCTCTTGCGAGATTAATTGATTTGTAGGCCTTTTAGTAGTGCCTTCAAAGAGGATATGTTCCAAAAAATGGGAAAGACCCCTTTCTTCGGCTTCTTCTTGGTTACTCCCGACATTTATCATTACTTCTACCACGACAGAAGAGCTTTTTTTCTCTTCAAAAAGAATCTTTAGACCATTGACCAGCACCACTTTTTGCATGAAAAAGGTATATTTTTTGGGTTTATAAGGGTTTTGGGCTATAAATAAAGAAAACATTTTTTAATAAGGGAATAAACCTTTTTAAGGTATGAAACTTCCGCTCTTACAAAAGTATCTTAAAGTCAAAGGCATCGATCTAGCTTTCCTGATTCATCCTGACAGCAACATTACTTATTTTACTCAGATGGAGCCGTCTTTTGCTTTTTTGTTAATCTATCCTCAAAAAGCTGAATTTTATTTATCGTTATTAGACCTGCCACCAAAACTCTCTAAAATAGTTATTAAGAGAGTGAAAAAAGGGTGGGAGAACAAATTAAAAGATGGTAAAGTTAAGAAAGTAGCCATCAATAAAGAAACTCTTACTTTAGCTTATCTTGAGAAGCTAAAAAAAATCTATCCTAAAGCCAGTTTTGAAGATATTTCTTTTTTGCTGAAAGAATTACGTTCCAAGAAAACAGAAGAAGAGGTTAAAAAAATATCTCGGGCCTGTCAAATTACTGATAAAGCATTTCAATCAACATTATATCAATTGGAAAGGCAAGCTCTTAAGACCGAGAAGGAAGTTGCGTCGTTTATCGAGAAAAGGTTTCGTGAATTAGGGGCCGAACCGGCTTTTCCGACTATTGCGGCCATGGGCAGTAATGGGGCTATTCCTCATCATCTTACTTCTCCGCAGAAATTACGTAAAGGTTTCTTGCTTCTTGATTTTGGGGCTAGATATAAAAATTATTGTGCAGATATGTCTCGGGTAGTCTATTTAGGTAAACCCGGAGCTGAAGAGCAAAGCAACTATGAATTACTGTTAAATGTCCAAGAACAAACCATAGCTCAAATTAAAGAGAAAATACCTTTTTCACACCTGACAGATTTTGCGAAAGAACAATTAGGGAGGTATTCTTCTTATTTTATTCATAGTCTTGGACATGGTTTGGGCATAGAGGTGCATGAAGCTCCCTCCTTTAGTGAGAGGAAGAATAAAGTTCAGGACGGCCATGTTTTTACTATTGAACCGGGCTTATATTTTCCGCAGAAATATGGCTTAAGGATTGAGGACACTCTCCTTTATTACGGGAAAACTAAGGTCTTAACTAAGAGCCCTAAGGAGTTAATCGCTATAAGGCCTTTTTCATAGAATTGACCATAAACCTTTTAAAGCCCACAAAACAAACAAAATATTTATAAATAGCACGATGGGGCTGTAGTGTAGCTTGGCTATCACTAGTGGTTTGGGATGAAACAAGAAACCACTGAACCCCGGTTCGAAAGACTAATGCATTCATTCCTGTGGATGCATCATCACGAAGTTCCGGGCAGCCCCATTCATATTCAAAATGACAACTAAAAGATTTGGCGCACGTTACGGCACTAAGCCTAAGAATAAGTTTAAATTAATTGAAATTCAACAAAGGGCGAAGCATAAATGCCCTTACTGCAATAAAATAGCCGTTAAAAGACTGGCTTTAGGCATTTGGCAGTGCCGCCAATGCCTGGAAAAATTTGCTGGAAAAGCGTATACTCCTTAAAAATGTACTACATCTGTTTTGACTGTGGAAAGAAAGTAGAGGACGAATACACCAAGACTAGAGTGCGCTGCCCTTATTGCGGCGGAAAAGTTCTTTACAAAGACAGAAGAACAGTCAACAAAATTAAGGCTAGATAATGAGTTCAGCTAAAATTCAACAACTGCAACTTCTGCAGCAAAATCTGCAAAACTTACAAATGCAAAAGCAGCAGCTCGAAGGCCAGATGGCTGAGTATGATTCCGCTTTGCAGGAATTGAAAACCACAGAAAAGTCCTATAAAATTGTGGGTAAAATAATGATTGCTTCTTCTAAAGAAGATCTGATAAAAGACTTACAGGAAAAGAAAGAAGTAAGTCAAGTTCGTCTCAACAATGTGAGTAAACAGGAAGATAAAATTAAGAAAAACTTTGAAGAAGTACAGAAAGAAGTCATGGCTGAAATGAAAAAGTAAACTCATTATTTCTAAAGCTTGTTAACAGTTTCATTTGTGGTTTGATTTAAGAATAAAGAGTTGGGAAAATAAAGAAGATCCCCTCTTTCTGTTCTTACTTTAGTTATAAAATAATTAACAGTTTCAACTTTTCCTTTAATCTCCTGAAACTCTATTCTTCCACCTACTTTAATGCCTTTTTTCTTTAAAGCAATCCATCCTCGAAAGTTAGGAATGGCATCTTTAATTCCCACGAGAACAATTAAAGTAACAAGAATAATCATCGCTCCAAGAATAAAGTACAAAGCATAGGATTTTAAACCCCAACGGTCTAGGAAAAGGATGATGGTAATCGTATAGATACTTAAAGCAATTAACCAACTGAGGGCACTTTCTACGTCTTGGTTGAAATTTATTTTGCGGAGAATTTGATTCAGTTTTATCTCTGTAAAAAGGCGATGGAACAGTTTCTTGGATAAAAAACCTAAACTGAAACCTATTAGAAGTATAGCAACACCTATTAAAATGTTGTAAACATAAAACTGGGCGGATTGTGCTAATTGCGTAACCTCCTGGACCATAGTTGTCCTTCCTTTACTCTCCTATATAAAAATTATGTTTATTTGTCATTAGAAGTAATGGAAGACATACGTTACGCATCTTAATACTATATCTTTCAAACTTTAGTTGAAGAAAAAATGATCGGCGTAACTATTGACATCATCTAAAGAGTAGAAACTATTAAAAAGCACTCTTTTTATTATATACTTATGGTTGATTATGAAGAGCAGATCAAGGAACTGCAGGATGAGTTAAAGAAAACAAAGTACAATAAGAAAACGCAGTTTGCGGTGGGGTTACTGAAAGCGAAGATCGCTATTCTTAAAGAAAGACAGGAATCTCGAGTTCAAAAGAAAACCGGAAAATCTGATTACGGGTATACTGTCCGTAAATCTGGAGATGCTACTGTTTTATTGTTAGGGTTTCCTTCTACCGGAAAATCTACTCTCTTAAATAAATTGACGGATGCTAATTCAGAAGTAGCCGCGTATGCTTTTACGACTTTAACTGTTATTCCGGGGATTTTAGAATACAAGCAAGCTAAGATTCAAATTTTAGATGTACCTGGGATAGTTTCAGGAGCGGCTTCCGGAAGAGGGCGAGGGAGAGAAGTTTTAGCGGTCATTCGAAATGCCGATTTGGTCTTGATTGTCATTGACGCTTTATTTCCGGACCATTTGCAGGCCATCTTACAGGAAGTGAGAGAATCAGGGATTAGGATCAATAAATACCCTCCGGAAGTGTATATCAAAAAGAAAGCCCGGGGGGGGTTATTAATCGGCAAAACTGTGCTATTAGAGATGGATAATGAAACAATTTCTCGCGTTTTACGGGAGTTTAAGATAAATAATGCTGATGTGCTGATTAGAAGTAAAATTGATATTGATGATTTAATTGATTGTATTGAAGGAAATAAGAAGTATCTTCCAGCAATTACTTGTGTTACTAAAGCAGATTTAATTCCAGCTGAGAGATTGCAAGAAATTATGAAAGAAACCAAAGCGGACATAGCTGTTTCTGCGGAGACAGGAGGTAATATCGAGCTGTTAAAAGATCTCATTTTCAATAAGCTTAACTTTATGCGTATCTATCTCAAAGAACCTAAAAAAGAAGCAGATATGAATCAACCCCTTATTATTAAAAGATGGGCGACTATTGGTGATGTTTGTGATAAATTACATAGGGATATGGCTGGAAAGTTTAAATTTGCTCGAGTGTGGGGAAAATCAACAAAGTTTCCTGGACAACGATTAATGTTAAATCATTCTTTAGTCGATGGAGATGTTTTAGAGATACATTTGAGATAAAATTATTGTCTTTGGTTTGTTATTTCAATTATATGTTTAATTCTTGAGATATAAAGATAAACTAAAATAATATATATAAGAAAAATAGCTGATTGATTATGTATTATAAAAAGTAATACGGTTAGAAAACCCATTGCTCCATTTAACTTTCTCCATCGTGAAGGGATAAATATTTTTTGTTATTTTCACTCCCCATACTATTGCAATAGTAAATAAAACAGATAATGGGATGACCAGATAAATATATAATAATGGGGTTTTATCTTAGATGAATAAAATTAAAATAATAGATAGTTCCCACTAAACCATCAACAGCAAAATCAAAATTTTTACCAAATATGGTTTCACAGTTCAATTTTCTAGCCACAAATCCATCCAAAAAATCTAAAGATAAAATAATCACGTAAAGAATGATGGCAAAAAG
>Ga0209542_10020452_pt1 | contig 10486 bp, 12 predicted proteins | sample RifCSPhighO2_01_FD_184028 | JGI IMG/M metagenome (GOLD analysis project Ga0209542, IMG submission 184028) | Soil microbial communities from Rifle, Colorado - Rifle CSP2_plank highO2_0.1 (SPAdes) (version 2) | ecosystem: Environmental > Terrestrial > Deep subsurface > Rock core/Sediment ...
GATCCTAATACGTCTAAGATTACGTGCCGGAGCCGGCTTCACCCAGCTGACAATCATGCGGTCTATCGTAACTGCAGGCGCACCGGAACTCGTTGAATTCTTGATAGTCAAATTAAGTAAATCCCGCCGCGCCGCTCCACTGGCCCCAAAAGCAGCGGTCGCGGTATTGACCATCAGTAAATTGGCCGGCACCGCGCTTAAAATAAAAAAATTATTGGCATCGATATTGGTCTGGCCGAGAGGAAAAGATCCCGTGCCGGTTAAATCACGCAAACGGAACGTATAAATGGCTTGATTGATCCCGGCCTGGGCGAGATTGATGCAGGACGTGCGGATACGTTTGGCGTTAACTTCGCGAAGTCTTTGTGCGATAAAAACGGTTGTCCCCACAACCACAATCGAAACAAAGATGAGAAGCATGACCGAGGCAACGAGCAGAATACCTCTTGTATTGGGGACCACCTTCATGGGGGAGTGTCTTTTTGCGAACCCTCACTAAATAATTATTTTAAAAAAAATTACGGACAGGTTGCAGTACAAAGGAATGCACCGGTCCCTACAGTATGAGTATACGTGCTGGTATTGTTACCTAACTGAGTATAAGTAGTAGCAGTCGCTTTTGACCACCCTCCTCCTGCAACACCATCGGTCAGGACAGTTCCAAAGCAAATGTTAAGATCCGTGCAGGCTCCAACGGCTGCAGTATCTAGATTCGGCGGAAGAGTTCCGTTATTGGCAGCAATATAAGTAGCAATGCCTGCCCTCACCGCACCCACCACTCCCTGCTCAGCGGCATTATTAGCACTAACCGTCAAGTTCGTAAATTTGGGAATCGCCATGATCGCCAAAATTCCTAAGACGAGAATCACCATGACCAATTCGATAAGGGTAAAACCTTTTGTGTTCTTCATTGTCCCTCCCGCTTTTTATTATTTTTTATATAGCGAGGCTCGTCCCTGCTACTTCGCTTTGCGAAGCAAAACGACAGGGACGGCCTTTATTAAGTTCAAAAATATCTTTATGAAATATATTATACTGTAAATTGCTTATGTCGATAGGATTTTATTAATTTTATTTTTTAAAAACATCCATCAAATTCCACATCGGCAAGAAAATCCCCAAGGCCATGAACAGAATGGCGGTCCCTAAAACCACAATCAAAATCGGCTCAATGAGGGTGACCAAATTAGCCAATGTATAATCGATATCGGAATCATAATAATCCGCCACATGGACCAACAACTCGTCAACTTTTCCGGTATCTTCTCCCACCGCGACCATCTGAATCACAACGGGCGGGAACAGCCGGCTCGCCTTCATCGGCTCCAGCATGCCCTTCCCTTCATTAACGCTCAGTTTAATGCTGTTGACGGCTTTGGCCACCGGGGCATTCCCGGCACTTTTTTCTGCCAGATCCAAAATCTGCAAAATCGGCACACCGCTTTTCATCATCAGCCCGGTCACACGGCAAAAACGGGACAGATGCAGCTTCAAAAAAAGCGGTCCCAAGACAGGAAGTTTCAACCGCAGGCTGTCCCAAAGCCATGTTCCCCGTTCGGTCTTTAATAAATTTCGTAAAAAAACAATTAGGCCGGCCGCCGCCAAAAGCATGAGCCACCAGAATTGACTAACCACCGTATGTATCCCCAAAAGGATCCGCGTCGGCAGCGGTAAGACAGTATTAAACTGGCTGTAAAGCTGCGCATACTTGGGCAGAACAACGGTGATGAGCACACAAAATGCGATAACTATCGCCGTAACTACAATGAGCGGATAACGCAGGGCCGATTGCATTCTTCTGCGGATTTTTTCTTCATGCTCGCCCAAGGTCGTCAAACGCTCCAAGATTTCCACCATCCGCCCGGAAACTTCGCCGGTGCGGATCATGTTGGTATAAAGAGCGTTAAAAACACTGGGATGTTTTTCCATGGACAAAGAAAGCGTAGCCCCGCCCTCAATGTCCCGTCTCATTTTTTCAATAATATCTTTAAATGCCTGATTGACGGCTTGAGCGCTCAGCGCGTTCAGGCTGGCGAGGATAGGAAGTCCGGCCCGCTGCAACGTGTATAACTGCCGGGTGAAAAGATTCAAATCCGAAAAACTGATGGGGCGAAAGGAGAAGACAACTTGGTTCAGCCCGGAGTCGCCGCCCGTCACTTCAATGGCAACCGGGATATATCCCATTTGCTTTAATTTGACCGCCACCGCGTTCTGAGAATCAGCCACCATCGTCCCTTCCAGAGACTTGGCCTGCTGATCGCGGGCTTTGTAATAATACGTTGTCATGTTTAGTGTTCGATCTCGGTAACGCGCAGAACTTCTTCCGGGAGTGTGACCCCCTGCTGAACTTTAACGAGCCCGTCGCGGCGCAGGGACCTCATCCCTAATTCCATGGCCTTGCGCTTAATGTCATCGGCCGAAGCTTTCGCATCGACCATCTTGCGAATCTCTTCCGTCACGATAAGCAATTCGAAAATCCCGATCCGACCGATGAGGCCGGTATTTTTACATTTGATGCAGCCTCGCCCGCGGTACAGTTCTATGTTTTCTGCAAAATCCAGATCCTTAAGAATTTCATCGCCAGGCTTATACTTCTCTTTGCATTTATCGCAGATCACCCGCACCAACCGTTGCGCCATGATCCCAATCACCGAACTGGAAATCAAAAACGGTTCAATCCCCATATCAATCAACCGCGTGAGCGCAGATGGCGCGTCATTGGTATGCAGCGTGGCAAAAACCAAATGCCCGGTCAAGGCCGCCTGAATGGCGATATCAGCGGTTTCTTTGTCGCGGATTTCGCCGACCATGATCACGTCCGGGTCCTGGCGTAAAATACTGCGCAAGCCGTTGGCAAAAGTGATATCCGCCTTGGGATTGATCTGCGTTTGGCGGATCACCGGCAGTTCGTATTCCACCGGATCTTCGATGGTGACAATATTTTTCGTAATCGAACTGATCGTGCTCAGCGCCGTATAAAGCGTGGTTGTTTTGCCGCTGCCGGTGGGACCGGTCACCAGAATAATCCCATTGGGCCGGCGGATCAGCTTGGCAAAGGCTTCAAAATCACTCTCCGACAGTCCCAGCTCCCTCAACCCCAGCACGACCGAAGAACGATTCAATAAACGCATCACCACATTTTCTCCATGCACCGTCGGGAACGTCGATACGCGGATATCCACTTCCTTATCATCAAGTTTTAAACGGATACGCCCGTCTTGGGGCTTGCGGCTCTCGGCGATATCCAGCTTTGCCAAAACCTTGATACGCGAGACGACCGCATTCTGTAATTTTTTGGGGAGAGTTGTTTTTTCATTTAACAAACCATCCACGCGAAAACGGATCCGTACCATATCCTCTTCTGGCTCGACGTGAATATCCGAAGCCCGGTCTTTCGCCGCCTGCGAAATCATCACGTTAACCAGCTTGATAATCGGCGCTTCTTCGGCAATCTCCACCAGCCCCCGACCTTCCGCCTCTTTCATCTTTTCTTTGCTGATCGCGCGGATGACATCTTCGAAACTCTCCGCAGAGGCACCGGCATAAAAAGAATCCAGAATAAGCTGAATCCCTTTTTCCGAAACCAAGACAGGCTCCACCATTTCGGCTTGACTCACCCGGCGAATTTGATCCAAGGCCACGATATCTTGCGGGTCCACCATCCCGACGGTCAAACTTTTATTGATTTTAAAAAGAGGAACAGCTTTGTATTTACGGGCAATATTTTCGGGAATGAGTTTGATGAGATTGCTGTCGATAATATAATCGTTTAAATCCATGTAGGGCAGCCCCAAGGCCGCCGCCCGCACCCGCACGACATCCTTATCATTGATAAAACCAAGCTTTTCGAGGGCTTTGTCAATGCTTAAACCGGTGCGCTTGGTTTCTTCCCGGGCTTTCTCGACTTTGTCTTGGGTCACCAGCCCTTCCTTCAATAATAAATCAACCACTTCACGCTGATTGACCATATTCCCCTCCACAGAAAATTATACTTCTTTGAGCAACTCTTTGATTTTCTTCAAAAGCTCCTGGGCATCAAAAGGCTTGGTGATATACGCATCCGCCCCCACTTCATAACCAACCTTCTGATCTTCTTGCTGGGTACGCGCCGTCAACAGTATGATCGGGATACTCTTATACTTCTCATCAAATTTTAGCATGCGGCAGACTTTGTATCCATCGAGCTTGGGCAGCATCAAATCCAAAATCAAAAGATCCGGTTTCTCTTGGCGAACTTTGTTCAATCCTTCTTGGCCGTCCTTAGCCGTCAGGACGTGAAAGTTGTCCTTTTCTAACTGAATTTTGAGGCCGAACACCAAGTCTGCTTCATCATCGACCACCAGGATCCGTTTTTTACTCATAGTATAGTTTCAATTCGCTTAAAAGGCTTTCCTTATCTTTATTATCCATACTAATAAATTCTAAGCCAGTCTTATATTGTTCTTTTTTTTCTCCGGGCATGCGATCCGTTTTTTTGAGCCAGGACACCTTCGCGCGGGCGGAGATCGTCTTTTTCTTTTTTAAAAGTTCCATTTGAACTTTTATTTCTGTGTCTGTTTTGAGCGGCCGGGGATAAAGAAAACAAACTCCCCCCTGAGAGACATCGATCGTCTGGATATTTTCCTTCTCGCCGGCGGCCGTCAAAAGAGTCATATTGGTTTTATAATCGATGCGTTTATAGCGACGCATCTCCGAACCGATATAAATTTCTTTCACATTCACCGGAAAGTCAACGCCCCCCTCATCCTGGGTTGTCGAGTACGACAAAATTCCTAAAGCGATAAAGACATCTTTAATTTTATGACGGAAGAAATAGTTTTTTGTTCTTTCTTTTAATAAATCGCAGAAAAACACAACCGCCGGGGCTTCGGCTCCCGGAAAAACAATGCTGTACTTTCCCTGGGCGACGTAACTGGTGATCTGGGGAGGCGGCGCTTTATACTTTTTGCAGAATTCGACAAAGGCGGCATCAATGATCTCTTTGAGGTCCTGGTTCAACTGCTGCGATCCGACATCCACCCGTTTTTTGAACTCGGCATAATTCACGATAAAAAGGTTGATCAAATTGACGGGGATACGTTCCTCTAGAAGGTTCTTAATTTTCTCTTTGATGTTCTTTTCTAAAACATTCACCGCATGAAACCGCGGCAGGGTAAAATAAAATTTGCTTCCCACCCCCATTTGCGATTCGGCCCAAATTTCACCGCCGTGTTTTTCAACGATTTCTTTGACGATCGACAGACCTAGACCGATCCCCTTGTGCACCGCCGGATCAATATTGCCGCCCTGAACGAATCTTTCAAAAACCTTCGGCACATCCTCTTTGGTGATACCAATACCGGTATCAACGACACTAATACGGACTTTATTTTCTAAAACCTTGACCTCAACGGTGATCTTGCCATTCTCCTCGGTAAATTTGATAGCATTATTAATTAAATTAGAAATGACCTGCACGATCCTATCCACATCGATAAAAATATTCACTTCATCCTTGGGCAGTTGATAGGAAAGGCTGATATTCTTTTCCGCTGCCATTTTAACAAAAAAATCTTCCGATTCTTGAAGAAGGTCATTGATATTTACCAAAGAATACCGCAGCTTCAATCTCCGACGCTCCACCAATGAAATATCCAGCAGTTTATCAATGATGCTTTTCAAACGATCCAGATTGTTCTTTGTCCTCACCAAAATCTCGCGCTGCTGATCGGTGATCGGACCGGCCGTTTCATCAAAAATCAGGGATAACAGCTGGCTGATGATAGCGAGCGGCGTACGTAGCTCATGCGACACCAGCGAGACGAATTCCGATTTTGTTTTATTCAAATCTTCCAAAACTTCCAATTTCTTTTGCACCTGAAATTTTTCTTCTTTCAAATGTTCAAAACGCATCCGCTTCGTGACGTCCCGCGTCACGCCCATCAAGCCGATAATTTTTCCCTTCTCATCCCGCCAGGGGATCTTGGTCGTGGAGACATAATTATCCACCCGGTCAGCCCGCGTCGCCCGTTCAATCTTATCGATAATCGGCTTGCCTGTTTTTATCACATATTGATCATCTTTGGCCATCCGCTCGGCTCGGGCAGAAGAAAAAATATCATAATCTGTCTTCCCGATCACCTGCTGCGGATTCAGTCCCAGTCCTTGGGCATGCGCCTGATTGACAAAGACCAAACGCCCCTTGGTGTCTTTAAAGTAAATCACGTCCGGAATGTTATCCACAAAACTTTTAAGCATCTGATATTGACGCAAGAATTCTCTGGAATCAATCGGACGGACTGATGTATTTTTCTTTGATTTACTTTTTGACTTCATGCTTGAAGTGATCGGGTAGGAAAAAATGACGGTTAAGAATTAATCCCACAATAATTCTTTTATTTTATCGAGCAAGACTTTTCCATCATACGGCTTACTCAAATAGGCGTCGGCACCGACTTCTTGTCCCAGGCTTTTATCACTTTCCCGTCGTAAGTTTGTCAAAAAGACAATGGGCATATCCTTATACCGGCGGTCAAACTTCAATAAACGGCACAAACGATATCCGTCGAGCTTCGGGATCATGATCTCTGACACCAGCAAATCCGGTTTTTCTTTTTGGGCGATGGTCAAGGCGTCCAGGCCGTCGGAGGCGATCAAAACTTCATACCCGCTCACGGCAAGACGATTCTGGATCGTTTTCACAATTTCTGATTCCCCATCGATCACAAGGATTTTCTTTTCATTGGATTGCAGGCGTTTGCTGATTTTACGCAGCAGGTCTTCGGTCTTAAAAGGTTTAACAATATAGTCATTAATACCTTCAATTTCAAAAATATCCTGCATCGAATCGCGGGAGGTCACCACGATAACCGGCGTGCGTCTTAAGTCTCCCCCCATCTTTTTAAATTCCAGGACAAAGGTATACCCGTCCATTTTAGGCATCAGGATATCAAGAATGATCAAGTCAGCCCCGAAATTTTTATATTTCTCAAGACCCGCTAACCCGTCCGGGGCCGTCATCACCTCATAACCCTGCGAAGCCAGGACTGACTGCAGCAAGGTTACAATGGTCGGATCATCGTCAATGACCAATATTCTCTTTTGCACTTCCATTTCGTCAACCCTTCAATTGATTACTAATATGTATCTTAGTACAAATATAGCACTTACCAGCCAAGATATCCACCCTCAACATATTTTTCTAAAAAATCCGATTGGCAATCAACCCGAGGATAATGATCTGCGGAATAGCCACCAGCGGCAGCCAGACCGCGGCTTTCTTGCCGATATTTTGCCAGGTCAAACCGATTTCCGTATAGTCGGTCACCACCCCGGCCATCAAGAAAACAAGGCTGTTGCCGAGCGCCCCGGTCTGGCGGAAAATTTCAAAGGCCAGAGGCGAGGTCCCTTCCGAGCACACCTCCAAGACCGTCGCCACCAGTAAGGTCACGGTCATCCCCAAGGCCGTGGGCCCCATATATTGATGAAAGATATGCGCCGGGACATACGCCGCGGCCAGGCTCGCCAGCCCTATCCCAATCAAAATCCACCATAAAATCATATCGGCCATGGCCCAAGATCCTTTGAAAACTCCTCTTAAATCCGCCGACAATTGGTCAGCAGAAAACTGATACTTGCTTCTGCGCTCTGTAAAATCCCGGCCGATCGAGAACGTCGCATCCATGACCAGACTGTGGGAATTCTTTTCCACCAGATTTTTCGACTCCAGAAACTGATAAATAAAGCCGGTCACAATCGCCACGATGAGCGCCGCAAAAATAATGTAAAGGCCTTTCACAACACCGAAGAAGCCGATCATCATAAAGGTCAATGAAAGATTTGCCCAGGGACTGGCTAAAATAAAAGAAATGACCGACGGGGTTGAGGCACCTTTTTTGTGCAGTTGAATGGCAATGGCCATAACGCCATGACAGCAGGCCTGAGAGAAGAATCCCAGCACAACGGAATAAAAAATTGTTCTTTTCTGGGATTTGGCCAAGATGTGCGAAATGTATTCTCGCGGGATATAATACTCGATCACGCCGCTTAAGAAAAAACCCAGCGATACCGCCCATCCGACCCTTTGAACATACATAAAAAACGTATCCCGGAAGGCGACTAAACCGGGTAAAGCATAGGATAGACCAACGAGCGCTGACAGAATGACAATGACAATCAGCGTCTTGTCTTTATACCAGATTCTTCTGGGGGTTGAGCAGCAATCCATAAATTTTTACATGTTCCTGGGCTTCCTTAAGCCCTGTTTTCACGACGGCAAATGCCAATGCCGCGATAAACAGGGCTGTCGGAAAACCACATTATTCTGCCATAGCTGGTTCAGGCTCTACGGCAACGACTTCTTCCGCTTTCTTAGCATAACCGTCCGGATCTTTCATGAAATCCTTAGCGCAGGCAGCACAGCAGAGGGAATAAATTTTTCCCTTATGTGCTATTTTAAACGCCGGGCCCATTTTGCCAGTTTCTTCATTACTCACAGGGCAAATCTTGTTTCCGACTTCAACATCAGTCACTGCCTCGGCCGCTGCTGCTTCAGTTTCACTGCCCATTTCATGCATCGCTGCCATTCCCTCTTCCAGCGCAGCTCCCATATCTTCAGCTACCGCGACACCTGCTGCGACATCTGCCGGCGCAGTTTTTTCCATCATAATACCGGCGAACACAAACCCGGTCATACTTAAAGCAAACACTACTGTTAAAACGAACACCTTCGACTTCATCTCAACTCCTCCTTTAACTCTTTTGTTGTTTGATTAATTTGAACCCGACTTATTGATCTTTTTATACACTTCACAAGTCGCGCAGTATCCCAGCCAGGCTGAGATTAAAAATAGAATACCTACACTTAAGGCAATCCATTTTCCCCAGCTCACCAAGGCTGACAAAATTAAAAGTATGCCGCAAAATGTTCGGGTGAAACGCTCTTCCGGTTTCATATTGTTCACGCCGATTCGCATGTTTTCTCCCTGCCTGCCGGGAGGCAGGCTTTAAGCAAAGACGGGTTGCCGGACAACCCAATCTGTTTTCCCTACTGCCCTAATAAGTGAAAAAGGAACCGCCATGAGGACGATTCCTATTTTCACCAGCGACTTGGTATTAATAAATAATAATACGCAGATTAAAAAGATTGTCAACGACAAAACTATTTTTATGCGGATCATAGCCGGGCCGGAACGCAGGCGCTTAAGTTCTTATTCAGCCGGAGGCGGGACAGGCTCGGCAGCACCCTCGGGCAGATCTGCGGAAGCGGCATCGGTGCCGTTCGCCGGGACTTCTTCCAGATAAACATCTTCAGCAGAATCGTCATAAGCACCGCCCAAAACATCGGCTTCGGCGGGAGAGACTTCTTCTTTCTCGATACTTTTGGCGGTCTTTATACCGGCCTCATCGACATAATAGATCTCGACTTCGTCATTTTTGGCGATCTTATCCACCGAACCAATATTATTGAACTCTGTGTCGGCAGCTATTTTATAGACGACCTGGACTTCTTCATCTCGGTCATAATCATATTCCAGCAAGGTAATCTCCTCCGGGGAAACGCTGGTCACGATCCCGTAAGAGTAACTGATATCTATGGCATCACTGCTATCGCTTGCAGCCGCAGAGGCTGGGTCAGCGCCCTCTTGGGCAAAGGCAAGATGATAAGCAAAGGCGGTTGCGGTTAAAGAAATAAGACAGGTAATAATAAAAAACTTTTTCATCGATAACTCCTTTTTAACTAAGTTCCATGCTTATTTAGGCGATATTATACCATATTTTACTCCGTTGTCATGCTACTTCCCTTTTCTGGTCCGCGACAAGGTCCGTAGCGAATGACTTTCTTCCGGAAAGACCCCTTCGCTCACGGATTTAACATCTTCAATGGAATAAAAGGCTTTGGGATTAAATTTTTGAATAAGGCCGATCACTTTTTTCCAATCCCGGCGATTAATGATCATAAAGATAATGTTCACCTTGCCCGTGGTTCCCTGGGCATCCACAACCGTCACGCCGAACCGCTTCTCTTTAAGAACATTGATCAATTCCGCGGCGTCCTGCCGGGTGATGACCCGGATGACCTGCAGACCGAAAGCCAATTTTTCCTCAATATACATCCCGACAAAATTTCCCATGGCAAACCCGCCGGCAAAAGCCAGATAGCAATAAATATTGGTCAAATTCTGCATGATCTGCCGCACCGCCAAGAGCCAGACCAGCATCTCGATAAATCCCAAAAGCGGCACGATCCACCGCCCGCCCCGCGAAATCAACATGATCCGCACGGTCCCGATCGTAACGTCGCAGACCCGGGCGATAAAAATAAAAAGCGGCAAAATAACAAAAGTAAAAAGCGGTGAATTTAAAAATGCGGCATCTAACATTTGCATTCCTTTCGGCCTTGCTGACGATCCGTTGACTCGGTCAACTCCAGAATATTTTTCATGACCTTAAAAACAAACACCTCCGACGCAAGACGCCACTGCCAGTTGCCTTTAAGAGTTCCCGG
>Ga0209542_10020453_pt1 | contig 10485 bp, 12 predicted proteins | sample RifCSPhighO2_01_FD_184028 | JGI IMG/M metagenome (GOLD analysis project Ga0209542, IMG submission 184028) | Soil microbial communities from Rifle, Colorado - Rifle CSP2_plank highO2_0.1 (SPAdes) (version 2) | ecosystem: Environmental > Terrestrial > Deep subsurface > Rock core/Sediment ...
TTGTGAAGATGGGCAAGAAACTAACCGAGATCAGGGAGAGTGCTCTATTTGCACTACTGAAAATGGAATTTATACTTGTTCTGGATGCATAGGCTGGAAATGCAATCCTGGAGATTGTTTAGATGGAAAAAAAACCACCAATTGTCCTGATTTACGAACACAATATCCAAATTGTCCTTTAACACAACCACCTAAATTTGTAAGATGCTATGAAAAAGTTGTGCCTTTTCCTTTTTATGATAATTTTAATTTAATATTGTCTATTTTATCCTTAATAGGCTATTATGGATTTACATTAAGAAGAAAGAATAAATAGAAAAAATTATTTTATAAATTTTACATTTTCTGCATTTTTAAATTGTTCATCGCCAGTTAAGAATCTTATATTTCTGGATTTCGCCATAATATATCCTATACAATCAACATAGGATAGTTTTTTGTTTTTGTTCATAAATTTAAATTAATTTAGAAACATATGGGCCGTCTTTTTTATAACTTAATTTGTTTATATAATAATTTCTGACACCAATTCCAGATATTACCAATATCTTATTTACGTTATATTCTTCTTTTGCAATTTTTTCTGCTTCCTGCATTAAACTTATACCGAGGCCTTTATGCTGGACATTATCGTCTTTTTCCCCAATTCTTACTGCCTGACCATAGACATGAAGTTCCCTTATTCCTGCTGATCTGTTTGTAATTTCCGGCCTAAACTGCTTGTAAGGTATTCTTAATCTTACAAACCCCAAGAGAATATCGTTTTTTGTATCTTCATATGACAAAAAGATTTCCCTGCCTTTAGACGCTTCATAATCTTGTCTTAATAATTTTACATTTTCCCATGAGATTTGTTTTAGTTTAGGTTCACGGCACCTTATGCAGCTGCATTTTACTTTTCTTTTTTTTAATTCTTCATCTATATACTGCCTTAAATTTGTTTTTCTTACTCCTGCTTCTGACATAAAAGTGGGAATATCCCTGTTAACTCTCATTATTCTACAATATTTTGGTATGTATTTTTTAGCCTCACAAATAATATCAATTATTTCTTCTGTAGAAAATACCTTGTGATTTCCTTGTTTCCATATATCATACAATTCTGTACCTTTAAAAACTAAACAAGGATATATTTTTAGTGAATCTGGTCTATAATCCGGATTTTCAAATATTTCCTTTAGTTCGTATTTATCATTTTCAATTGTCGACCCAGTTAAATTCAACATATTATGGTATGTCACTTTCAAGAAAGAATCTTTCAACAACTGGGTAGCTTTAATTGAATCCTGGGTTGTGTGACCTCTTTTTATTTTTTCCATTATTTCCTGCGACAAAGTCTGAACACCAATCTCGACTCTTGTTGTTCCATACATTAACATCTCAGAAATATGCTCCTCAAAGGAATAATCTGGCCTTGTTTCCAGGCACATTGCAACACATCTTGAATAAGTATTTTCATTTCTTGATTGTTCTTTTTCCAATGTGGTATCTGATTTTAATTTCAACAATTTACCCTTTATTCTTTTTATTCTTTCTTTATCTTTTATTGACGCTGGCAATTCAAAAAAGTCTGTAAACTTCCCAAAATCAATCTGATTATTTTTCACGAACAAGCCTGAGAAATCATTCAGGGCTTTTAAACAGAATTTAATAAAATCTTCCTTATATTTATTATCAAAAAACAAGAATGTTGAACCCATTACAATAAATTCTACTTTTGTTATATCATGATTTAAAAGAACATAATGCTCCAGCCTGTTAAATACCTGCAAATAAGGATCATAATCATTTCTTATTGCCCTGATAATTCCCGGAGAATTTCCAGGATATGATTTTGGGGTATTGCCAAAAACTGAATTAATTCCGCCAGGGCAATAAATACATTTTGCCTGTGAAGGACAATTTGCCGGCTTTGACATTATTGATATTGGAGTTACACCTGATATTGTTCTTACTGGCTTAGTTAAAAGAATTTTAAAATCTGGATTTTTTATATTTGATAATAAGTCAATGTTGCTTAAGTTTCTGTTTAATTTATATTTTTTTGATAAAACTGATTTTAACTTCTCTAATTCCTTTTTTGTTTTTATCTTAGGAAGTTCTTGCTGTATTTCCTGGATTAAGGCTAAATTCATGACAAAAACTTTCTTATTGGTATTTTTAATGTTTTCTTTTACAATGGGCTGTTAAGTTATAGCCTGGCATAACATATGCACTTTTGTTGTTGGTGAAAGAGAAAAAATAGTTAAAATTTTTAATGAATTTAATCCTGAAAGCCACGGCAAAGAAATTCTTAATTTGCTATAGCAAGATTTATATATTTTCAAATAAAAAATTAAATTAAATGAAATTAAAAAAGATTGTGGCTCCTGTTAAATTATGGAAAAGGATTGTTGCCTATCTTATTGATGTAATTATTGTAAATTTAATTATTGTTTATCCATTCAGGGATTTTTTTGGAAATTTTGAGAATGACATTATTGTGAAAGAAATTGGTCCTGAAATATTCATGGTTTTTTTTATAATTAGTATTTTAACTATTTTATACTGGGCTTTGCTTGAGTTTTTCTTAAAACAAAGCATTGGAAAGGCTTTGCTTAACATTTATGTAAGAAGCACAGAAAAAGAATTAAAGTTCTGGCAATGTATTGTAAGAAACTTATCAAAAATAAATACTCTTTTATTAATCATTGACTCTTTAAATATAATTTTTAGGAAAGACTATCAAAGATATCTGGAAAAAATAAGCAATACAGAGGTAGTAGATGGCGAGTAAATTTTTAAAGATTTTTGTGATTGTTGGAATTCTTTTTTTAATTAGTTTTTTATTAGCCAAGAACTTCAATTCAATTGATTTTTCTGACAAAATTGTATTTATATCAATTAAAGGAACTATTGTTTCGAGCAGCAGTAATGGGATTTTTAATGAACAACAAGCTACATCTACTGGAGTCATAAGCTATCTGAACAAAGCAAAAAATGACAACACAATAAAGGCAGTAATTCTGGAAATAAACAGCCCTGGCGGAGAAGCTTTGGCAAGCAGGGAAATTGTTGAGGCTGTAAAGGGAATGAACAAACCAGTTGTTGCATGGATAAGAGATGTTGGAGCTTCAGGAGCTTACTGGGTTGCTTCTGCTTCTGATTCTATTATTGCTGACGAGCTTTCTGTTACTGGGAGCATCGGTGTCTTGGGATCTTACCTGCAGTTTGAAGGATTAATGAACAAATATGGGATTACTTATGAGAGATTAGTTGGCGGGAGATACAAAGATCTAGGAAGCTCTTACAAGGAATTAAGTACAGAAGAAAGAGAGATATTACAGAAGAAAATAAACACTATCCATAGAATATTCAGCGATGATGTAAGCAAGAACAGAAAAAAAGATTTAAGCAAATTCAGCAATGGTGAATTTTTCCTAGGTATTGAGGCTAAAGAAATTGGATTGATTGATCATCTTGGCGGAAAAGAGAAAGCAATAGAAGTAAGCAAAGAATTAGCAAGCATAGAAAAAGCAAGAACAGTTGTATTTAAAGAGAGAAAAAGTTTTTTTAGTTCTATAGACAAATACTTTACTAAATACAGCTATTTTATTGGAAAGGGAATTTCTGATGGTTTTTTAGTAAAAAATGAAGAATTTGTAATCAACACATAACGAAAATCCAGAAAAGATACTTTTTTATATTTTTCTTAAGTTAAACTTGTATGTCAAAAAAATTTTACTGGGTTGAAAGTAGTGAATCTGACTTAATTAAAGAATACAAAAGAATTGGAACTAAACAAAGTGTTAACTATAGAGGAAAGACATCAGTTTGGTGGGGAAAAACTGGCTGGCTTTCTTGGACTCCATTAGTTCTTGCAATAGAAACTGATCAGCAAGAAAACAGAGCTGGAATTCATTATCTTAGTAAAGGAGATTCTATAAAAATAGCGTCATTTTTTAACAGCGGAAATGTAAGATGCTATATACAAATCTTCTATGAAAAATTAGATGAAATAGGCATTAGCATGGAAACTCTTCTTGATTCATTAGAAAAAGTTCCTAATTTAAATGAAAAAAATAAAAAAACTCTTGATAAATTAGTAGATGTATTAAATCCTAGTAAGGAAAAAAAAGTTAGCAGTGAAAGCAAAAAACCTGAAGAAAGAAGCAAAGAATTAGAGAAAAGAGTTGAATCACCAACTCCAAAACATAGAAGCTCTGAATTATATAGAGATTAGTTCTAAATTTAATGGGCCCGATCAGATTTGAACTGACGACCTTTGGCTTTCTTAGATATGTAAGTTAGAGTGCCATATAAGACTTGCACAACTTCTGATGAAGTTACAATGCTCTAACCAGGCTAAGCTACGGGCCCAAATCTTTTTAGGAAAAAGCTTCATCAGAAAACAGTGAAGCTCTAAAAAGATAATAGAAAAAGGTTTTGATTTGTTTATAAATTTTATTCTGTTTCTTTTTCTTTGTTTTCTACTGCTTCAAGAGTTTCCTTTGCTTTTCTTTTTAATATAAAAAAGATTAATCCAAAGACTACAATCAAGACAATAAACAGATATAACAGATTCTTCACCATATTATCTTTCTTAAATTGATTTTCTGGAAAGACTTCAAGGTTCTTGTTGGGCCCTATAGGGAGCTGAAACAATATTGAAGCAGATGAACTATTTGAATTCTGGTAAATAATATTTAAATCAGTTTCTCCATCTTTTTCAACATCAACTCTAACAAATTTCTGACTATTTATTTTTGTATAAATAGGAACTTTTAAATCCAGATTATTATCACTTATATTAGTAAAAATAGCAATATCTGCATTTCCCTGGGCAGTTTCCTTTAAAATAATTGTATGCAGAGAATCTTTTAACTTAAATTCAACACGATCACCTTCATTTAAGCCAACTGTATAAGCTGGAGATGTTGTAAAATCTAATCTGAAAGTTTCTCCTGCGCTGACTAGATTAATTGTTAACAATAAAATTATGAATAATGCCAAGCCCTTTTTCATAAGAATTTTAGATTAGAATTATTTTATAAACTTTTTGTATTATTTTTTAAATACTATCTGCGCTTCTCTTTTTTCTATTAAATAGAAATCAAAGAAAACCACTAATATTGCCAAACTTAATGGACCTATGATTATTCCGATTAAACCAAAAATCTGCAAACCACCTAATATTCCCAATAAGGTCAAAACTGGATGCATTTTTGATTTTCTCCCAATAATCATCGGCTTCATAATATTATCAATTGAACCTATTATCAAAGTTCCATAAATTATCAAACCAACACCATTAAAACTATCACCACCAATTAACTGAATTATTGCTACTGGAAGCCATATTAAGGCTGAGCCTATGAAAGGGATTAAAGCTGCAAGAAATGTTAAAAAAGTTAAAAACAATGGCGAGTTTATCTGGAAAAAATAATAACCAATTAATGCAGCAATAGCCTGCAAAAAAGCTGCGCCAAGAACTCCGTAAACTGTTGCATATGTTGTATCTGAAAATTTTCTTATTAACTCGTACTTGTATTTTTCCTTTAATGGTAATTCTTTTTTAACAGCATCCACTACTTTTTCTCCGTCTTTAAACAAATAAAATATAATGAAGAACATTACAAAAATATTAATAATTTTTGCAGGAAGAGCTATAATAAAATTATCTGTTCTCTGCAAGATTTCTATTGATAATTTATTTAGGGCATTCTTAATATAGTCAGCTATATCAACATTTTCACTCAAATATTTAAAAAAATATGTGTTTGTAAACTTTTCAACATCCAGATTTATATTTCTTATTAAATAAAATAATCCGGCTGACTCCTTTATTAATGAATTTGCTATAATTAAAATTGGAAATATCAACAAAAATAAAATTAATAATGATATTAATAATGAAGCGAGATTTTTATTTTTAATTAATAATTCTAATCTTTTGTACAAGGGATAAAAAATATATGCAATAACCATGCTGCCTAAAATTGTTGTGAAGAAAGGCCTGATTATTACCAAAGCAATTATAATTATAAGAATAAATGAAGCAAGAAAGAAATACCTAGAGTGGCCTTTAATCTCTATTTTTTCCATAACAAATCTTTTGTTTTAAAAGACAATTTTGTTTATAAATCTTTGTAACGAGCTTTGCATGTGTAATGTCTGGAAATTACTTCGCTTACTCATTTTAGCTTTCTTTAATTATAATTTAATTTTTGAATTCTCTTTTTAGTTTAATAATTAGATTACTCATTGTTTTTTATATAAAACTATTAAAGATTTAATATTTTATTTTAACTTAAAAGCAGTCTGGGGATTTTCCTCATTTTTCAAAAAGTTTCCAGAGTTTTTATGCATAATAGAATTATCGGGCAAAGCCAGTTTAGAGAAAATGTTTATAAAGAATAAAAACACAAAGAAAGATAAAATGGATGTAGCTATTCTATATAGTGGTGGAAAGGATAGTACTTTATCTATAGAATATGCATTAGAGAAAAAATGGAATATTAAATATTTGATTTCTGTAAAACCTAACAGGACTGATTGTTATTTATTTCATTTTGCAACTGTAGAACAAACAAAAAATATGGTTGATATTTTGGGAATAAAACAGGTTTATGCTGCATGTTCAGATGCTGATCCTCAAAAAGAAGCAATAATAGTCAAAGAAATTGTAGAGCAACATCCAGTTGACTCAGTTATTTTGGGTGGTATTGGCTTACAAGAGACCCAAATTAATAGCATTAGAGATGCTTTATTCCCATTAGGAGTTGATGTTTTTGCAACACATGTTGGACATGATCATGTTAAATTAATGAAAGAAATGTTGATTAAAGGATATGATATTATAATTACAGAAGTAGCTGCAGATGGTTTGGGAATGAAATGGCTTGGGGAAAGACTGACTTTAGATAATTTGAAAGATTTTGTGAAAACAGCTGAGAAATATGGATTTCATCCTGGGGGAGAGGGAGGATCTTATAATACATTAGTTGTTGACGGGCCTATTTTCTCAAAAAGATTAGAAATCCTTTCATTTGACAAAGTAATGGAAGGAGAATTTAATGGTTATATAGAAGTAAAGGAATCCAAAGTAATTGACAAATTTATTTCTATCAAGAACTAAGGGCTTTTATTCAAAAGAAAAAGAATTTAATTAATCAAAAAAGGATTATAAAAATAAAAAAATAATTTTTACCCCTAATAATAAGGAGGGGTATAATGTGTTACTGTAAACGTATTTGAGTCAAAAGTTTCTTTATTTGTTGATGTTGATGCTTTAGCTGGTCTTGATACTCTGAAGAAAAAATCTCCTTCATTTAATTCGCTGTTAATTAAATAATTAATAGTATAAGTACCTTCTTCGCAAGCATTTGATGATCTGCATCCAGATCCAGTTAATGTTGCTTTTGCAGCATTAGTGTCTCTTACTCCACCATTTGGCGTATTTCTATATATATACACATTTCTTTCTGCTTCTCCTTTATTTACATTCACAGTTAAAGTAATAACTTTTGTTCCTTTAACCAAATCTTCAAAAGAAAAATAAACATTTGAAGGACTTACTGTTAAAACAACATCTGGTCCACCCTTATTTACTGTCTTTCCTGTCAAAGAACCTGCGAAGTTAAAAGAAAGCATACCGACTAATAATATTAGTACAGCGCCTAAAACAACTTTATTATCTTTCTCCATTTTTTATTAACACCTCACGTTTTTTTAATTACGATGATTCTCCTATCTTTTCTCTTTCTGGCTGAGGCGGCTCTCTTATTGTAAAGTCGCCACAAACATACCCTCTTGATTGTGAATAGTCTCCTTTTCCTTGATTTTCTTGTGCTACCTCATAATCCCATGTACAAACATTATAAATTCCCGAAGGAAGACTTGTTGATAAAGCAAAATTAAAGTTAATTGGATTTTGAGAATCACTTACGCATTTGTAATGCCTGTTATTTCTTTCAGGCTCTTGGTTGCAGACTGTATTTGTACAAGCAACCCTAGAATTATGATCATAAAGACATGCTTTTTCATTAACACCTAATTTACTTGAAATAACTTCGACTGTTATCCTCTGCCCTGGTTCAACTACTTTTGGAGTAACTGTTACAGAAGGCTTATTCAATTGCTTTGTTTGATAACCTGAAATTGAATCTATATTAAAAGACAATAAAGTTACAAAAATTAATAATATAACTGCTACAAGAACTCTATTATTTTTTTCCATCAAATACCCTCCTTTTTTACTATTATAATAGAAATATTTTTATTTAAATACTTTTCTGTAATGGGTCCTGTAATGTAGAGTCCCCAATTTATTTCCCACTTTAACTAACTTGCCTGATATGGCAAGATTAAATAAAAGAAAGTGGAGAAACTAATTAAGCGTAAGAAAAGAGGACTCTCATCTTTACTAATTGCAAAGCAATTAGGGGTGAGCAAGAGAAGAATAAACTAAGTATGGAATAAATATAATTTATTAGGCTCTTTTAATTTAAAGAAGCCTGGCAAATTACTAGAAAGAAAATTAAGTGAAGCAGAACTAAAATCTATTTTCTATTTATATGAAAGTCAAAAATCAGGAGCTAGAATAATAGCAAAACTTCTTAGACTAAGATATAAAATCAAAATAGGAAACAATTTAGTTCATAAAGCATTGCTTGATAATAAAATGGCAATGCTAAATGAAAATAAACAGAAGAGAAGAAAACCTTTGATAAGATATGAAAGAGAACATAGCTTATCAGCTGGACATATGGATTGACATACAGCCAAATGGTGTCCAGATCTCCAAGTTTGTACAGTTATAGATGATTCCAGCAGAAAGATTCTCAGTGCAGTTGAATGTTCAAATGCTAATGAGAAAGAAACAATTAAACTTGTCCAGCAGGTAATAAATGAATATGGGCACATAAGAAAGATAAGAGAAATAATTACAGATCATGGAACACAATTCTTCTGCAATAAGCCAAATGAAGATGGCGAATTAGGAATAAATGAATTTCAGGCGTTTCTTGATGGAGAAAGAATAAAGCATATTCTATGTAAATACAAACATCCACAATCAAATGGAAAACAAGAGAAATGGTTTGACACATATGAAAAACACCTCTTTTAATCTCTAGAGAAATCTAGGGATTTAAGAGGTTTATTAAAAATTATTTACTTACTGAGAGACTGAAATGTGGCTTTAAAAAAAGAGAGGGAAAAATTATTTTTTGCGTTCATAAACACCTATTAAAACTGCTTCTTCCAGAATATGCCCTTTCATAGCTTCCAAAACCTGCTTTTTTGCAGTGCCTTGATTTAAATTCAATTCCACATCTAAAGCAAAGATCTTGAAGAAATATCTATGTTCTTTGTCAGGTGGGCAAGGACCTTGATAAGCAGTTTTATTGTTTGTGTTTATACCTAATTTTCCAGGCTGATTCTGGCCTTCTTCTATTTTTGTTATATTTGGAGGAATATTAAAAACAACCCAATGATCCCACATGCCATCTGCCCTTATTGATTTTGGAACATCTGGATCTTCCATAATTAATACAAGGGATTTTGCTTCTTTTGGAACTCCTGAAATCTCCAATGGCGGAGATATATTTTTACTGTCGCAAGTATATTCTTCTGGTATTTTTTTACCATTTTCAAATTTTGGACTTGTTATTTTCATAATTAATATAATTAGATTTTAGAATATATTAATTTTTTTAAAAAAGAAAAACCAATAGCTTTAAAAAATATATTTATTTGAAAAAACTTATGCTCCTGTAGTCTAGCCCGGTCAAATAAACTTTTTGAGAAAAAGTTTAATCAAAAAGTAATAGACTAGGGACAACGGCCTTTCGCGCCGTGAACCCGCGTTCAAAGTAAGCTTTTTAGAAAAAAGCTTAAGCAAAAAAACTAAAAAGAATATGAAAGTCGCGGCGGGAGCAGATTATCTTTTTGACGCATTTAGTGGGATGTACTAAAAAAGTACAAGTTCCTTATAAGATAACTCTGTCTTAAAGAGTTTATGAAAAAGGAATCATCAAATTATCAAGAAAGGTATTTCAAATGGAAGGATTCTGTTAAAGATGGAATACCTAATGTAAACAAAGAAAATTCTGATTTAATTTTAAAATTATTAAATGATTTTGAAAGAGGCTTGAACATATCAAATGCAAGCAAGAAAGGAGCAAGAAGTTTTGCAAGACTTACAAATATTAAAGACAGATTAATTTATTTTGACAAGAATTTCAAGCAATATTTTAATGTTGAAAATTTAGTTAAAATCTCTGAAGAGCAATTAATGACTTTATTCAGTGATATGAGAAATGGTAAAATAAAAAGGAGGTAAAATAAAAAGGAAAGACGGCAAAGAGTATAAATCAGTTGCTGACTATGTTAAAACATTTAAGACCTTTTGGCATTGGTATATGAAAGTTAATAGAAAAGAAGGTAGAGAAATTATTGACATTACTACTGACCTTGATTCAAGAAGAGACAAGCCAAAATGGG
>Ga0209542_10020454_pt1 | contig 10485 bp, 15 predicted proteins | sample RifCSPhighO2_01_FD_184028 | JGI IMG/M metagenome (GOLD analysis project Ga0209542, IMG submission 184028) | Soil microbial communities from Rifle, Colorado - Rifle CSP2_plank highO2_0.1 (SPAdes) (version 2) | ecosystem: Environmental > Terrestrial > Deep subsurface > Rock core/Sediment ...
TTCCCTTACGAACCGTTATGTGACCGGCGTCACCGCAGTCCCTTCATTCCTGACCCTGCCCCTTGGTCAAACCAGCACCGAACTCGTCGGCACCGTGCAGTACTCGGATGGGACGACTGGGCATAACATAAACGCTTACTCCAGTGTTCCGTGGGAATTTAATTTCCGAGTTGATTATCCCAGCGGTGTAATTGACTTTAACACCGGTCGCGTGGCGCTCTTTGCGATCGTACATTCTGATGAATTTCTTTTTGATTATTTTGGACAGCAGAGACCGCGGGAAATGACCATTGCAAGCGCAGAAAGTCCTGCTAAATACGCGCTATCGAGTGTCACCGTGAGCGGAGAAGGGACGAGAGATGCCGCGGATCGCAGCGGAATACTCGTTACGGGACTGATCGGCCAAATACCGCCTTTTAATTCGCACGCAGACAGTTGGTACTATGGGTGCCCGAGCACGGCCGACCAAGAGCACAGAACGATAGTCCTTGGAAAAAACTTTTCTTTCTCTACCGATGTCCAGGTTACCATGAACGGAATTCCGGCAGGGATAGTATGGGGAGGGGCGCTCTCCGACTTTCCCGGAGCAAATAGCTTTATAGTTATAAAGATTCCTTCAGGACTTCCGTTTGAAACCGTGGTGCCGATCAGGATTATTGACGGTGATAGAGTCAGCAACCCCGCCTATTTCATTACATTAAACTCTGCAAAATGCGGGGGAGGGGGTCCGCCTCCGTTGCTCTCGGCAACATCAACCGACCTGACGAAGGGATTCACGCCCCAGATGCTTCAGGCAGTACAAAACGCACTGACTCCCAATGGTCCATTTACTGGACGGTATTATACTTCGTCCAATAACAACAAGTTTAATAGAAAGGTCTTTACCAGAACAGATCAGGCAATAAATTTTGATTGGAGCTCTGGTTCACCCGACTCTCGTTTACCCTCTGATAATTTTGCCATTTATTGGGACGGCACAATTAACTTTCCGACTGCAGGCGTGTACAATTTTACGGCAACCACAGATGATGGTATGAGAGTCTGGGTTGATGGCGTAAAAGTATTAGACAAATGGTTTAACCAACCTGCTACCACTTATAATTTCTTCCGAAGCCTTAGCGCCGGAAGCCACCGGATTGAAGTAACATATTATGAAAAAACTAATACTGCTGTAGCGAAATTATCATGGGTTTCCGCAAATGTCCTTGGCGTTTCAACGCCCTTTATCTTCACGCACAACTTAGCCAAAGGCTATAATAATCCAATGACTGATATCTATGCCCTTCAGGCCATTCTTCAAAAAGAAGGCTTGTTTTCAGAGAGGCCTACTGGGTTTTTCGGGAATCTAACCGAAACTGCCGTTAAAAAGCTCCAAGCTAAGTATAATATTCCGCAAGCAGGTATTGTTGGTCCATTAACTAAGGATCTATTAAATGCGATCTCTGCGCGACTAAGATGTTATATAAATATGGATGAACCTACTACAAAAATCGTGGAATGTTGACCAATTATGGACAGGCAATCAGCTTTTACGAATACAACAGTGATTGCGCTTATTGTTATTATTTTTTGGCGTGCTTAGCTATTTTGGTCTAGCTAAAAAACAGGCCTGCCAGACAGCCCGTCCAATAGGCCCCATCGCTTCCACTACAAACTCGCTTCCTGATACTTCATCCTCTCCATTCCAGAGTATAACTGTGAATTTGGGAGAGGAATTTACTTTGAAAAAAAGTGAATCTGTCCATCTTAAAAATACCGACATTTATCTCACGCTAACAAGCTTTGTTAACCCACCCTGTCCTCCCTTTGGGGGTAGTTTATGTTTGGAGCGGCCAAGCAGTAAACTACGAGTTGAAAGTAGGCAGTAAGATTTACGAGGGTTCAACAATTAACTCCATCTCTGAATTCAGCTATCCAGCATTACTAAGAGGCAGCGACTATTAAACTTTCGCGGTATTTGTAATAGAACTTCGTAAGTCAGGCTATCCTGGGACTATCGAAAAAGAAACGCCGAAAACCCACAGCCGCCTGTCGGGGTAGGATGCCGAAACAAAATTTTATTGAGGTATAGCCGCCGTACTCGTCGGCTGGCGGCGGCGCTTTCGTTCATCACGGATTTTTGATAAAGTAAGTGCGAGCGAAGTCGTAAAGACAGTCCACTTCTTCGCTCCTAAAGGAGCTACGAAGTGCAGGCACTAAACGCTTAAGCGAGCCAAAACTTGTCAGGCGCTTCCACTTCGTAGCCTTGGCGAAGAAGTGTCAAGCCCCTAATGTCTTGACATAAAAGCCGGATTTCGATAAATTAAATGCGTTTTGTTTGATGGAAAACCCAGGCAATCAATCACCCCTCCCTGCCCCTCCCCCTAAAGCGGAGGGAAACCGAAGCAAAAAAGCAATTAGCTACTATCCGCTCTTTGAATTGGGAATTGAATTCGCTTTTATATTAGCGCTTCCATTAATCGGAGGCGTTTATTTAGGCAAATGGTTAGACTCCAAATACGGCACCAAATTTATTGTCGTAATAGGCATTTTACTGGCTTTAGGATTGAGCAGTTTTATGATTTATAGAAAAATTAAAGAGTTGGATTCCCGCCTTCGCGGGAATGACAAGTAAACCCCGTTAGAGATGACGGTGGCATTTAACCACCGTCATCTCAAGAAAAATAAATCTCACCACCGACTTAGTCGGTGGCATTCTCTAACGGGGTAAAACGCCGGAATAACATCTGTGAAATTTAATTGTTAATCGTCAATCGTTAATTGTTTATGCTTTTAGCCATTCCTCCTTTAGCAGCGGAAAAAATGTTTGAAATTAGCGGCATACCCATAACCAATTCCTACATTAATTCCACTATTGCCTTGGCATTGTTTGTTGTTTTTGCTTTCTTAATAAAACAGGCGGTCAATAAATATTATCATTCCGATAAAGCTCCCAAAGGCATACTCAACTTTTTTGAATCCATCCTCGAATTTTTGCTCGTTTGTATAGACAATGTTACCAAAGACCGCAAAAAGACCTTAAAATTTCTGCCTATAGTCGGCACGCTGTTTTTGTTCATCCTCATCTCCAATTGGATGGGTTTGATTCCGGGAACGGGAAGCATCGGCATTTGGCAGGTACACGGCGGCGAGGTTGAGCTAATCCCTCTGCTTAGACCGGCCAACGCGGATTTGAACATGACTCTGGCTATGGCTGTGTTCGCGGTAATCGGCTCGCATATTATTGGAGTGGCCGCGATTGGCTTTTTTAAATACGCCAATAAATTTATTAAATTAGGGGATTTATACCGCGCGCTTATATCTTTAAGCCCGATTAAAATATTAACCGCGATAATTGAATTTTTTGTGGGGTTGATTGAAATTTTTTCCGAGGCGACTAAAATGGTTTCTTTGTCTTTAAGGCTTTTTGGCAACATTTTCGCAGGCGAAGTACTACTCACAGTTTTAGCCGGATTAATCGCGTTTATCGCCCCATTGCCGTTTATGGGCCTGGAATTATTGGTCGGGGCAGTCCAAGCAACTGTCTTTGCCATGCTTACTTTGGTATACTTAACTATGGCGACAACGGAAATCCAGGGACACGAGGAGCACGGGCCCGCAGAACAATTAACGATTAACAATTGACAATTAACTTCACACAAGGCGACTTGAAGCCGAATAATTTTTTATACGTATATGCCTAAAATCGCGCAAGGAGAAATAAGGTTGGATCCTGAAGAAAATTTTCCTGAAACAGTAAAAAATGCTTTTTTTGACAGTTTGGATTATGGACTTTTTAAAGCCACGGCAAAAGAAGTGGTGAGAGAAGAAGCTTCCCGCCAAAAATTACCAACTCAAAAGGGGGACGTTGTAGTTTCAAGATTTGATGCAAAATACTGCCTAAAAATCCAAGTCGCTAATAAAGGTTTTAGCGCTATCCTCAGTGCCCCGATAATTTATGAAAGACAAAATTTAGAAGGCGAATTTACGAAAATTTAATTAATTCACACGAGACGACTTTAAATAAATCATAAATAGTCGATTGAATGTGAAAAAGGAGAAAATTATGGACACGGAAAGCTGGACTTTAGTTGCCAAATCATTCGCCATTGCCGTAGGCGGCGCCGCGCCGGCCATTGCAATAGGCAAAATCGCGAGCAAAGGCATGGAGTCTATTGGCAGGAACCCGGAAAGCGGAGATAAATTGTTCGTGCCAATGCTGTTGGGCATGGCCTTTGCCGAAGCCATTGCGATTTACGCACTTGTCGTAACATTCACGCTTTAGGTTTTAAACCGCTCCGATGATTATTTCGTCGGACTGGATTTACAACTTAATGACCGACACGAATCTACGAATGAAACGCGAATGACACGAATTCGCATCATTCGTGTGTAATTCGCGTATTAGCGTCGCTTATGATCGATTTATTTAACATTGCCCAAGCCGCGGCCGAAGCCACCGCAGAATCAGCGGGGGGTATTGGAAGCTTAGGCATTAACCTAAAATTATTTATTGCCCAGCTTATAAACTTTGGCATTATACTCATCGTTCTTTGGAAATGGGTGTTTACGCCGGTGGCTAAAAAACTTACAGAACGGACTGAAAGGGTGGAAAAGGCAATGAAGGATGCTTCGGATACGGAAAAAGCCAAAAATGACTTTGCATCGTGGAAAGATACGGAAATGGTTAAAGTTCGAAGCCAGGCTACGGCCATAATCACAGCCGCGCAAAGCGAGGCCGGCAAAGCCAAACAGCAAATTTTAGATGAAACTAAAAAAGAGCAGGAAAGGGTTATTAGCCAAGCCAAAGTGAAAATCGAAGAAGAGAAAAATACAGCAATAAGGGACGTTAAATCCCAAATGGCGGATTTGGTGACATTAGCGAGCGAAAAAATTTTAAAAGAGAAATTAAACACAAAAAGCGACCAAGAGTTAATCGAACAATCAATAAAAAATTTGTAAGCATATGACCGGCATTGAATCAGAACAACATAGGGCAAAAATTCGTGAAAGAGTAGTTAGGGTAATTGGAAATTATTACAAGACCCCCCCCCCGAAGATATTAAAGATGGTGATATTGTCTATAGGCACGGAACAAAAATGATAGTTCCCTCCCCCGCGGACATGCTAACATGGGAATTTAATAGGGGCATAAGAATAAATGACAAAACAACTTTAACTGTTGGACAAGTCGTTGACTATTATTCCCAACATTCACTATGAGAATTACTTCTCAACAATACGCCCAGGCGCTTTATGAAGCCGTGCATCAAACCAAAGACACTGACCATGATTTAGTGATGGACAGGTTTGTCAAAATTTTGTCCCAAAATGGTGATTTGGGAAAGCACGCGGAAATTGAACAAGAATATAAAATCATCGAAATGCGGGAAAAAGGGATTAGCCAAGCGGATGTAACGACTGCCAGAAATTTAGAAATTAATTCAACTCTTATGAAAGAGTTGAATGAAATTATCGGAAATAAAGTGGAAATTAAGAGCAAGATCGATGAAGGGATAGTTGGGGGGGTAATTGTGAGGGTGGACGATACCCTGATTGACGCGAGCGTAAAAACACAGCTTAATAGACTCAATGAAGACCTCAAGTCATAATTTTCCGCCAAAGGCGGATCCGCCTCTGGCGGAAAACCAATCATTAAAAGCTTAGTCTGTCATTCCGAGCGAGTGCATCCGAGTCGAGGAATCCCTTAAACATCGAAATTTAAGGGATCCCTCCACTCCTTCAGGGTGCACTGAAGTCGGTCGGGATGACAAAAAACTTTATTCCCGCTTCCGCGGGAATAACAGGAAAGGAAAAATATGAGCGACGACAGCGAATTAGAAACAAAGGCTATTGCATCAAAAACCGATTCTGTAATGCAACAATTGACTGGACTAGGTACAACAAAAGTATATTTACTGAATAACCGGAACATGATAGTGGAAGGGACTAATGTTGCCAACCCGCTTCCAATTTATGAGACCCAAGTATCCCAACACTTCAACTTTGATGAAGAAGGACAAGCACAACTAAGAGCCATGATAATAGAAACTCTAAAACAGAATGGTCATTTTAAAATCAATGGCATAGAAATTACATTATGAGTACTAACATAGTAGAACAACTCAAAGAAAAAATATTAGCTTTCCAACCCGGCGCAAAAGTCGAAAAAGTAGGGACCGTGCTGGAAGTGGCGGACGGGGTAGCGCGGGTTTCTGGACTTAAAGAGTGTGTGAGCATGGAAATGCTTGACTTTTCCGCCAGAGGCGGATCCGCCTCTGGCGGAGGCAATGGAGTCTTTGGCGTCGCCCTCAACTTAGAAGAAAATTTAATAGGTTCAATTGTTCTCGGCGATTACACAAAAATTAAAGTAGGGGACACAGTTAGGCTGACTGGGAAAATATTATCCGTGCCCGTTGGCGAAGCACTAATTGGCAGAACAGTGAGCGCGCTCGGGGAACCCAAAGACGGCAAAGGGCCAATCAAGAGCGACAAGTCTTATCCGGTAGAAAAAATCGCGCCGGGGGTTATTACCAGAGAATCAGTCAAACAGCCCGTGCAAACCGGAATTAAAGCCATTGACGCGCTCATCCCGATTGGCAGAGGCCAAAGAGAGCTTATTATCGGCGACAGGCAAACAGGCAAGACTGCCGTGGCCATAGACACCATCATCAACCAAAAAGGGCAGAATATGATTTGCATTTATGTGGCTGTGGGGCAAAAGGAAAGCAAGGTCAGGAAAATCGCGGCTAAATTGGAAGAAACAGGCGCTATGGATTACACCATTGTGGTTTCAGCTTCGGCTTCCGAGCCCGCGGCTTTGTCCTTTTTAGCGCCTTACGCGGCAACAAGTATGGGCGAATACTTTATGGACCAGGGCAAAGACGTTTTGGTGGTTTATGATGATTTAAGCAAACAAGCGGTCGCTTACCGAGAAATATCACTGCTTTTAAGACGCCCCCCTGGCCGTGAGGCATATCCTGGCGATGTTTTTTATCTCCATAGCCGATTGTTGGAACGCGCCGCAAAATTAAATAAAGATTTTGGCGGCGGGTCACTCACGGCTTTACCCATCATCGAGACCCAGGCAGGCGATGTGTCTGCCTATATTCCTACTAACGTAATATCGATAACGGATGGACAGATATTTCTTGAAACCGACCTTTTTTACAAAGGCATCCGCCCTGCGCTTAACATCGGCATTTCTGTATCCCGTGTAGGCTCAAGTGCGCAGACAAAAGCTATGAAAAAGGTGGCTGGGAAATTAAAACTTAATTTGGCCCAGTTTAGGGAACTGGAGGCTTTCGCGCAGTTTGGTTCGGATTTAGATGAAAGCACAAAGAATCAACTTGAACTCGGCCGCCGCTTAACGGAAATTCTAAAACAGCCGCAATTCCAACCAATGCCCGTAGAAAACCAAGTCTGCATAATTTACGCGGTAGGCAATGGGCTGTTTAACTCCATCCCGGTAGAAAAAATTTCGGAAACGGAAAAAGCTTTCTTGCAGTATATGGCCACGCAAAGCAAGAATGTGCTGGATGAGATAAAAAAGAGCAAAGAACTCTCAGAAAGCACCGAAGCTAAACTAAAAAAAGCGATTGAACAATTTTTGCAAAGCATGAAATAACTAAGTGTGTCATCCCGTACCTGCCTGCCGTCAGGCAGGCTTGATGCGGGATCTAGTTCTTAAGTTCTGGATTCCCGCTTCCGCAGGAATGACAAGAAAGGAAAAATTATGAGAGAATATTCGCCCCAAGAAATAGCCTACTATGAAGGAGAAGGAGACAAGGTCGCAAATGAATTAAGATCTAAGTATCCTAGTAGTTTCTATTGGGGCAAACTGACAATGGTCCGATATCCAGATATGAGTGACCCAAAAGGTGTTTTTGACGTAAGACAGGGGAACGCAAAGTTTGAAATTGCCCACTATTTAATGTTCAAGGGCATAACCGCGGAAAGCCTTTTACAAACTATCGAAAACAGTATTAGCCAGGATCCAAAAAACAGTGCCCGGAATTAAAGAACTTAAAACCAGAATAAAGAGCATTGGCAGCACGCGAAAAATTACCCGCGCGATGCAGATGGCGAGCTATTTTAAACAACAGCAAAAAATGCTACAATACCATTATCATTAACCTTATAAAATATGGCTTTAGCAAGCAAACAACATCATAAAGTTTACACCTTTACCGTTATAATTGAAAAAGATGAGGACGGCTATTTTGCTAATGTACCGGAAATGCAGGGCTGCTACACCCAGGGCGACACTTATGAGGAAACCATTGAGAATGTTAAAGATGTAATAGCCCTCCATATAGAAAGCCGTTTGGAACACAACGAGCCGGTACCAAATAGCAGCGAAAATATGCTAACCGTTTCCACAGTGTCGGTAAAAGTCTAACTATGACAAGGCAACCCAGACTTACAGCGAAAGAAGCAATACAAATTTTGGAAAGTAACGGCTTTTTATTTAACAGGCAAAGTGGCAGCCACAAAATCTACAAGCGGGCGGATGGTAAACGTGCCACCGTCCCTTTTCATGGAAGCAAGATTATAAAACCCAAAACTTTAAAGATGATTTTCAAGGACACAGGAATTAATCTTTTTAACGAAGTAAATTAAATAACAGAGTGCGGAGGCCGAGAGTAAATTCCACGACTTTATGAAAACGCAGGGGAAAGATGTTTTGGAGGAGATAAAAAATAGTGAAGGGCTTTCAGAAAGCACAGAGGGAAAATTAAAGAAAGCTATTAAATAGTTCGTGCAAACGATTAAATAGTCACTTTTATGAAACACGAAGGCGACCCCGACCAAGAAAAAAAAGAGCTCATTATTCCCAAAAAAAACGACTCAAGAGCTGCACGATTAAAGCGTGAGGCTATCAACTTAATTGATTTAATTCACACTGGGCTATCTGAGAAGACAAGAAGGGCTGAAAACAGAGCAGGCAGAATTTTAAAATACGAATTACCTAGAAAATTGGAAGAACATAGAGAGTTAGGTCCACTCAGAGAATTCCAAAAGCTTGCCCAGGGGATTATAACCGAATATTCGAACCAACAACAATTGCGTGCTAAGTATGGAAGGGACATACGCCTAGGAATGCCTATAAGACTTTCAAAAGAAGGTCGTAAAAAATTTGTTCGAGATAATCCAGCATTATCAGTTGGGGAATTACCAAACATCAGAGGTGCGATTGTAGCAGTAGATAAAAGCAATGATGTATACATACAATTTGAAGATATTAACTTTAATGGGTTTTTTAAAGCTGCACCAGGAGATTTAGTGTTTGAATAAAGAGAGGCACCGTTCCTGGATTTAAAATCATTTCTGTCAATTATGTCATTTTTGCCCATTTAACTTATGTCCGGTATTAAAGAACTTAAAACTCGCATCAAATCTATTGGCAGTACCCTCCTTCGCTTCCCCCATCGCTGAAGCTATGGGGGACAAGACAGCTTCGGAGGGCAGGCGCGAAAAATTACGGGCGCGATAAAATTTAAAATCTTATTATTAAGCAAAAGCCTATGTCTGAACCAACATTGACTGACATCGCATCAACTTTAAGTAAAGTCGCTACCAACACGGCTAATTTGGTCGTGGATATGGCGGAAGTTAAAACTGACATTAAAGATTTAAAAGGGATTAAAGACGTCGTTAATAGCCATACCGGGACTTTAGACAAAATTTTAACAACAACTACAAAGTTTGATACTGAAAGGATGGTTGAGACAGAAAGGATTAAAAGGCTGGAAAATTGGGCTGTGCAGGTTGGCGAAAAACTTGGAATTAAACTTGAGGTTTAGGATTTATGGCCGGTATAAAAGAACTAAAAACTCGCATTAAATCTATTGGCAGCACGCGGAAGATTACCCGCGCGATGCAGTTAGTGAGCGCGGCGAAAATGCGCAAAAGCCAAAGCGCTACTTTACAAAGCCGGTCTTACGCCAGTTTGGCGTGGGAGATGATACAAAGTTTGGGTGGAGATAAAGATAATTTATTCTTCGAGCGAAGTCGAGAAAATAAATTGTTCTCGACCGATTCGACAGGCTCACGGTGGTCAGGTGGTGAGATAGGTCGAACCACAAGCTCGAACAATATTAGAGCACAAAATGAAAAAAAGATTGGCATAATCCTTTTAACTTCAAATAGGGGGCTTGTAGGGAGTTTGAATAGTAACTTAATGGTGAAAGTGAAAGAACTATCACAAATTAAATACGATAGCCCTGATATTACATTTGACAATGCGGGAGTTACTTACGATGGCGAGATAATATCAGAAATCGTCACCTACGGAAAAAAGGGGCAAATAATTGCCGCAAGGTTAAAAAAGAATGTTGTTGCGGATTTCCCAAAATTTGACCGCACAATATCCATTGAGGACATCTACCCCATAGCTAAGTTTGTAAGCGATGCGTATAATACCGGAAAGTACCAAAAAATTGTCATAGTTTATAACCACTTTGTTTCTACGTTGCAGCAGAAGCCGATGGTAAAGCAGAAACA
>Ga0209542_10020455_pt1 | contig 10484 bp, 9 predicted proteins | sample RifCSPhighO2_01_FD_184028 | JGI IMG/M metagenome (GOLD analysis project Ga0209542, IMG submission 184028) | Soil microbial communities from Rifle, Colorado - Rifle CSP2_plank highO2_0.1 (SPAdes) (version 2) | ecosystem: Environmental > Terrestrial > Deep subsurface > Rock core/Sediment ...
TTGCTGATTCAACTACCGGCTACAAAAACTACGAACTTGATAAAGCGACCAGGCCAATAGCAGACTTTATCGAAGATGTGTCTGTTTGGTATTTGCGCCGTTCACGTGAAAGACTTAAGGGGGAGGATGAGGCAGACAAAGCTTTGGCTATTGGTACACTTCGTCACTTACTACGAACACTCGCTCTCGTGATGGCTCCAGCGATGCCGTTTTATGCTGAGTTCTTGTATCGTGCTGTGAAGGAAGAGAGCGAACCAGAAAGTGTGCACTTGGCTGCTTGGCCTGAAGGAGGGGAGGTGGAGCAAGGTGTACTTGAAGAAATGAGTTTGGTTCGAGAATTTGTAACACTCGCGCTAGAGGCACGTACCAAAGCCAATGCCAAAGTTCGCCAACCACTAAGTACACTTAGTCTGAATCACGAACTTGCACCTGAATATGCGTCGATTGTAGCTGATGAGGTAAACGTTAAGCAGGTAGCTTTTGCTCCTGAACAGACAGATAGAGCAGTACTTAATCTAACCATTACACCGGAGCTTAAGGCCGAAGGGGAAGTGCGCGAGTTTATGCGGGCGGTCCAAGAGCGTCGTAAGCAAGATGGGCTTGAACCTCAAGACCGCATCTCTCTTGTGGTACAAGCGACATCCGAAGGTAAGCTAGTACTCGAGACATTCAAAGATATGCTCACAAAGACTGTTGGAGCAACTGAGCTCGTGTTTGCTGATGTTGAAGGTGAGAGGGTATCGGCTGGTGAGCACACCTTTGTGATAGCGCTCAAAAAACTCTAGATGTCTTACGTTACCTACACTACCGAAGCGTTGGTTTGTGGGAGCTTCGAACAAAATACCTCAGACAAATCATTTCTGCTTTTTACCCGTGATAACGGAATGCTCTTTGCGACCGCCAAGAGCGTGCGCGAAGAGGTCTCCAAGCAACGGCAGGCCCTTCAAGATTTTTCACGCATCCGTGTCTCGCTGGTGAAAGGTAAGACCGGTTGGCGAGTAGGGAGTGTGGAATCACTCAAAAATGATTTTAGTGGAGCACCCGACCGCGAGACGCGGGGAAGTGTGGTTTTACTTTATAGACTACTCAGGCGGTTTATTCGTGGTGAGGAAGCTTCATCAGAGCTGTACGATTTTGTGGTGGAGGCACTTGATGTGGTGAGTCAACCGCAGCCAAACCGGATGGTATTGGACTTATTTGTACAGATAAGGATTTTGTCTCTGTTGGGGTATGTAGACGAAGCTTCTATACCAGTTTCGCTCCAAAACCGTACACTGAAAGACGTGATTATGGCCGCCAGCCCAACTACTATGGCTCAGCTGGAGGTACTTATTTCCAAAGCCACTGATAGCAGCCATCTTTAGAGTGGTGGTATACTAGAAAAGACTATGTCAGGGATAAAAGACCAGGAAAATATCGACGAACTACGCAAGCGACTCTATGACCGTGACTTTTCGGCTACAGAGAGTACTCGCCACCAACTCCCAAAGACTGAGGTAGACGTGTCTCGTGGCTGGGCTAACAGTGCCGAGCGGAATGTGCCGGTCCCACCACCAGATGTGGCAATACCAACCCCTCCACCTCAAACCCGCCCGCCAGAATTAGATATGGAGATAGAAGAGGTGGTGCCTGAACCACGAAAGCGGTCGTATCGACTTATCATTCTACTAGCTAGTGTGGTGTGTTTTATTGTAGTGGCGATTATTTCTAGCCTTTACCTTTTCTTTGGTAACAACCAAATCTCGGCCCGAAATATCAGCATCAACATCGAAGCCCCGTTCTCAATTGCGGCTGGCGAACAGGTACCGATGCAGGTAAGTGTTTCCAACCAAAACAGTGTACCGATTCAAGCGGCCACTCTTATTGTGAATTATCCAATTGGCACCAAGACCAATGACGCTGAAACCAAAGATCTTTACGAACAAAGAATTCCAATTGAAAGCATCGCTGCTGGTGAAGCAATAAATCTTCCACTAAACGCTCTATTTTTTGGTGAAGAAAACGAGGAGAAAGAAGTACGCGCTACTATTGAATATCGAGTAAATGGTTCAAATGGCACTTTCTACAAAGAAGCTGAGCCAGTTAAAATCAAAATTAATTCTTCACCACTTGTTATCAGAGTAGACGCCATTGAGCGTGCCTCATCGGGTCAGGAGATTGAGGTTACTCTCACTGTACAATCAAACACCAGCGCAGTGCAGCGTAACATTCTAATCACTGCCAACTACCCAAATAGCTTCGCCTTCTTGAGGTCTGAACCATCACCATCGTACGGCCAAAACACTTGGCTTATTAGTGAGATAGCGCCAGAAGGATCACAAGTCATTACTCTGCGTGGGCGCATCAGTGGTGTAGCTAACGAACAGTCTGAGCTACAGTTTTTGGCTGGAACGCCACGTTCCGACAATCAGTTTGTGATGAGCTCAACCATGACTCAAGCCAAGACCACCTATACTATTGAACGTCCGTTTATTGATGTTCAGGTAGCAGTTAACGGCGACAAGGATGGTTCGGCAGTTGTTGAGGCAGGGAAGGAGGCTGGTGTTGTGATTAGTATCACCAATACTTTGGATGAGACTATTTATGACATGCGCGTAGAAGTGTCACCTAAGGGTAACTTAATCCGAGATAATCTCCTTAGTATTCCAGACGGCTTTTATGATTCAACTAACAAAGTCATTCGCTATGAAGTAGCAGGTATGGAAGACCTGGCCGAAGTGCGTCCTGGTGAATCGCGTGAATTTTTGTTTTTTGTGAAGCCTGACATTAATCAGCAGACTGCGTCTTTTGATATCTCAACTAATGTCTACGCTAGACGAGTGCGCGAAGCCGGCGCTGCTGAAGAGATTGTTGGTACAGCAGTAGCTGATGCTAAGTACGAATCAAAGCTAGCCCTTAGGGCCCAGGCCGGACGAAACGACGGTCCATTTTCTGATACTGGTCCATTGCCACCAGTAGCTAATCAGGAAACTACCTACACGCTCACTTTTGAAATTGAATCGGGTGCCAACGACCTTACCGCTGCCGTGATGACTACTTCACTACCACAGCACGTTGCCTGGCTTGATAAATTCGAAGGAGAGGGGACTGTGGAGTACAATCCTGTGGCTAAGCAGATTCGTTGGAATGTAGGGGCAATGACCGCCAAAACGTCCAAGCAACTACAGATTCAAGTCTCGCTCTTGCCAAGTGTCACACAAGTTGGTACAAATCCTACATTGGTTGGCTCTCAAGAAGTACGTGCTACCGACCGATTTACCGAAACCACCGTCCGAGTGGTGAATGCTCTACTGACCAATGAACTATCGCGTGAAGCGGGACATCCTAGAGATAACGGACTAGTAGAAGCAGATTAAATTCAATTTACATTATGACAACAAAAGACAGCATGGATAAGGTGGTTTCCCTTTGTAAAAGGCGAGGGTTCGTATTCCAGGGGAGTGAAATTTACGGCGGCTTGGCCGGAGTCTTTGACTTTGGTCCAATGGGAGTAGAACTTTTGAATAATCTTAAGCGAGCTTGGTGGAAGGCCAATGTCTACGATAAAGAAAACTATTACGGTCTTGATTCAGGTATGTTCAAGCATCCACGAGTTTGGGATGCGAGTGGACACACTTCGGGATTCTCTGACCCTTTGTCTGAATGTCGCGAGTGTAATACACGTATTCGTGTTGATAAGGAACTGGGAAGAATTGGCATTGAAGCTGACGAAAAAATGTCTGAAGCAGACATCAACAAACTATTTGATGAAAATCGAGATAAGATTCCGTGCCCAAAGTGTGGTCAAAAGAATTTCACACCTGCTAAGGCCTTTAACTTGCTTGTAAAATCAAATCTAGGCGACTTCACCTCAGAAGGTAATGAGCCAGTGTATCTTCCTGGTGAAGCGTGTCAGGGTATTTACCTAGATTATAAGAACATCCTTGATTCAATGTCGCCAAAACTGCCATTTGGTATTGTGCAGATTGGTAAAGCCTTTCGAAATGAAATTTCGCCACGTAACTTCTTGTTCCGTACCCGTGAAATGGAGCAGGCTGATACACAACTCTTTGTTAAACCAAATCAAAATAAAGATGCCTACGAACAAGTAAAGCAAGATCGTTTCAATTGGTATCTTTCAATTGGTATCAAGCCAGAAAATCTACGCTGGAAGCAGCACGCTAATCTCGTGTTTTATGCATCCGATGCTTGGGATATCGAATACAACTTCCCAGGCCTAGGCTTCGATGAGCTAGAAGGAATTCATGACCGCACCAACTACGACCTTACTCAGCACATGGAATTTTCTGGTGTCGACCTACGCTACACTGATCCTGAAACAGGAGAGAAGTATATCCCATGGATTCTTGAGACTTCGGTTGGTATGGGACGTATGTTCTTGGCGGTAATTTCTGACGCGTATCACGAGGAGGAAATGGATGGATCTACTCGCGTAGTTTTGAAGCTCCATAAAGATCTTGCTCCATATCGAGTAGCGGTCTCACCACTACTAAAGAATAAGCCAGAACTGGTAGAGAAGGCTCGCGAAGTATTTAAACTTTTGAAGAAAGAATTTGGAAACGTAGCTTGGGATGATAACGGAAACATCGGTAAGCGTTATCGTCGTCAAGACGAGATTGGTACCCCGGCTTGTATCGTGATTGACTTCGAGTCACTCGGACAAGAAAAACCAGAGCTCGCAGACACTGTGACAGTCCGTGATCGCGACACTGGCGAACAGACCCGCGTAGCAATTGCTGAGCTTGTGAACTATTTGAAGTAGGGAAGCTACCGAGGAAAGACCTAGGGAAAAGCCCGCAGCCAAAGGCTGCGGGCTTTTTGTTTGATTAGTACTGAGTCAGCTTAAACATTACCCAAATACCAAAGATGGCCCCGACAGCATTACCGATGACACTAGTAAGTGAAAACCCTCCGGCACCCCACAAGCTTGGAATGTAGCCTCCAATAAAGCCACCAATAAACATCCCTAGATAAATCAGTCGTTTTGATTCCATATGTGCCTAGTATAGCGTATTGTCGTCCGGCTTTTATATTTTTTACGCTGTGTTAGAGTTAAATTCACTATGAAAGCCAAATATCTAACCACCACCTTACCGTACGTAAACTCCGACCCACATATCGGATTTGCGCTCGAGATTATTCAAGCGGATACTCTAGCTCGCTACTGGCGTCTACTTGGTCATGAAGTATTTTTTAATACCGGTACCGATGAACATGGTCAGAAGATTGCCCAGAAGGCAGACGAAAGAGGAGAGGATCGTCAAATTTATGTAGATCACTACGCGAGTGAGTTCAAGAAACTTGGCAGCGCTTTGAGTCTTTCATTTGATAACTTCATCCGCACCACTGATAGCGCACACAAGCTCGCTGCCCAAGAAATCTGGCGCCGCTGCGAGGCTAAGGGTGATATCTATAAAAAGAAGTACAGTGGCCTGTACTGTGTTGGCTGTGAACTTTTCTACAAGCCAGAAGAACTACTTGAAGGCAAGGTGTGTCCAATTCACACGACTCCGTGCCAAGAAATCGAAGAAGAAAATTATTTCTTCAAACTTTCAAACTACCAGTCTTATCTAGAAGAGTACTTAAGCCAAGAGGGAGTAATTGAGCCAGAGTGGCGTCGCCAAGAAGCTATAAACTTTGTGACTGCTGGTCTAGAAGATTTTAGTATCAGTCGCGAGAAGGCACGTCTCAATTGGGGTATTCCAGTACCAGGTGACGACAACCAAGTCATGTACGTTTGGTTTGACGCCCTCACTAATTACATCAGTACACTCGGCTGGCCAGAGGAGGGAGGTAACTTCACTAAGTTTTGGAAGGAGGGCGAAGTCTTGCAGTTAGCCGGCAAAGACCAAATCCGCTTTCAGTCTGTGATGTGGCAAGCCATGCTCAAGAGTGCTGACGTTAAGGCAACTGATAAAGTGGTTTACCACGGTTTTATTAATAGTGGCGGACACAAGATGAGCAAGAGTCTTGGTAACGTGATTTCGCCATACGAGATGATTGCCAAATATGGTACCGACGCTACAAGGTATATCCTGCTTCGTCACGTCCATCCATTTGACGACTCTGATGTGACTTGGGAAAAGATGGATGAGTGGTACACCGCTAATCTGGTAAATGGCCTAGGCAACCTTGTCGCTCGCGTTATGAAGATGGCTGAGACTCACCTCGATGCACCGGTAGCGATAGATTCTGTACCACCTATTACCATGCCGTCTCTAAATGAATTTAACTTCCAAGGTGCACTAGATACCATTTGGCACACTGTACAGATGCAGGACGAAAAGATTGCTGAGACAGAACCATTTAAACTAGTAAAGACTGATAAGGCAGCCGCCCAAGAAATCATCGCGTCATTAGTGAGAGAGGTGTATAGCATTGCTTATTACCTTGCCCCAATCATGCCCGATACTTCGTCCGTTATTCTCGCTGCCGTCTCTGAAAACAAAAAACCCGAAAACCTCTTTGCTCGTCTGGAAAAATAATATGAAGAACGCAATTATCCTCCATGGCATGGGTTTAAAAGAAGAGTACTATTCTTTGGAGTATCCATCTGGCAGTAACTCACATTGGTTTCCTTGGCTACAAAAGAATCTATTAGTTGAGGATATTTTGGCAGTTACGCCTGAGATGCCACATAATTATGCGCCAGATTATCAGGTGTGGAGTCGAGAGTTTGAACGATACGATATTACACCAGAAACTATTTTAGTAGGTCACAGTTGTGGCGGGGGCTTTCTTATCCGCTGGCTTTCGGAACATAGTGATGTAAAAGTCGGTAAGGTAGTACTGGTAGCCCCTTGGCTCGACCCAGCTCGTGAGGACACTACTGATTTTTTTGATTTTGAAATCGACACCGACCTGGTTACCAGAACCAAAGGGATCACTATCTTTGAAAGTGATAATGATGAAGTGCACGGAGTTGCGCCAAGTGTTGAATTAATTAGAGAAAAAATTTCTGGGACAAAACACGTGATTATAAAAAACCACGGCCACTTTTGTTTGTCAGAGATGGGAACTGAAGAGTTCCCGGAACTCCTGGAAGAAATTTTGAAATAAATAAAACCTTTCGGTTAACCGAAAGGTTTTATTTTAGTGCTTTATACTGCTCACCATACCGGGGAAGTATTCCACCGACAGTAAGAATTGAGTCGAGAATATCTAAGAATTTTTTTACGTCGACGGTATCTTTTTTTAGCCAGCGCGTGATATTTTTATAGCTACCGCTCTTTCTCTTTATATCAAGATTAGTCACAGTAGATGTACTTAAGTGTAGAACCTTAGATACTTTGTATATTGAATTGCCTTGTTCTAGGAGGATAATGGCAGCAAATCGTTTAGCTATCATTATCTGTTCTTCGGCTCCAAGTAAATCTCCAAGAAAGGACTGGATGTGCGAAGAGGAAAGCTTACTGAGTAGTTGAGCAAGTTCATCAAATAACTGTACTTGTCTGTCATGAGATAGGGGTTTGCTTGAAACGTTTGTCATATTAAAACTATATCAAACCTTTCGGTTAACCGAAAGGTTTGGGGATATGATAGAATTTGGAAATGAAATACACCTGTATCGATACCCATACTCACCTCAACCTCCCAGCCTTTGCAGCGGATAGGGAGGAGGTGTTGGCTCGTACCTTGGCAGACCAAGTAGCCCATATAAATATCGGTACAACTGAAAAGACGAGTGCGTTTGCGGTTGAAATCGCCGATAAAAATGAAGGTTCATGGGCGATTATTGGACTGCATCCAATTCAAGCTGCTCCAGGCTCTGAAGACGAGGACGAAGACGATCGAGGAGGAACGCCTGCTCCAACTGGCGGCGAATTATTTAACCCGGACTTCTACCGGACGCTGGCCAAAAGTCCTAAAGTGGTCGGGATTGGTGAATGTGGGTATGACTACTACCACACACCAAAAGACAGCTTTGCGGTCCAAGAAGAGGCCTTTGTGGCCCAAATACAGCTTGCCAATGAGCTCGGGCTTCCACTCATGATTCATACTCGCGGTCCACAGCCGGGTGAGGAGAGTCCGACTGGTCGCAGTGTCTACGAGGATGTATACCAGACCTTGAAGCAGTACGCGCTTGTGCCAGGTAATATTCATTTTTACGCCGGTACACTAGCAGAGGCCGAGAAGTTTTTTGAGCTTGGGTTTACGGTATCTTTCACAGGAGTGATTACCTTTGCCAAGATGTATGAAGAACTTGTGAAGGCGATTCCACTTACTAACCTGCATGCTGAGACTGATTCGCCGTATGTCTCACCAGTTCCATACCGCGGTCAGCGCTGCGAGCCGCGCTTTGTTGCGGAGGTGGTCAAGAAAATCGCTGAGATAAAGCAATTACCACTAGAAGAAGTACAAGAGCAGCTCCTACAAAACGCCGAACGCCTCTACAAAATTAATTTGCACTAAAACAAAACGAGCCACCCGGCTCGTTTTTTGTATCCCCACCAATACCACAATGAAGCTTATTTATAGTATTTGAGTGTCATAATTATAAGGAAAAGACATTTATCAATTCACACCAACATCATGGAAATTATTTTATTAATTATTGCGAGCTTTTATTTTTACGTAAAGGTAAGTAAGTTAGAATTCGAAATAAAAGTACTGAAAGACCAAATAAACAAAAATTCTGAATCAGCTGTGGCCACTGCAGCACCAGCTGAGGTAGGGCAGTTTGAATCTCATCTGGCCCTAAATGAGTCTGGCGAAATAGTGGGTGAGACACAGGTCCCTGTTATTGCTGCCAACGTACAGCCGACTTATAGTCCTGAGGAAGTAAATTTTGGAATTATCGATTGGCTCAAAAAGGATTTTATGGTCAAGCTTGGCGCCTTCCTGCTCCTCATCGCTCTTGGTTGGTTTGTGAGTTATGCCTTTGCTAATAACTGGATTGGTCCAGTCGGGCGAATTGTCATTGGTCTTATGCTTGGTGCTGGTTTTATGGTGGCTGGGACATTGCGAGCCAGCAAGAGTAAAAGTCAGGGCGGTATCTTTGTGGTGCTGGGCTCAGCCATCGTACTTTTGACTGTATTTGCAGCTCGTGAGATGTACGATCTCTTTACTCCAGTCACTGCACTCCTAGTCATGTTTATGTCTGTGGTGTTTGTGGCCAAGTTTGCAGTGTCTTACCGCATGATTAGTGTGGCTGTGGCCGGATTGGCCTTGGCTGCCATCGCGCCGTTTTTGACGGCCTCACCGACAGCTGACGTAGTGATGTTATTCTCTTACCTCACTGTCATCATTGTTGGTAGTTTGTGGGTGCTCTCACTCATGCGGGCAAATGTCCTGCTACTCTTGGCGCTTGGTGTGACGGCTATGTATAGCGCTCCGTATATGTTTATACACGGTGAAGACGCGGCTATCGCACTTGGGTTCGGCTTCTTCTTCACGTTGTTATTCTTCGTTAGTAATTTGTTTATCTTTGTCCGTTGGCCTGATGGAGCAAGTGCTATGAATTATTTTGTGGCCGTTGGTACAGGCTTTTACTTGTTCTTATGGATCTTGGACACCAATGCGTTTGATGATAGTTGGAAGAGTTTGGTCTACTTGGCTTGGGCGTTGGTGTTTGCCTATGGGTCATTTATTGTCTTCCGTGTCCTCAAAAACAAGGTGCCGTTTTATCTCTATGGTGCAGTAAGCTTAGGACTATTAGCAGCTGCTACCGCTACTGTATTTGAAGGAGAAGTATTGGCGATTGTGTACACCATTCAGATTACAACCTTGGTGGTGTTAGCCAGTCGGGTACTTGGCAATTACGATGTGGCCGGACGGCTGTCTTGGTTATACTTGGCTCCAATCATACTAACGGTCGAGAGTCTTGATTCATATGCGTGGCGGACCGGGGATATATTCCATTCTGATTCACTAGTAATTATTAATTTAATCTTGTGTTTGTCGGCGGCTGCGTATGTACTTCATGGTGGTCAAGACAAAACAGACGAGCCGGTAAATGCAGCTAGTACACTAACTGTCTTTGCTAGTCTCTATGCGGTGGCGTGGGTTTGGCTCGCGACACACGCCGCCTTGGCGTATGAACAGGGGACAATGGTTGCGCTGTTAATCTATTTGATTACCGGACTGACCCTTTATATCGAGGGGCGTTCTATGGGAAGTCAGGGACTCAAGATTGCTGGAGCTGCTTTGATTGCGATTGTAGTTGGTCGGTTACTCTTGGTAGAAGTGTGGGCCATGACTATTACTGGCCGCATCATCATCTTTACTATTGTTGGTGTCGTACTAATCTCAACCGCTTTTATCAAAAAACTAAACACACCCAACCATGACTAGTTCAATTATCCAGTTGCGTCGCAGTTTTCAAGCGGCGTTGGTGGCTTGTCTCGTCCTTTTTGTACCGATGCTTTCCTTGGCGGATATGAGTCAGACCCAAGCGTTTGCTACTCAGTCTGAGATATTAGTGCCAACTGATTTACTGAAACCAACAGTTATTGAAATAGTGGTTAACTCCTACGCCAGTGACG
>Ga0209542_10020457_pt1 | contig 10484 bp, 12 predicted proteins | sample RifCSPhighO2_01_FD_184028 | JGI IMG/M metagenome (GOLD analysis project Ga0209542, IMG submission 184028) | Soil microbial communities from Rifle, Colorado - Rifle CSP2_plank highO2_0.1 (SPAdes) (version 2) | ecosystem: Environmental > Terrestrial > Deep subsurface > Rock core/Sediment ...
TTTCTTATGAATGCGGTTATACATTACAATAAAGAGCATGCCTCCAAACAGAGTTATGAGGCTTAAGAAAATAAATAAGGGATCCTTGATAGAAACTCCATTACCGAGATACGCCAGTGACAGGCTTCCCATGATATGGCCGAGCATCATGATTGGGATGAATGTTGCGGGCTGCATTGAGGATATCCCTGCGAGATATCCTAGCTCATCATCAGGGAAAAGAGGAAGGAAGTACATAAGGAATAAGAGGAACTTGCTTCGCTCAAATATCCAATCATACTTCTCCATAGTCTTTTTGCTCACAGCATGAGCCACTATTTTTCTACCGATAAATCTTGCCAGGTAAAAGGCGATGAGCGTTCCTATTACCCTGCCAATATAATTGTAGACAAATCCTTCCCAGAGGCCGAATACGTACCCTCCGAGAATTCCCACGGCGTAGTGATTTATAGGCGTGATAACCACTTGAAGGATCTGAATGCCAATAAAGATTACAGGTGCAAGAGTTCCATAGGATTCGACAAAAGTCCGCATACGCTCCTGATTTGAAAAGAATGTTCCGGGCATTACGTATCCAATGATAAGCAAAAGTATTGGGATGATCGTAAGAAGGATCCAGAGAATTCTCGAAGTTTTCATACACCTCAGGAACAAGGGTGCGTATTTAGATTTTAGTTGTCGTAGATCATGACAACTTTTATATACGTTCAGGCATTTGTATGCTCATGATCGACCAGCTCACGGCATTAGGTCTTACGGGCGCGGAGGCTCGGATATACGTCGCACTTATCCAGCGCGGAAAGTGCACCGCAAATGAGCTTGCAAGAATTACCAATATGAATAGAACGGTTACCTATAATGTACTCACCGCGCTTGTTCGCAAGGGATACGTTGCGTATATTCATGTCAAATCCGCGAGGTGGTATCAGGTAACCTCCATTGATCATCTCCTCGCTCCTATTAAAGAGAAAGAACTTATCGCACGTGACCTCATCAACACACTCAGCACCTTGCGCTCGGCCACAAAAGTGTATCATCGTGCTGAAATCTATGAGGGAGTTACAGGGATTAAGGCGATCCACAGAGAGATGCTGAACGCGGGCACTCTAGAAATCCTCAATGCGACAGGTATGATTCAAGATGTTTTGGTTCACGCCGGAGGCCTTGTGCGCGGTGTTGCAAAAAATCCCATCAGAATGATCGCAAACAGAAGACTCCCGCACGATTTTGCTGAGGGATGTCCTAAAGTTGAAACACGTTATCTCCCCTCAACCCACGATAACTACGCAACAACGTTTCTTTTTAAAAACACCGTTGTCATACAAATCTTGAAAGGAGAGCCATTAATCGTTAAGATACAAAGCAAAGAGCTTTATGAGGGGTACAAGCTTAATTTTGAACTCCTTTGGAAAATATGTAGAAACTAAAGTGCAAATGCTGGAAAACTAGGTTACTTCCTTCCAATCACAATCTCAATTGTGGAAACACGCACTTGCTTCCCTTCAGCGTTCGTGAACTGTTCAGAATTAATGGATATGCTCTTCGTCTCGACTTGGCCTTCAAGAAAGCGTTTCATCGCGACTTCAGTCACGTCAACGGCTCTGCTAATGAACTTTCCCCGGGCTTTTACAATGACTTCCTTCGCGGATTGCGTCGTGAACTGCATGACGATTGCAGTCACGTAGTTCATGAACGGCTTTCCACCGATAAAGATGGAATTGTCCATTAAATCCCTCAGCGTCCCTGTTTTTTCAATCGAGTGGCATATCCCGCGATCACATTGCGCATCTTCTTGGATGATGTGTCAATGTATTGGCTCACGACCTTTTTATTCTCTTCAAAATCAGTCTTTAAGTGCTCGCCATAGCGTTCCATAAGCTCTTCTGTGTTGCGTTTTATGAGTTGTGTTTTAATGCGTCCCATGTCATCACCGTATGAGTAGAAATACCGAGAGGGTTTTAAAGGTTTTCTATACTGGGTGTGGCTTTTCGTATACTGGGGTGAAAGCATATAAATCCCATAGCATCCGTGGCCGTATGGCCGCGATTCATGACTTGAAGGCGATTGACATCCGGGTTGGAAAGATCGTGGAAGTGCATGAGTTTTCTGCATCAAAGAATCCGTCATACAAGCTCAAGATTGATTTTGGAAAGGAAATCGGGATTAAGAAATCATGCGCGCAATTGAAAGCGAATTACACAAAGGAACAGCTCCAGAGTAAACTTGTCCTCGCCGTTGTGAATTTTCCCGCGATGCAAGTCGGCCCTACGATTTCAGAAGTCTTAACACTGGGAGTTCCGGATGCAAAAGGAAACTGTATTTTGATAACACCGGATAACGATGCGCCTATAGGTGGTAGATTATACTAACGGTAGCCACGTTTCTCCAAGAAGATCTCCCTTTGTCGTACGAAGTCACCATACACCGTAATCGGATCTCCTAAACACAAAACAATCTCCGCTCCTATCGGAACGCAGTGACTTTCATGCCTTGGGTCAATAACAAGTTCACCGCTGCGCATAAGATTTCTAAACCTAACCTCCTCAACAAGATCATGCCCGCTGTCTCGTTTTCCCATGACGTGCGCTTGCATCATTCCAGAATCAAGAGGCATAAGACTCCCGTTAGCATTCCACATGTATGCTGTTGATCCCTGGGAGGTGCATACGAGAATTCCATCATCTTTATGGCTTTCGCCTTGATACTCATAGCGTGCAGTCCCGCCTAATCGTGCATCACCAAAGAGCACATCATTGAGTGCGCCAGATCCCACACGCTGGCCATCTACCTTAGCTACAATGCGCTGTAAATTAATTGTTGGCAACGTGCCTTCAACAAGTGCAGGCAGTTGATCAAGCGTTACTGCAGCATAAAACCCAACGCTGTGTGTTGGATCAGAGTTGATACCTGCAAGGGGAACATTCGTTACATAATGCGAAGCGTCAATGAACGTTCCATCTCCACCAACCGCAAGCACGAGTGTCGTTCCATCAGGAAGTCCTTTTTCTTTCAATTCTCCTCTGTAAAAAAGCTCATGGGGAATACCTGAAGTATCAAAAAAATGAACTACAGCATCTAGAGTCCGTTGGTGATGAGCATCATTATCAATCAAATTTTGATTCTTAGTTGCAAATGCCCGAGTTTCTGCCTCATTACTATTTTTATAAAGGTCGTATCTGCTTCGCTTGAACACCAATGCAACCTTAGTCATTGCGCATCCCCGGTGAATCACCTAATGCACAGCCAACAAGCGTTGCAATATATCTGTCTTTATACATGAAACTCCCCTCCCAATGCAAGTGTGAGTTGCTTTTTAAAGTCTTTCTTTAGTCCTGTAGTAACCCGAACGTTTCCAAAGACAGCTTTCTCAGTAACGGCATCATCAATGCAATGCTGAATCACTAGGGGATCATAGCAAAACACGCGATCGTAACCAATAGCGTCCATATGCGCCTTCGCCGCTCTCCTGATATAATCAAACGCCGGGTTGTTGGGTAATTTTGCAAGTTCGTTGCGGAGCAAGTATGTCACTTTTGACACTCCTGTGGTGATAATGGTTTTTTGCACATCTGCTTCCATGACAATGTCAACCGCTTCCGGATCAACTTTGAAATTATGCGCTCTATAATTCATGTAGTGCTTATTTCCATCAACTGTTGCGCTTCCCATCATGTAGATATGACCTATGTGTTTAGCAATTTCGGGTGCGCGCTGAAGTGCGGTTGCGATATTTGTTAATGGACCAAGCGCAGCGATTGTGCTTGTAGAATGGGCAAGAAGCTCATTAATGAGGGCATCAACCCCTGCATCTTCAGTAACAAGAGCTCTGCTTTCTGCATAGCAATCATTTTCAATACCAAGCGTAAAAATCTGCCGTTGTTTGATCGGGGTTCTTTCTCCTGCGTGCACACAAATATCAAACCCAAGATCAGCACTCAGATTTTTTGCTATGCGCGCCCGGTACTCTACAGGTCCATGCACTGTTGTAATTAAACGAACATCTAATCCTGAACGCAATGCATATGCTAGCGCAATCGCATCGTCAACGTCGCTTCCAATGTCCGTGTCAATGACGAGCATTGTAGTCCTCCGCCATGGCTTCAAGCAAATTTAATCCAGCAAGGATCGATTCACGCCCCATGCAAATCTCGTCTCCAAACATGAACGTGCGATAGCCCATGCGCATGAGGCTGTCCACATCTCCGATGTCTTGGCTTGTAGGCTCACCTGACTGGGCAAGGCTTGGAAATATTCGGGAAGCCGCGATTGCTTGAGGGTCCTTATTCACAATCGTCTCAACCGCGTTGATGATTTCGTGCGGTCGATTCACTTCAATGTACAAATCACCGCGAGCAGCCATGAGCCTATCTGATTTCCATCGTTCACGCACATAGTCCATGCCTTTTTGACTCTCGATTTTTTCAACAATAATTGCATCAGGATAGATCTGCTGCAATGCCCCTTTATCCTCTGCTCCTTCGACGAACGACAACATGAGTGTTTTGATACCAAGATCTTTAGCTGTCTCAATATATTTGAGATCCGTGTCCGTAAAATAACCATCAATCTTGAGACTCGGATGAATAATATTCACAGATTCTCCAGGTCCTATGATTCTGCGTGGGCCATCCTGCATGATAAGCTTATTACCGTCTACTTCAAGCACGGTAGCGCGTTCAATCCCATCGCGAAAATATGCGGTAACGGGAGTATCAACTTCAATAGTGTGACTAAGCGTAACTTCTGTAAATGGAGGACTCCAGTATCCGACAACGCGCAGCTGCCTGCATTTGAGGTCGATCCAGAGATCCTTGTCTTTGATCTCCACCTGAATGCGCTTGAGTGTCTCTTCAAGAGTTCCTTGCTTAATGGGCATGACTGTGTTCAATCGCACACCGGACACGATCGGGTGCTTCGCTACTTCCTTGATGAATGGTGCGTATGGTGGTATGGTCACGATCGCTTTCATGATTTCACCGTTGTTCTTTTTTTTCTTGTTCGCTTTCTAAAATAAAAAAATAAAAAATAGATTTAGGCAAGTTTCACGCTTTTACCTGCCCCTTTCTTTGTGGTCATCGCACTTATGCTTTTCATTTCCGTGTTCAGGATGGGCACAGGAACGCAGAGATTCGCCAAAGTATTCAGCGTGCTGAACGCAGCCTCCAGTTCCGCAACCGTTGCTTCTTCCATTTCATCCGTTTTTTCCACTTTCATTTTCTCGAGGAATGCCGCGAGATCTCCTTTGTGTTCTTTCGTTTTGAGCCGAGTTCTTTGCAGTTCCAAGTGGCTGATGAAATGAAACACTTCGCCCTGTCCTTCTGGAAATCCAACGGCGACATATGGTTTTCCGTATTTCTGTTCCATCTCAGAGCTCGTGATCAGTGGAATCACGCCTTGGCCAATGTCGAATACATGACTGCTTGTTTCAAGCCACCATTGCGGATGGCACTGCGCGTAATTCATGCCTACAAATCTTCTCGCAATATCTGTAGTGCACTGAATTTCAACAACGTCATCAACTGTTTCTTTGACCTTGTTCACACGCTTTGGAAATGCCTTCGCGACAAGCCCAAGCGCCCAATCTGTTGTCACGAGCCGGCCTCCTTCTTCAACGAATTGCCTGACTCCTTTTACAGGAGCTCCCGCATCGTATGCTCTGCAGTTCACAAACATGACCCTCCCTCCGTTGTGCGTGTTCACTGCCTCAGGCTGAATAAGCTCAAAGGGCACTTTAATCGTGTCCAGCAGTTTCTCGATATGATCATACGTTCCCTGCACGACAACGATCTCCCCGGGTTCAACCGCGCGGAGCTGGGCATACATTTCTGGCGCCTGCCGCATGCTAACTTGCTCGAAAATTTTTCCACTGCTTGCGTATGCTTTTGTCAATACCATGGTTATCCCTCCAGTAAGGGCATTGTTTTGCCCCCTTTTGGCAGCTTGAGCTTCGACTTCATGCCGAGATCTGCCGGAGCTGCACGCAGGCTTTCAAGCACTTTCACAACCGTAGCGTCATCCTGCCGCGCGCTCATATTCTCGACAAAGTCATCGAGCTTTCCCCAGCGCTTCGCGATGATGCCAATCGCCTGATCCACGACACGCGTCGGATCAAAGACGTCGATAATGCGCTGGCTGCCGATTGCTTCCCTCCATTGTGCGGCGACTTTTTCATCATTTCCAGGATACGGTTTTCGCAGGAAATAGATATCAAACCGAGATCCAAGACGCTGCCACACTTCCCTCGAGGCTGCGGGGCTCTGCAGATTCAGTCCGAGATACGCGTTCGCCTGTTCTGGACGGACAAGGTCATAGAACATCTCATCTCCCATGATGATCAAGAAAGGAGATGCAGCATTCGGCGTCCTCACGTTCTGATCTACAAAGTATGCCCAGAGCTCATAGCTTTCTCTTATTCCTGGTCCTCCGCCGCCTTCCGGCTTGAGCGCCTTAAGAAATTTGTCCAGGGTAATGTCCTTGCCGAAGTCTGTGATCTGCACAGGCCATTTGTCGATGCCTCCGTCTCCAATCACCGAAAAACTCACTTCAGTGGCTGGATTGTATGTTGCCAGTGTTTGGTAGAACAACGGAAGTCGATCAAAAATTTCCGCAGGCCACGTTTGCATGGATCCTGTTCCGTCTACCGCTAAGATAACTGGTGCGGTGCTTTCCGTCGTTATGATTCGTCCCTTCGGATTCACAAGTTTCAAATCCGGTGATGTCTTCTTTGTTCCATAATCTCTTGGCCCTTCAGTTTCTGCTTTTGCTTCCAAACCTTTGAGATAGCCTTTGGCATCTCCGAAGTCAAAACCGGGTTTTGCCCATGTTGATGTGTCTGGTCCCCAGCTATACATGTGTTCCACCTCCTGATTCTCTTCTCCCAAATGCTTCCTCACGAATATCTGAGAGCCGCGAAACAAGATCGCCCTTGTCCCATTTTGGTCTCTCATCTGGACTGAATTGCGCAAGATCGAGGAAAAATTCCTTGAGCTTTTTGGGAACATAATCTGGAATCTCTTTTGTGATCGGATTTCCGCCAAGCGCATAAATCATCGTTAATCCAAGTGAGTAGAGATCTGATTCTGGCAGCGGCGGTCTTCCTTCTATGATTTCAGGAGCGGAAAACACAGGGGTATGTCCTGCGGCTTTTGTCGTTGCGTGTGGTCTGAGCACGGAGAGACCATAATCTACAAGCACCGCATTGTGGATCGTTGGCTGTACAATGATATTTGGTGGTTTGACATCGCCGTGGACAATGCCGTGGCAGTGTAAATAGTACAGTGCGTTGAGCAGTCGTTGCGTCACCCATGAAACATCTTCTGGATGGAGCGCTTTGTGTTTTGCAATTGACTTTTCGAGGCCTTTGCCGTCGATGAAGCTCATTGCAATGACCGCGCTCTTGTCTGGCATGAGGAAATAATCGCGCATTGCAGGGAGGGAGTGATGATGAACATTCCAGAGTAATTTTGCTTCTTTGCGGAGCAGCGCTTCATCTTCCTCGCTGAGATTGATATTCTGTTTCAGGCATGCCCGCTCTTCAAGGAGCGTATGGAGTGCTTCGTACGTTCTGGCGAATCCTCCTTCTCCTATTTGCCGAATAACTCTGTAATTACCAAGGGTTGTCATTGTTTACACCTCATGCGTGTACCTTTGTTCTGCATGCAGCGGTTCATCAGCCCACCAGTCATGCTCCGCAGATTCCGCAAGCATGTCAAGCCCGAATTCATTTCTGAATCGCTCAATAAGCCCGTGAGATTCCAGATATGCCGCAACCTCTTTCGGCACGTATGACTTCCAGTCTGCTCCTAAGGCCATTGCATGACGCACAGCGCTTGCCCTGAGTCTGAACTGTTCTTCACGGGGTATCAAGGCCGCTGAGTGGAGGATAGCGTAATGGTCTTTCAAGAGCTCAGCGACATATGAATTACCCGTCACAAAAACATCAAGATTGCCAAAGTACTCAATCACGTATGACTTCCATAAGCGGCCATCTCTTCCTTCAGGAAGATGCCCAAAGTCGGGAACAAAGAGCGTTTCATAGTTTGTGAATCTTGGCCTAAGGTATGCGTCAATCATCGCCTTGGTTTCTTCGGGCGTGAATGGATTACGGAGATTGTACTTGTTGCTGCTGCCAATACCAATGACTACATGATCTGCGGCTTCGCAAAGTCTTTCCAATACGAGCGCGGCTCCATTATGCAGTGGCTTAAACCTTCCAATAAATCCGACGCTTCCGAACGCTGGCATTAGAGATAACCTCTTTTCCGGAGATATTCCTTCACGATCTCCTCATGATCGAACACGAGCCTGCGCTCATCGATGATGCGCAGGACTTCTGGAATTGAATAGAGCTTTGCCGCTTTTGCGTCATCGCCCGCTCTCAAAATCCCTCTCCCTTGAGCTATGTACGCAAGGCTGAGCATATGTCCGCGAGGATCTCTTGTTGGGCTTCCGCGCACGCACAGGGGATGCAAGGGGTCTTCGATCATGATGTCCAGACCCGTTTCCTCTTTTGCTTCCTTGATAGCGTTTTCTTCTGGAGTGAGGCCCCACTCATAGAAACCTCCGGGGAGCGCGATGCCATGAGGGAAATTCTTTCGTTCGATGAGGACAATTCCCTCCCTTCCGTTTTGGCTGTACTCGATGACGATATCCGTTGTTGGGTAGGGGTTGCGTTGTTTTGGGAATTGCATGCGATCACCTTAATGTACTGATTACACTAATTTCGTGCTGAAAAGCGTTGTCCACAGTTTCACCACCGGGTTTGTATTCCTTCATGCTGAGGACTTCCTGTCTCAACCGCTCATACAGCCTCGATTTCGCGTATGGCAGCTGGCTTTCCCTCAGGTCATAACCGAATGCGGTTTTGCTCGTGATGATGATTGGAGGACTCTGTACCCTCTTGAACACGCTTTGACGGAGGAGCTTCATGAACCATTCGAGGTCCTGCACAAATGCTCTTGGATCCTCAAGCCCATAGCGCTGCATAAGCGCAATGTCGATGCCAAGGTGCTCATGCAGCGTTCCCTCCTGGTACCATCGCATAAAGTCTGATGGAGTTTTTTTCCTGTAGTCCATTAGTGCCTCAAGCATCGCATCATGATAGCCAAACTTCATCGGATCTACTTGATCCTCCTTGAGCTCTGCGCTTGGCTGGATCTGGTCTTTCCTAAATCTGAATAACTGGTCTGGAAGCAGGACTTTGGGAATAACTTCACGCTGAAATACAGACTCATTCAGATACCGCGCGGCTTCAAACACTTCTGATTTTGTGAGATCACCAATCACAGCAAGCGCACCCCCAACATCACCATAGAGCGTCGCATATCCGAGCGCGGTCTCGAGCTTGTTGCCGTTGTTTGTGAACAAAGCGCCGTGCATCGCGGCAACGTTGGAGAGAATATCTGTGCCGCGCACTTTTGCCTGTATGTTTTCATGGTGTAGCGTTGAAAGCTGCACGAGAGGATTTGGATTATGCGTTTCTAATACTTCTGCAATGTGCTCAGTAAGCTGTTCAATCGGAATCTGTATGTATGGAATATCAAGTGCCTGAGCAACATACGCTGCGGCGTTTTTTGTCTTGTCGGAGTTAAAGCGTGTGGGCATATTCACTGCAAGCACTCTGTCCTTGCCTACAGCAAGCGTAAGCAGTGACGCCACAACCGCGCTGTCCACCCCTCCGCTAAGGCCTATCACATATTTTGGCTGTGCTGCTCTGCCTTGAATATCCGGCATATGCCTGATGCCTCTGATGATCGCGTCAATCTTCTGCTTGATCTTTGGTTCTTCAACACGCTCCTGTGGTTTGCCATCAAACCTGTCAACAATCATAAGCTCCTCATCATACGGCGCCCGGCTAAGCTGGACTGGCTCTCCATGCGCATTGTAAACTGTTGAGCCGCCGTCGAACGTGACAATATCCTTGCCATTATTCTGGGCTCCCGTGCAGTTCACATACAAGAATGGCACAAATCGCTCGCAGTCTTTCACGAGAAACTCTATTCTTCTGTCTCGCGCCCCATTCTTTCCATACGTCCAGGGAGAAGCGCTTACATTGATGATAAGCTCCGCGCCATTATTTGTGAGCATCCTTGTGGGATTAACAGCCCGTCCATCCTTCCTGTAATCCTCACACCAGAGATCTTCGCATACTTCAAAGCCAATCGGGACTTCCTTTCCATCAATCTGGATCATAAACGGCTGAAGCAAGGATTCCAGAGGAACGCCAAAATCTAAAGCGACATCAAGCGTTGAAGTGAAATACCGCTTGTCATCAAAGATGCGATATGTCGGTAAAAGCGTTTTTGGCTGCACTCCTTGTGGCAATATGCCTGATTCATTTTTTCTTCTCATCCATTGTCCATTCTGCGCGACATACACTGCATTATACTTTCTCAGCCTCCCATCCATATTTGGGTGAAAACCTGAATGTGCATCCGTTTCTTCTAGGTACACATTGCCAAACGCAATGGCAATTCCCTGACTCG
>Ga0209542_10020458_pt1 | contig 10484 bp, 12 predicted proteins | sample RifCSPhighO2_01_FD_184028 | JGI IMG/M metagenome (GOLD analysis project Ga0209542, IMG submission 184028) | Soil microbial communities from Rifle, Colorado - Rifle CSP2_plank highO2_0.1 (SPAdes) (version 2) | ecosystem: Environmental > Terrestrial > Deep subsurface > Rock core/Sediment ...
GAGTTTGATCTGTGCAACAAATCGCCAGTGAACAGGTACCCTCTGATCAGTATGAACAGATCAAACTCTACTTTGAAGACACTGGAACGGATGAACAAGGAAACCTGATTGAATTAACTACCCCCATCCTAGTCATACCGGCCAACCTCACCACGGCTGAAGATCAAACCCTTCAGGTGCTTCTCAAACTTCCCGTGCAAGAACAAGGCAATCGATACACCCTCCAAACACCTGAAATCGAAATCGCTGCGGAGAAAAGCATCCGTACCGATGCCAGCCGAACCGGAAACACCCTCTACATCCCCTACGCCGATCTTAAGACGATACAAGAAGCCAACCAAGAAGGACTCTTCCAAAGCTAAGCTAACCTCTTAGACTATTATTTCTTGTACAACACAACTTTTGACTCCGAAACTATTACTAAACGATTCTTTATCTTGCGAGCCAAAGATGACTTCAAAACTCTTAGCAACGTTTCGGCAACATTTTTTGGAACTCTATTTTGTAATCTTAACAAAACAATTCCTCGGTGATTTATCTTAGAAGGCACATGGATAAAATCTTTATCATGTGTAACTATAATTCTCCCCTCTTTAACGGCAAGCTGAAGAATTTCCCTATCTGCTATCCCATACAATTTTTCTTCTTTGACATCTTTTACATCATGCCCTGCATTCCTTAGATTCTCCACCACAGAAGATGCAACGTTCTCATCCGCCAAAAATCTCATGAACTAAACCATCCCCGCCACAGGGTACACTTCTTCCTCTTTTATCCTACGAGTCGCATAACTTAGCGCTGCCAAAATATCCCCTCTTTTCAAATGAGGATACTCCTTTATTATATCCTCCACACCCATACCTGAAGACAGTAATTCGAGAATAAACTCTACCGATATACGTGTCCCCTTAATAATGGGCTTTCCAGCCAGTATTTTTGGGTCCAAAACAATCTTTTCTACCATGTGAAGAAAGAATGCTTAAAACTATATAAACATATCGCCGAACTTCTCATAAGCTTTTTATAAGCACGGTCCCTTCTGACTTTTATGACTTTGGATATCGTCGCTCCTAACAACAACGAAGAAGAGCTTGCTCAGATGGCCCAAAGGCTAGGCTATACTGAATTGATCTATGCCTATGAAAAACCCCCTAAACTGAAGACTCCTCCCCCTCAACTGGCTGTGTTCACCGCCAAAAAAGGAAACTACTTAACCATCGGACAAAGCTGCACGGATTTGGAACAAGGCAAAATCAACTTTTTAGTTAACTTAGAATTGGAGAGTTCGCAGGACAAACACCACCACCGGCAAAGCGGATTGAATCAAGTCTATGCTGTACTGGCTAAGAAGCAGAAAACGGTTTACTGCATTAATTTGCACCTATTGCTTACCAGCAAAGAGCCTGAGAAGATCCTTGGACGGATGATGCAGAATGTGCGGATTTGCCGGAAATATGGTGTTGAGATTCATATCTTTAGTTTTGCACGGAACCCTTATCAGATGAGAGACCACAAAGACCTGCAAGCGATGGGAAGGGTATTGGGGATTTATTAACTGTTTCAAATCTGTACCACATGGAACAAAAATGAACCATTGGAAGAGAAAGATATTTAAACAACTGTTTAATATTATTTACATATGTTTAATAAATTTAACACTTTAAAGCTATTTTTTAATGAACCCAATAGAGAATTTAATGTCCGAGAAGTAGCCCGAATCCTTAAAATAAGTCCTCCTACAGCGAGTAAAGAACTCAAAAACCTCTCTAAAGAAATGCTTTTACAAGAGCGAAAAGAACGACAGCTCCATCTTTACAAAAGCAACCTGGAGAGTGATGCATATACAGATCTTAAACTATGGCATAATATCCGGCAAATCAGAGAATCAGGCCTTTTACAAGCTCTTAATGAATATTATCTTAAGCCAACAGTGGTATTATTCGGGTCTACACGATATGGGCTGGATACAGAGAATAGTGACTTTGATCTGTTGATTTTATCCGAAAAAACAACGCTCTTGCCGGAAGTAGACAGGTATGAGACAAAAATAAAACGAAAAATCCAAGTATTTGCTGTAAAAAACATGAGCGAATTAAAAAACGAGCACTTAATCCAGAATATTCTAAACGGAATCACTTTACAAGGCGAAATCTCATGGACATCGAAGAATGCACTCAAAAAGGGCTTATCCGAAAAACACACCCTAACAAAGCCATCGTCCAGTCCCTCCTCGAAATGGCTGAAATCAAAGAAAAAACAATTCAAATAGCCCAGATCAACTCTGAAAACGTTTCGGCCTATGTTTCATGGGCCTATGATAGCCTACGTGAAACCCTTGAAGCATTATGCCTACAAAAAGGCTATAAAGTCCTATCTCATATCTGCATCGGAAAACTTCTTCAAACCCTCTTTTCTGATTTTAACTACAAAGAATTTGACCGTCTCCGTTATATCCGAAATCGAATTAACTACTACGGACAGAAAATAGAATATGAACAAGGAAAAGCAATTATCCACAAAACCTTCACTCTACGAAAAGAAACCTTACAACACTTTAAAAAGAAGTAAACCACTTAATAGACGACAAGCATAGAAAAATATATAAACCAACCCAGCGAAAGAAGAATTACGATTATTAAAAGGGGTAAGGGATGAAAATAAAGATTAAAATGCGCACCTTCTATAAATTAAGCTTGATCCTGCTACTCCTCCTACTGATTGGCGGCTGTGATCTAAGCATAAAAGGAACTGTCAAGGAACCCGATGCTAAATTTGAAATGCCCAAATGCACCGTAGATGCCCAGCTCCCCACGGCCAACAGCCAAACTCCTCCTGCCTGCCCTGGAGAATTCCTCGGCGGAGGTGGCTATGGCGTCAACATTGAAGGTGGCAAACAATCTTATACCTTCTGCCGAAAACCCCTTGAACCCTGGAAAACAGACCCTGCCAAAGGGCCCTTTACTGATTTGTACATGATCCTAAAAAGCGGCACGAAAACCACTGAGAAATGCGCCTCTGATTACGAAGACCTCGGAGCCTTTGGCAAAAAGCTATTCGAGGGTTTAAAAATAGCTGGAAGACTGTGCGGCAAATACGGCGTTTTCCCTGACTTTTCCGGTGAAGCTACAACCCCCAGCACCCCTACTGGAGGAGTGATCTCCATCGATGCCTTTGCCCCAGAACCCAAAAGCTTATGCGGATACTTCGACCACTGCACGAACGGCTTCCAAGACTGCGATGAAGAGCGCATCGACTGCGGCGGAAACGACTGCTATACCTGCCCCAAACTTGACCCAAACACCCTAACTGGAAACGTCGCAGGCACACCCATCCCAGACCCAAAAAAATCCTCTCCCAGCACACCCAGCACGGATTGCAAGAACGACGATCACTGCATGAACGGCGCTGTAGACTGCAACGAAACCAGCACCAAGACTTGCGGAGGAATTAGCTATGAATGCGGACCTAAAGAATCCGGGTGTGAACCCTGCGACACTGAGTGTACTGCTAGTTTTGAGTCTGGAAAACCTTTCCCTGGAAGCCTCACCCTTCCTCTTGTCGAAGACAGCTTACTCTTAACATGCACTAAATGTGATACATTCCCCAGCTGCCCAGAAGATTATCAAGACCGCGGACACTTCTACATTAAAAAGAAACTCACAGAGGGAAGCTTTTGGGGAGACGTGCTTGTTTCATACCTTGGTTTTCACGGAGGTATGTTGGAAGGTGGAATCATAGCGTTTTCTTCTGATGTCTCCTCTCAACTATTCGGATCATCGGGAAAATTCATCACTGGACAAACTTTCTGCGTGAAATACAACCTGCAATGCGCCTGCCGAGAACCAGACCAATGCCAAGCCATGTGCGAATCCGGAGGAGACAGCACCACGAGCACCAGCACCTCTTCTAATTCCCCCACAGCCTCGACAACCAACACCACCACGGCCAGCCCGGCTGAAAGTTTTGCCAAAGACGGCGTGCCTGGCAAGTGGGTGCGTGAACTCGAAGAAGGCAGCGTGAGTGACTTGACCCAGCCCATCGATGAAAGCCCATTCCCAACTTTGCCACCTGAAGTCAAGATCGACGGAACCGCTGATCCTTATTACACGCGAATGATCAAACCGGATGGAACCATTCATCCCTTGGCTACTCCTGAACTGTTTGACAAACTACGAAAAGGCAACTGCTGCCTCGACCCAGACGAATGCATGGAACTCTGCACCGGAGCCACCGCCGAAAGCAGCACATCATCAAGCAGCTCCTCTAGCAGTACATCCTCCAGCACCTCCTCCAGCGAAGAAAGCAGCGGAGAAAACATCTGGCATGAACCTGCCAAACCCATGTACACAGGCATCAAAGTATGGGACAACCCCGACATCCTAGAATGCGGAGAAAAATACGGAGAGATCGTCGGCGGACCAGAACTCCCCTGCTGGGAAAAACTCATGAGCGGACCCTGCTGCGGAGACGACATTGAAGGGAAAGCCTGGCACAAGCTTAGTGGCGGAGACTGCGGCGGAGAAATGGATGACGGTGCCGCCGACATCTATCCTGAAAAACCCAAATTCCTATTCCAATGCGTAACGGACGCGAGCAAGGCCACCAAAAAATGGTTCCCAGCCAGCGAAGCTGCGGCTGGAAATGGAGAAGATTTAGAGATTTATAGGCCCATCTGCCAAGGCGGAGAGCAATTTGCGACGGATGAATGGCATGGTGCTGGCAAGGCCTTCCGATTAGGACCTGGAATCCACCGACCGAATATGGACCACGGCAAAATGGACTGCTATTGGAACTATGAGAATAATCCAGGACACGACCCTGTTGACGCGGGGTTCTTTGGAGGGGCTCTCAAATTTCCTGACGGAGACTGCATGGAAGGAGCAGGACCCTATCATCGAGTTCTCTACTGCGGACAAACCGACAACGACCAAGCCGATGGAGGCATCAACTACGCTGTTCATGAGTTAGCCCATTTCGGCATTGCCGGCATCACCTACTGCGTACACGACAACACCTTTGGTAAGGATTTAGATGGAGATGCCTACCCTGAACAAGACTGCGAAAGCTTCCCGATTATTCGCGCGAAAGATGGGACGGGATTCCCCTTCCAAGAAGAACAACTCGAAGAAAACCTGAAAAACACCGGAAGCCACTGCTGCGGAGAAGTCGACGACGACGAACCCTATACTCCTTTCGACGGTGAATACTATAATGATGCTGGCGGCAGCGGAACCTGCTTTAGCAGCATCTACCAACCCAACGGACAATACCTCAAACACACCACTCACCTTGGCAAAGACGTGGATGTAGTCATGAACGAAGAAGGCGACACCCAATTCCTCGGAGTGGCTTACCTAACCGGTGCCATCCAGAGTGGCGGACTGATTGCTGAAACCGACCCCACCGAAGAAAAGGGAGTCTTTATCTTCAATGGCACGCATGCCGGATGCAAACTCGACGGACCCTACGACCAAGGCAATGACTTCTTAGTGGACATCGCTGACAAACCCGACCCCGGACAAGGAGGAAGGGCTAATATTTTCGGCGGAGGATTCATCGACCCCACCGAAGGCGAAGTCAAAGTCATTCAAGAACAAGTCTATTGTGCCAAGACTGGACCTCCTGAAGACATCACCGCCCTGTATTGCTCTTATACTGAAGAATGGTTGGAACGAAATGGAACCGAACGAGACCTACTCAAAAACATTCCCTGGGATCCCACCGAAGCTCGCGTAGCAGACTTATTACAACCCAGCGGAGGACCCAAAAACCCCGCTCGAGTTGAAGAACAGTACTTCCTAACCGATAATGCCACCAACACAAGCCTATTGTTTTTAGACCAAGAATGCTGCGGCACCAACCAATGCTGGACAGGATACCGATGCCTAGACGACCAAGCCGACAACCCAGCCGAACCTCCCCATCCTGATACGATTCTAAGAAACGGGCAAGCCTTCCGATGCATCAAAGGCGTGTGGAAATCAGCGTTGTTAAAATATACCCCTGATGGAAGCGAATCCGGCTACTGCCCTGAAGATCCTCAATGCCTCTTTGACCTAGAAGGCAATGAAAGCCAAAATGGTTGTACGGATGAAGGCTGTGCACCCCAATGCGTAAACGACGGCCAATATGTTAAAGACGACTTCTGCACCAACGGAGACTGGACCACGCGAACCCGAATATTGGCACAGATCATGCTGGACAAAACTCGCGTAGAAACAGACGTCAAAGATTATACCTTGTTCTGCGACCAACCCGGCATTGCCTTAAACAATCCCCAAAACCCTGGAAACACCAACAATTATTGTACGCTTACTTTTGAAGACCATGTACTTCTTGGTACGAGCTACAACGGAAATCGAAGCAACTTGTTTGATGCCTTACGCCAAAGTTCTGTATTTAGTTATGATCATTTGGACCGAAATGGAACTTCTGTAAAAGAGTTTGGCCAAACCTGCTCTGTTGCGGATAACTTCAACGAATGCGCCTCGTTGCTAGACCGAGACGGAAAAGAACTTGTGCATGTATATCACAATGGAGGCCTTAAAATGGTCGTCATGAGCGGGAAGCCTGCCCCTGGATTCGATACCAGCAACCCCTTCACTATCCTATGGAACTTCCTCAAAGACTTATTCAACACCATCCTACAAGTCAATAGCGAACCCTTTGTACTTACGGACTTTAAACAATTGTACCTATCTAGCTTAGAACCCCAACGCATCCACGGCATTGTTGAAGTCTTGTTCAGCCAGAATAAGAGCGTAAATGAAAGCAAGGTCTTTGACCAAGTCTTCACACTACAATACATTGGATACAATACGGACTTCAACAACTTATTAGGTGGAGTGACGGCTGAGCGGAAACAGATTGTAGGCTTACCTGGCGACCAGACTGTTATTTTCTTAAACCCTGGACAAGACATCTGGCCACAGTTCACTGAGAAATTAAGACCGAAACGAGTGGAAGAACCTCCGGCCGAATAAGTGTTTATAGATCCGGAAAGTATTGAAATCAGCGTTCAGAAGGCTGGAAAGAATTCATTTTGCGGGCGATCGGTATTCCTTTGTATATCTTTTGAAAAACCACTGCACAAAAACAGCATCATTCTTTTGAAGCTGCGAACGCTCCAATGCCCGATAATAACTGTTCCTGCCCTCATACCGAATGTTCAAAAGAGGATACCTGTAACGATTCAAGACGAAATTCATGAGCAACCTGGAAAGCCTGCCATTCCCATCTGCAAAAGGATGGATGGTGACAAATTTTAAATGGACCAAGGCTGCTAATTCCACAGGGTGCAGGGCTTTGTTTTTTCCATACCACCTGAAAAAATCGCTTAACCATGCGACCAGCTCTACTGGTAGAGGAGGGTTAAATTTACTTCCACTGATCCCCACTCGATGCTGCCGAATCTTCCCCGCTATGTCTGGCTTGAGTCTTTAAACAGTTGCAGGTGCCAATACAGAATGAGTTGAAGAGAAAGCTCTTTTTGTGTTTTAAGCATTTCTTCCCACACTCGCTGATGAGCTTGTGCTTCCTTGGCATCTGCCATGGGCTTGGCCCTCGGACTGATGCCTTTCTCAAGGAGGTCTGCGGTTTCGCGCAGGGTTAATTTTGAGCCTTCAATGCGCTGCGTGTCATACGTAAAACGAATGGAGAATTTTTTTTGCTCCTCTAAAAGCGCAGAAGGAGGGGTGTGGTGCTGCTCTTCTTGGTAGTGTTTTTTGATGCGATCAAAAATGACGTACCATTTCTCCTTGTATATCTCATGCAAAAAGCTTATTTTCAAATCCTTTAAGCTCTTCGGTAGGGTCTTTCCGAGGTACAACTCCTTTTTACTTACTCTACCCTCCTTCCTAAAAGCGTGCTCCAAGTAATAATACGTGTTGTTTTTTACATGCTTTTTGCGGATGGTTGGCATAGGAATAGTTATCCCTACATATTTATAAATATTTCTATTTATCATTAAATGTAGGGGTATGGTTAAAAGAAGTCTTCGTTGGGTTGTGCAGCATTTATAGATCATATGCTACAAAAATAGAGCAGAAACACCTCATTCAGAAACTAAAAAACCATACCGAAGCTCTTACGCTCAAACCCTCGAAATCAGCGTTCAAAAGGCTGGAAAAGGCTTTTTACAAGTCTCTTGGATCCACCCATTTTAGACCTGAAATCTCGGCAAAAATACCATCGGTACCGCATATTTGCTCGTTCTTTAATAAGCATAAAGCTGCATGCATAGCGTCGAATAAGTTCAACTTAGGGTATGATTTCAAAAGCTCGGTTGCCTTATCACTCACTTCTACAGGAAGGGCTACTATTTGAATCTTTTTTTCTTTTATCTTAAACAGCAGATTTAGCGATTCTTCCCTGCCCAACTCCTTCATCAACACCAATTGAGCCTCGAGGATATTCAAAACAGAAGTCTTCGGATTACTCATCTTCTTCAAATCCACAAAAGATTTCAGCCAATCTTTTTCTTTTACTAAGGCCAAGAGAATGTCTGTATCAAGAAACACCAGCCATACCCCTCACCAAGCCTTCTTTAATTTCTTCATACGCATACTCTTCCGCCCGCTTATGGACTCTTTTCGAGAGCAAGACGACCAGACGAGCGCCGTATCGGAGTGCTTCTGAACGAGAAGCAAATTCTCCCTTTTCCACTAATTCATCTAGGTGCTTGACTAATGCCATGGGCAATGAGACGGGAACTAAGGCGCGATCATTCATATACAATGGTATAATATACAATTATATAAATTTTTCGATCTGTCAAGAACCACTCTTCTAGGAGAGTGGAATGAAACAAAGCTTCTTCCACCTAAAGAGTTAGTGGTTCTTGAACATGTTCAGAATTCCACCCAACCCATCTATCCAAGATAACGGAATTCAGACATTTACTCGAAAGGCACTTAAATCGAGCTGTTTTCAAGCTTACTATCGACGATCGAACTTGTTCTAAGCCTATTTTTACTACTTATAAGGGAAAACTTTATAAACTGTACGCGCGTACCTAGAATTCTCACATTCCTACCCTAACAAAAAACAACTGCGCAACTAAAAAAAAAGATATCTCAAAAAAGATACACAAGATCCGAAAGGACACATAACAAAAGCGCAACTAAAAGACCTCCTCCCTTGAAACCTGAAAAAGGACAAGGCCAAAAAACAAACTCTAACAATAAAAGAGAGAGGCTTGGAATAACCTGAACACTGAAGTAATTGTAGCACTGGAATTTTCTCAATTAACATGGAAAACCTGCACTTGATTTCACAATCAGAACAACGTTTGTGTGATGAAGCGTTGGCTTTTCCGACCCACACACCCATCCCGCCATCCGAAGATGCGCGGCTGAAAGAAAGGAGCTCCACCATGAAGAGCATTGCCCGCCTCGCTCGCCCGGTTCTCCTCGTCCTCTTCGCGTTCATCCTCGCGGACGCAGCGAACGCTGGCATTCTCACCAACGTTCATCTCTTCAACAGCGAAGCCGCCGCTGCCCAGTTCTTCGCAGCAACCCGCACTGGCGAAACAAAGTGCATGCCGCTCCAGGACAAGGTCGGTCCGATCGACGTTTGCGTTCTGGAGGAGCCCGGCTACGGCGTGCCTATGGCGCTTCGATACAACGCCAGCCCCGAGGCGAAGGACATCCCGATCCTCATCTTCCTCAACGGCAAGCGGATGAACTTCGAGGAGATGATCGAACGTTCCATCGGCAAGAGCCCGACCGAGACCCCTGAGGAAGCCCGCGAGCGACAGGAACGCATCAAGTTCCACCAAGGCTTCCACCACCACAAGGGCTCAACAGGCTCCCTCTTCCTCGGCGCCATCGAGATGCTCATCAACACGCAAGATCGGGAGAGGATCGCTAAGTCACGATTCAGCAACAACTATCTCTGGATCCAGTCCGGCGACCACATCCTCGTTGCAGTCGACCAGAACGAGAACGGCGCGTGGGATAGCGTGAGGGGCACAAGCGAACCCTACGCCGAATTCAACCTCACTTACACCGCCAAGGAACACTGAAGGAGGAGGCAGATCATGAAGTTCGGAGTCATCATCCCCGCATCGAAAGGAAAAAGGTGAAGCCATGACCGAGATGCTCCAGAAGTTCGCCACCGATTCGAACGTGCTCCTCACCCTCAGCGGTCTCACCATGCTCGCCGTCGCGATCTTCGCCGTGCAGTTCGGTCGCAACGTCCGCTGGACGCACGAGTGGCGCTTCTTCCCGATGCTCATGAAGACGCTCCTCACGCTCTGTGCCACCAGCTTCACCACCGCGATCTACTTCGAGGTCGGCGTGAGGGAAGCGATCGCCACCGCCGTCTTCCTCGCCCTCACGATCATCCTCGGCTGCGGAATCGGAATTGGGCTTCGTAGCTACAAAGGAGGTGTCGCGTGACGCGTCCGAGCAGGATCACCATCGCCTCCCTGCTCCTCATCGCACTCGCCCGGATCAGTTACAGCCAGGAGCCCACGCTCGACC
>Ga0209542_10020459_pt1 | contig 10484 bp, 8 predicted proteins | sample RifCSPhighO2_01_FD_184028 | JGI IMG/M metagenome (GOLD analysis project Ga0209542, IMG submission 184028) | Soil microbial communities from Rifle, Colorado - Rifle CSP2_plank highO2_0.1 (SPAdes) (version 2) | ecosystem: Environmental > Terrestrial > Deep subsurface > Rock core/Sediment ...
CAATTTTGTCAACCCACACCAAGAACTCAAAGGCAAAACACCCGCCGAAGTCGCAGAAATAAAATACCACCTTGGAGAAAACAAACTCCTAAACCTCATCACTCTAACGGCAAAACTCAAGAATTTTGGAGATGACGTTAATTAAACATTACCGGCCGTGTCAAGAGCGCTATTTCCGTCTGGATAGCGCATCGGCAAACCTTTATTACGCCTTGATTATCTATCGCTCTCATGAAGGTCTCAAATCTCAATAAGAAGGAAGGCACAGCAAAGCTTCAGCTGGAGCGCCCGGAGGACTCTTGGGTCCTCACCCACATCATCGAGCCAGGAGATTTAGTCCGTGCCTCGACCATCCGTAAGATCAAAAAAGGCGCTGAGGAGGATCGTAAGGCGACCATCATCAAAAAGCCAGTCACCCTTACGATTGAGGTGGAGAAAGTCGAATACGCCGAATCCTCGATTCGCATCTTGGGTCTTGTCAGGGATGGCCCTGAAGACGTGCCCCATGGGTCGCACCACACCATTGACTTATCCCCTCACGACACTCTTTCGCTCAAGAAGAAGGAGGGTTTTGCGGCGCATCATCTCGCAAGGATCAATGATGCCCAAAAGCCGCCGCCAGGCCAGGTATTGATGGTGGTGCATGATAGGGAGGAGGCCTTCCTCTGCCTTGTCGCCGAGTCCTGTCGCATCCTCTTGCATCTCAAGGGCAAGGTGCAAAAAAAAGCGATGGAGGAGAAGTCCGAGGATTTCTATGCGACGATCGCAGACGAGCTTGCTCAAGCGTGGACCAAATACAATCCTGATGCTTTGATTGTCGCGTCTCCAGCCTTTTTCAAGGAGGATTTACTTAAGGTACTCCTTCCAGAGCTCAAGAAAAAGGCCGTCATGGCGACCTGTTCATCAGTCACAAAAAATGGCATTGAGGAGGTCCTCAGAAGAGATGAGGTCAAGCAGGCCTTGTCGCGTCATCGCGTCGCAGAACAGCTCAAGATCATTGAACAGCTCGCGCATGAGATCTCAAAGGATGGCAAGGCGGCGTATGGCGCTGATGAGGTCGAGAAAGCCGCTCAAGCTGGTGCCGTGGCGTCGTTATTGGTCACTGAAGGTCGTATCAAGCAGGCGCGCGAATCAGGCAAGTTCAAGCGTCTTGATGAGATCATGATGACTGCCGAGCGTGCTGGTGCGGATTTGGTGCTCTTGGATTCTGAGACTGAGCCTGGAAAACGATTAGATGGTCTTGGCGGCATCGCAGCGCTATTGAGATACAGGCTCAGTTAAGCACGCAGCGCACATCCACGGCGACAGATCCGCGTGAAGTGACCATGAGGGGATTGATCTCCATGGTCGAGATCTCAGGGTGGGCAAGAGCGATGTCTGATAGGGCCACAAGCGCCTTGGCGATCGAAGTCGTGTCGCATGGTGCCCTTCCGCGGAATCCGTGCAAGAGCTTGGATGCTTTGATCTCTTCGATCATCTTCTTTGCGTCAGAAAGGGTCACCGGAGCGACGCGCCGTGACACGTCCTTGATTACTTCGACAAGCACTCCTCCTAGTCCAAACAAGAGGACAGGTCCGAATTGGGGATCGCGGTTCATGCCGATGATGACTTCGTTTCCTTTGATCATGGGCTGCACCGTGACACCTGCGAATCGTGCGTCAGCCTTCTTGGCTGATGATTTCAGTGAATCAAACGCGTTTCTTGCCGCGAGGTCATCCGTGATATTGAGGATGACCCCTTTGGCGTCTGTCTTGTGCAGGATGTCGGGTGAGCTGACTTTAAAGACGACAGGATAGCCCGATTTGCGTGCTGCCTTGAGGGCTTCTTTTTGCGTTGTCGCAAGCGTCGAGTTCAAGGGCTTGATCCCATATTCGTTGACGAGTCGGAGTCCTTCGATTTCAAGCAGCGAGTTTCTGTTATTGGCTCTGGCTTTTGCGATGATCGTGCTCGCAATGCGGGTTGGTGCGGGGGATCCATATTCCTTCCATCGCGAGGTCTTTTCGGAATGATAGCGGTGCATGATGGCCAGCGCTTCGGCGGCTTCTTCAGGGTTCTCAAAGTGAGGGACTCCCTGCTTCTTGAATATCTCTCGGGCGACGTGCATGCTCTTGCCGCCCATGAAGCAGGTGACGATAGGTGTTTTCTTTGATGCGAGCGCGATACCTTTCGCCACCATATTCATATCGACCATCTTTTGTGGGCACATCATCGCGATGACGCTTCCCACAGAGGGGTCCTTGATCGTGGTATTGAGCGCTCGCAGATATCTCCGGGCATCGGCATCGCCGATCACGTCGACAGGATTATGGATGTTTGCCTGCGGGGGGAGAAATGAGGAGAGTCGTTTTGTTGTCTTTACCGAGAGTTTGGCCAGAGACAATCCTGACGACTCGGCGCTGTCTGAGGCGAGGATGCCTGGGCCGCCGGAGTTGGTCACGATAGCGACCTGTCCGTCTTGGGGGACCCCCAGTTTTGCGAGGGCGCGCCCGATGTCAAAGAGCTGGCGTGTGGTCTCCACTTGTAGCGCTCCGCATTGGCGAAATGCAGTGGTATACACATCATCTGATCCGGTGAGCGATCCTGTGTGGCTTTTCGCCGCATTCGCTCCTGCCGTGGTGCGTCCGCCTTTGAGCACGAGTACGGGTTTTTTTGAGCGCGCGTAGGAGCAGGCTTCCATGAATGCGCGTCCGTCGTGAAGCCCTTCGATATAGAGCAGGATGACTTTGGTCAGGGGATCATCGGCGAGATAGCGCAAGAACTCAGCTTCCTGGAGGTCTGCCTTGTTGCCGATGCTGATGAATTTGGAGAATCCAAATCCTTCGGTGAGCGACCAGTCCAAGATCGCGCTGCAGAGCGCTCCGCTTTGGGAGATGAATGCGATCTCACCGGCGTGGGGCATCTTTGAGACAAATGAGGTGTTGAGCCCGCTTGATGGCGAGATAAGCCCAAGACAATTAGGTCCGACGATTCGGACATGGTGGAGGCTTGCGACTTCAGCGATGAGGCCTTCAAGGATCTTTCCATCTTGCCCGGATTCCGAGAATCCCGAACTCAGCACGACGGCAAAGGGGACTTTCGCCTTGCCGCAATCTTCAAGCACTTGGGCGACAAATGCGGCGGGGACAGCGATGACGGCAAGATCGATGTGTTGTCCTATCGCGCTCACGCAAGGATAGCAGGGTACTCCTAAGATGCGCTGTGCATGGGGATTGACGGCGAATAATTTTCCTTTGAATCCTTCAAGATGGTTCTTGAGAACGACTGTCCCCACTTTGTGGGTGTCGCGTGATGCTCCGACCACAGCGATGCTTCGTGGGGAAAAGAGTAGGTCCATGCGGGCTTTTCGGGCGGTTTCGTATTTAAAATCTCTGCCGTCATAGAAAATGCATGCCAACAAAGGTTAAATATCGAGCTTCATTACTGCGAAGTGCACAACACGCCGGATTCAGACGCAGCGTTGTTCTGGGTCAGGGGTGAAAAATCAAAACATATTAATAGGGGGATGGCGTAAAATATTCACTAGGTCATCGTAAAAAAAAGGGGGATGGTACAATGATCGTCAAAGATGAGTTTCTCAGCAAGTTGCGTCGGTATTTCAGTTTGAATCTCTATGAGGTCAAGATTTGGGCGGCCTTGTTGTCGCGCGGCATTTCGACTGCTGGCGAGCTTTCTGATATAGCGAATGTTCCACGTTCAAGATCGTATGATGTCCTGGAGTCTCTTGAGAAGAAGGGCTTTGTGGTCATGAAGTTGGGCAAGCCCATTAAGTATATTGCCATTCCTCCGGTAGAGGTTGTCGAGAGGGTCAAGAAGAACACCAGACTCGAGGCCGATGACCGCTTGAAGCGTCTGGAGACATTGAAGGGCTCAGACACGCTCAAGGAATTGGTTACTTTGCACTCGAAGGGTGTGGAGCTTGTGGAGCCGACTGAGCTTTCAGGGTCGATCACTGGAAGGCACAATCTGTATTCGCACTTGGACTTGACCTTGCGTAACGCCAAGAAATCCGTGGTCATCTGCACCACCGACAAAGGGTTGTTGCGAAAGGCCGAAGGGCTCAAGCCGACGATTGAAAAGCTTGCCAAGAGCGGCGTGCAGGTGCGTATCGCTTCTCCGATCACCAAGGACAACAAGCACATCGTCGATGAGCTCAAGGACATCGCTGAGGTGAGGCACACCAATTCCAGGGCTCGTTTTGTCATCGTCGATGGCAAGGAGATGGTGTTCATGGTCCTTGACGACAAGAATGTCCACCCTAATTATGATGTGGGCATCTGGATCAACAGCCCATTCTTCGCGTCTCACATGGAAGAACTCTTTGAGGGCGCCTGGAAGAACATGAAGCCGGGGAAGTAGTTTTTTCTTTATCTCATTTTCTTAGCTTGGCTTTTCATCACAAACCTTTTTATAACATCTCGGGATTCGTGCACGCTATGGATGATCTCAAAAAGCTCATCGAAGGCCTCCATCCGCTAGAGCGCGCAGTGCTCCCTCACATCCAGCCAGGCATCACTCTCCAGGAGCTTGCCCACTCTTCAAAACTTCAGGTCGTAGAGGTTGATCGGGCTGCGCAATGGCTTGAGAACAAAGAGCTGGTGTCGCGCAAAAGCGATATCAAAGAGATGGTCAAGGTGGGCAAGACGGGCTTGCTCTATGTGACGACCAGACTGCCCGAGCGCAGGATGCTTGAGTCGCTGGACAAACCTGTCGCGATAAGGGAGCTTCCTCAAGCCACAAGTCTTAGTGCTGAGGAATGCAATGTATCGATGGGTCTGCTCAAGTCAAAGGGATTCATCAGGCTGGAGCAAGGCAAAGTCCTGCGCACCAAAGAAGGCGAGCAGGCCCTCAAAGGCGAGTGGGAAGAGGAGACACTTCTAAAGTCCCTCCACAAGTCGCCAAGGTCTCTGCAGGGTTTCACTCAGGATCAACAACTGATTATCAATGCCCTCAAGAAGCGAAAGGACTTAGTCGAGCTCTTCTTGGACAAGACCGTGACAGTCACCCTGACTGATTTAGGCAAGAAGCTTTCAGAGCAGAAAGTCTCATCAGAGAAGGTCCTTGATCGTCTCACGCCCGAGCACCTCAAATTAGGGCGCTGGAAGGATGCCAAATTCAGACGATACGACGTCAAGATCAATGTGCCAAGGACGAGTTTTGGCAGAAAACAGCACTATCGTGCCTTCCTTGACACCGTCAGGGAGAAGTTCGCCTCTTTGGGTTTCACCGAGATGTCTGGTCCTATTGTGGAATCAGAATTTTGGGACATGGACGCGCTGTTCATGCCGCAATTTCACTCGGCAAGAGACATCCACGAGGCGTACTATATCAAGGAGCCTCAGCAGGCGAAGCTCGACTTGTCAATCGTCGAGAAGGTCAAACAATCGCACGAGACCGGATATGGGACTGGGAGCAAGGGCTGGAGATACGCTTTTGACCAAAAGATCACTCAGCGCACGATCTTGCGCACGCAGGGCACTGCACTTTCAGCGCGCATGCTTGCCTCAAAAGATCTGAAGATACCGGGGAAATATTTTGGGATCACCAAGTGCTTCCGTTATGATGTCATTGATGCCACTCACTTGCCTGACTTTTATCAGACAGAGGGTATCGTCCTTGATCAAGGCCTGACGCTCTCACATCTCAAGGGCGTGCTGAAGATGTTTGCAGAGGAATTCGCCGAGACTGACCAGATCAAACTGCGCCCTGCCTATTTCCCATTCACTGAACCCTCATGCGAGCTTTTTGCAAAGCATCCCGAGCTGGGTTGGATCGAACTAGGCGGTGCAGGTATTTTCCGCCCAGAGCTCACCAAACCGCTAGGTGTTGATGTACCTGTCATTGCCTGGGGTATGGGCATTGATCGCATCGGCATGTTCAAGATGGGATTAAAAGATATCCGTGATCTCTACTCTCATGACTTGGAATTCCTCAAGTACACCAAGGTGATCTGATGCCAACTATCCAATTCCAGTTCAAGGATCTCTGCAGTCTTCTGGGCAAGAAGATCACGATCGAACAGCTCGACAAGCTGGGTGAATACGGCAAGGCTGAGCTTGAGAGTTATGATAAGGCGACAGATACCGTGACGATGAGTTGCGGTGACACGGCGATGCCCTATCTCTGGAGCGTCGAGGGTCTCGCCAGACTCTTCAAAGGAGTCCTGGGCTTAGAGCAAGGTATTCCTGTGCTCAAAGTCGACAAGACAAAAGACACCATCATCGTCGACAAATCAGTCAATGATGTCCGTCCTCATATCGCCATGTTCTCTGCAAAGGGCCAGCAGGTCACTGATGATCTTTTGCGTCAGATGATCCAATTGCAGGAGAAGCTTGACACAGGTTTTGGTCGTAAGCGTCGTAAGATCTCAATCGGTATATATCGAGGCAAGGATGTCGCATTCCCTGTGACTTACAAAGCTGTCAAGTCATCAGAGATCAAATTCATCCCTCTAGGTTTTTCCAAACCGCTAAACCTTGCACAGATTCTCAAAGAACATCCTACTGGACAAAAATATGCATCTACCTTGGATGGTATGGATAAGTACCCCGTTCTCGTTGACGCAAAAGACCGAGTGCTTGCTTTTATTCCGATCATCAATTCAAACGATCTGGGAAAGGTAGAGATTGGAGATTCAGATCTTCAGGTGGAAGTATCAGGCACGGACGAAGAAGCAGTCGATGTAGCCACAAATATTCTTGCTTATGCATTCGCAGATAGGGGATTCAAGATAGGCTCAGTCACCATCAAATCAAATGGCGCAGAAAAGGTCACTCCTTTTGATTATAAGAACACCATAAAGATCTCGCCAGAACAAGTCAAGGCCCTAATAGGTATCGATCTTTCAAGACAGGAGATCAATGCGTTGCTTGAGACGGCGCGTTATAGTGTGGTCAAAGATGTCATCCACATCCCTTCCTACCGCGCAGACATCTTGCACCCCGTCGACGTCATCGAGGATATCGCCGTGATGTATGGCTACGACAAGGTCCCGATTGCTCCGCTCACCAGCTATACTGCAGGTGATGTCATGCATATTGCCGCGCTTTCCAAACGTACAAGGGAGATCCTTGTTGGATTTGGGATGCAGGAAGTCCTTTCAGCGGTCCTCTCAAACAAGCAGACTCTTTACGACAAGATGTGCTGTCCTGACACAGGTACGGTCGAGATAAAAGAGTACATGTCGGAATCCTATTCGTGTGTCCGGACCTGGCTCATCCCGATCCTGATGGATGTGTTGTCAAAGAACAAGCACCATGTCTATCCTCAAAGGATTTTCGAACAAGGTCTGGTCACCGTCAGAAAAGGCAAAGAGACGCATGATTACGAGCGCATCGCTTCGGTCATTTGTGGTGCCGAGATCGACTATACTGCCATCCGTCAAGTCGCAGATGCCCTGCTCAATGCTCTAGGCGTCGAATATGCGGTAGAAGAGACCGAGCATCCTTCTTTCATCGCCGGCCGTGTCGCAAGGATCACGGTCAAAGGAAAGGGCGTGGCCTACTTGGGCGAGATCCATCCCAAGGTCTTGGGTAATTTTGACATCCAGCTGCCTGTCGCGGTCTTTGAGCTCAATCTTACGGATTTGATGGCCTTGCAGAAGAAGTGACCTACAATCTTTGAATCAAGCGCAGCAATGCTTGCAGATCCTTTGTCGAGCGCATCCCTTGAGGGGATCGGGCAAAGGAAGCGATATGCACGGCGACGCCGAACTTTTTGCACAGGCACAGGTTCTGAGCCATCCTTCCCATCAAGCGCGAGCGTTCTGGTTGTGGGGCGTGCAACAGCAGAGAGAAATCCAGGAGGTAATGCTTCTGGTTCTTGGCGAGCATCTTGGCGATCACTTGATTGATTCCTGAACCTCGATGATGCAAGAAGTCCTTTTGGCCCCGTTCGATGCCGCACAGACCCCAGACCATCGGATGCTCAGAAGCAAAACGTGTCTTCTGCGCATCGTCGATGAGATTGATCATGCGGGGCAGTGGCTTGTCCTTGATGACCACAGCATGAGAAACCTTGACCCCTTCAAAGACCTGCAAGGGTGGGGGAGCCTCACGATAGACAAAGACCAATTCACCAATACCCAAACGACGAGCCATGGCCACAAATTGGGCCTCGTTGTTCTGGGGATAGACAAAGTCCTGCGCCATGAAGCCTTCTGATAACGTCGTCTTATAAAGATTGGGCTGAGGCGCGCTGGGTGTTGTACATCTCAAGGAGTTGACAGGACCTACATGTCCCCTTTGAGGATGCCTCGCCGCATGATTCGCAATCAATCTGCGGCTGACCCTTGAACATCGACTGCAAACCATCCTTCTTTTTTAGGAAATATGCGATGACCTTCTGCTTTGTCCCTGGATGTTTAGTTTCAAGATCATTGAAGAGATCCTTGACAAAGTTGCGCTGACCATCTAATGAACAAGGGCACTTGCCGATATGCACGGGGAACTTGAGGATCTTGACATACCGAATAATTTCTTGTTCTGAGACAAAATAGAGCGGCTTGACTCTGGGGACCATCGTCGCTGATTTGCGCTCTCCTGTGCTTGGACCCATCCTTGCCGAGAGCTCTAGCTTGTTACCTATAAGATTCATGAAGAACGCCTGTGCCTCATCGTCGAGATTGTGGCCCAAAGCGAGGACATCTCCATTGAGCTCGACTGATCTTTTGTTAAGAAGGTACCTCCTGAATGTGCCGCAGACAGCGCAGGAAGAGAGACCCTCGCCTCCCTTGTTGATGGTGTCACGGATGGTACACAAGGCGCCGCCGAACTCTTTTCGGAATGAGATCTCGTGAAGAGGGATTTGTTGTTGTTCGCAGACTGTGCGAAGATTTCTCAGATTCTCATCAGTGTAACAACCGATGTGGGCATTGACGGTGACTGCCTCAATCGGGTAGCCGAATCTCTTGAGCATATGGGCCAAGGCCATTGAGTCCTTGCCGCCTGATGCCGCCACTAAGATGCGATCCTTGTTTGTGAAGAGCGAGAAGCGGGTGATGGTGTCTTGGACGCGGCGTTCAATCTCTGCGACAAAGGCTTCATCGGAGAGCTCTGGAGAATGGACTGCGTCCTCCTTGGGACCTGCCGAAGCTGCCGAGATAGGGATGCAGACAGTCATCACTGTTCAAGAGAACGGAATCGTTTATAAGATTGTGGGACTTAAGCGCGCGCTACATTCCTCGAAGGTAACGGAAGATCTCTTCAGGGACATCATTGCTAGTGACGCGGCGGTCCTCACCTGTTAGCGTTCTCTGATGAAGTTGTCCTTCTTGGTCTCGGAAATAGAGCATATCTTGGTCTTGAGCGAAGATCTGCCACATCCCCACACCCCTCAGTGGCGTGCCAAAGAGATGATCGTGACCCCCAAGCGACCGTATCCACAGACAAGAATCATTACTTGCTAGCTGATCCATGATAAGATATGCTCGATTGATGGTATACCTTTGATCGGATGGATTGCTCATTTGGCCCGTTTGGACCCGAGACGGATATCCGTTGAGGGTAGAACTAAGGATTAATTCAACATAGCCTTCTCCGAAGGGATTGGAGGCGGGTGCAGAAACCCACAACTGACATCCAGTGGAATTATGTGATCTCATCAATGACAGGTATAGCCTACACTCACCCCCTATTCTCTTCCCATCATAGAACAGATCATAAGATGAGAATTCGATTGGGTTGGTCGTTTCAAAGTCCAAGATCCTCGCAGTCAACGCCTTGCCCGCTATCTCATAGAGATGCACCAAGCCACCTGTTTGCTGCAGACGACGCCCCATCTCTACCCGTTTCGATTGAGCATCAACCTCGTGAGGAATTGGCGACCAGTTCTGCTGAATGCGTTGTGTCCTCTCAATCTCATCGCTATCCGGAGCGCTTGGAAGACCTCGCCAGGTGTGGTTGAATGCATCAATATTTTGGCCGACTCTCTCATAATGAACGCCGAGAGTAGATTCGATGGACGCGACAGCAGACCGCCCATTAATTACGGTGGGATGGAGCGTATCTCCTTCTCGTGCAGAGAAGTAGCCTCCGACAAGAAGCCCTGCAAGGCCCACAACTCCCAAGCAGTTCACTCGGCGACGGCCAGCGTGCGGAGGTAGCATCCAATTGAGGACCCTTCGTCCCCATGAGGCAACGCGGGGAATTCTGGAGATTCCATATCCCAGAGCACCAGCAATCGCTGTACTACCAAGCACCCGAGCGGCACCTTCGCCGGAAGGAACAATATCATAGTCGGCCTGCTTCACCAGACTATCGAGTCCAAGAGCAGTATATCCAGCCACACAGACCACACCAAGAGCAAGACTGGTCTTTTGTGAGAGGCGAGGGCGATCTTCAGACATATTCATCCCAAAGGTTAAGGAACTTATAAACCTGAGTTTCTGAACTGAGTTCATAGGGAATTTTTCACAACAGTTTATTTCTCGTCGACAAAGTATGTTTTCTAGTATGGAAATGTTTTTATATTTGTTGTTAAAACTTTAA
>Ga0209542_10020460_pt1 | contig 10483 bp, 12 predicted proteins | sample RifCSPhighO2_01_FD_184028 | JGI IMG/M metagenome (GOLD analysis project Ga0209542, IMG submission 184028) | Soil microbial communities from Rifle, Colorado - Rifle CSP2_plank highO2_0.1 (SPAdes) (version 2) | ecosystem: Environmental > Terrestrial > Deep subsurface > Rock core/Sediment ...
CGATCGAACGAGGCGAAGCACCACTTGCCGTTGGCGTCCTTCCAGTGGGTGCCGTTGGGGTGGGTGTCCGCGAAGGCGGGGTCCGCTTCGTTCACGGCCGCTTGGGCATACGGATCGGCGGCCTCGAGGCTGACGAAGTCGAACTCGGCCTCGAGGCGATCGTCGCTGATCAGCCCGTTCTCGTACGACTTAGGGCGAGGCTTGAAGAAAAACACCTCGGCTTCCTCGATTCCCTCGGTCTTGGTCCGGGGCATGGAGTCCACCACCTTGCGGTCGGTGTACTGCTTCCGGCCCGTGGCGTTGAGGGCCTGCTGCGGGGTACGGGAGCGGTCGACCGCGACCGTGCGGATAGTGATCAGTGTGATCTCGGTAGACAGGGTCATGGGCTGTGCGCTCATGGCGTCATCCTCCTTTCAAGTGGCAGTCTGGATTCCGGATACCCGGATTACCTCTTGCCAGTCTGGGGGAAGTGTAGCATATTTATAGAATAAAGTCAGGGCGAAAAATAACCTTATTTTTGATACTATTTTGGTATGCTTGAGAAATTGCTTAATTTGGGGAGGGAAATAATCCCGGATTTTTTGTTTCGGTTGGGTCAGCCAATTTATCACTATAAACTTGCCTTGCTGGCCGCCCTTATCTACAGATTTCCATCGGGTAAGATTAAGGTCGTGATGATCACAGGCACGAAGGGCAAGTCAACAACGGCTGAACTTGTAAATTCTATTTTGGAAGCGGCTGATTTGCGTACGGCTTTGACTTCAACCATACGCACAAAGATTGGCGAAACGGCTTATCCCAATCTTTTGAAAATGACCACCCCGGGTAGATTCTTTTTGCAAAAGTTCCTGCGTCGGGCAGTGAGCGAGAAGTGTGAGTGGGCGGTGATTGAGATGACCAGCCAGGCCGTCGCTCAATATAGACATAAGTTTATTGACCTAGACGCTCTTATTTTCACCGGCATTCATCCGGAGCACATTGAGTCACACGGTTCGTTTGATAAGTATCTCGAAGCCAAACTTGAGTTGGCTCGCACTCGCCCACACATAATCGTGTCAAATCTCGATGACATACACGGGCAGAAGTTTTTGGATTTTGCTCACGAGAAAAAGATTGGATTTAGATTAGAAAATTGGACTGGTACAACGTATAAGACCAACCTGATCGGCGACTTTAACAAGCGTAATATTCTGGCAGCTACAGGTTTTGCCCAAGCAATCGGCATTCCGGAAGAGAGCATCGCAAGCGGTATTGCCAATCTCAAGCAAGTGCCCGGGCGCATGGAGTTTGTGCCCAACAATTTGGGAATTGAAGTAGTGGTGGATTACGCGCACACCACAGGCTCATTGCAGGCAGTTTACGAAGCCCTTCGACCAGCTTCGCCAGAACTCCAGCGAGGCGAGCAAGCTCAGGGCAAAAGCTCCCAGCCCAAGGCTGGTCCGCCTAGGGCGGAAAAGCTAATTTGCGTGCTGGGTGCTTGCGGGGGCGGGCGAGATAAATGGAAGAGGTCAGAGTTTGGCAAAATTGCCGAGCAGTACTGCGATTACATTATTCTGACCAACGAGGATCCTTATGACGAAAATCCTTGGCGAATCGTAGAGGAAATAGAGTCGGGCATATCTGACAAATCAAAATACGAAGTCGAAATAAACAGAAGAAAGGCAATAAACAAGGCCCTTCAGCTCGCTCTCCAATCCCGAGGTCGGACCTCCGGGGCCGAGATCCGGCCTCTCGTACTAATCACCGGTAAAGGCACTGATCCGTACATAATGGGTCCCGGGGGTACTAAACAATCCTGGTCTGATGCGCAAGTCGTCCGTGAAGAACTCGCTAAACTCACCCAGACTTCGTTCTGACCTCTCTTATTCATAAGAGAGGTCGAGGTGAAACCCGGGTGAGTTGTGTTAGAATCCGACATTATGCCGGAACTGCCTGAAGTTGAGACTACCGTTTTGGGCTTGCGCTCTCGCGTGGTGGGGCTTACGATTCGGAATTTCTGGTGCGATCATGCTCGCATGATTCGGTACATATCACCTACTAATTTAGGTAAGCAAATTAAAAATAAAAAGATTGTGGGTGTGCACCGGCGAGCTAAGAATATCTTGATTGATTTATCTGGGGGTTTAACCTTGGTAATACACATGAAGATGACGGGGCACTTGCTGTATGGTAAATGGCAAATGTTAAATGGTAAATGGAATCCGATTGAGCCAGAAGCTATGAATGATCCGTACAATAGATTTATACATGTAGTGTTCACGCTAGATAACGGGAAGAGTCTGGCGTTTTCGGATATGCGCAAGTTTGGCAAAATTGCTATTCATGACACTTCCAACTTGCATACTGCAAAAGAACTGATTGATCTGGGTCCGGAGTTGTGGGAAATAGATTCAAAGAAATTTGTTGGGGTCGTTGGGAGGAAAAAATCAAGAATCAAGCAAGTTTTGCTGGATCAAAAAGTGCTTGCGGGAGTGGGTAATATTTATTCAGACGAGGGACTGTGGGCGGCCAGTATTCATCCCCTATCTCAACCAAACAAAATACCGAGCGACAAACTGCTCAAACTTTTTAAGGCGCTTGTGGATGTGACAAAAAGAAGTCTCAAAACGGGAGGCGACTCGATGAGCGATTATCGCAATATTGATGGGATGAGTGGCTGGTTCCAAAATTTCCACAAAGCCTATCGACAAACAGGAGAGGTTTGCAAACAGAACGGATGTAGAGGCAAAATAGAGAGAATCATGGTGGGAGCGCGCAGTGCCCACTTTTGCAATAAACACCAAAAACTTTATGCCGCCTAGTAGAAATGTGAAAAAGATAATCGCTTTTGCTCTGCTGCTATTGGCAGTGGCTCTTGTCTACAAATTTGCGAATAAATCAGACACACAGGGTATCACACTCGTAAACCCCGAAATCATCACAAATGGCAGGTACATCATTCTCGAGCTCGATCCCCAAATGGGGTCAGAGGGCAGGGGTGTATTTTCGGTGACGGGTTGGCGACTCTCATCTTCTGGCCGAAACTGGATAATCGGCTTTGCCTCATCACTGCCGCTTCAGGGAATGATTAACGAGGAAGTGCCCGTGGTCATAACCCGACAGTCCAAATTAATAATTTCCTGGGATCGCTCCCCCATCGGCGTATCTTTCAGAGAAAATAAATGCACCGGCTTCCTAGGAACCTTTCAGGAATTTGTGCCGCCCCTTAACCCCTCACTCGTTACGTCCACTACAACTTATGCCGAATATAATGTATGCGTAAAAGAGCACAGGGAGGACAGTGACTTCTTTAGCAATGCGTGGCGCATTTACCTAGCCGATGACGAGCCACTTACCCCCGGCAAGAGCGTTCTCCTCTTCGATCGCGAGGGAAGCCTGCTAGACATCAATTATCCTAAATAGGGCAATCCCCAAGGCCGTAGCCACATTGTGGACAGAACGAATATTATGCAAAATCAACATGCATTTCATTTGTGAATCCTAGCATAATGAGTAGGGCATTCAGACAGTCAAGCAAGGCGCACCATAATCAGACAGTCGGAGATCATGTGTTATTAATGTCAAACCTTCTGACATAGCCTGCGATACCAACAAACGATCAAAGGGATCATTGTGGATCCTGGGCAAACCGGACACACCCCATGCATGCTCCACAGTCACATCGAGGTTTTCAAATCCTTGTTCATTTATGACACTGGTGAAGTTTTCAGACACCTTCAGTTTACCTAATGCGCTTTTGATCGCAATCTCCCACACAGAGGCCGCGCTTACATAAATTAGATTATTTCTGTTTCGAATCAATAAGCGAACCTTTGACGAAAGTCTCTTATCGTCGGAAAGCCACCAGAGGAGTATGTGTGTATCAAGCAGAAACACGTCTTAGTAACCGAAGTAACGGGTAAAGGATTTTGGCAATTCGTCAAAAGTGGCACTCATTTTGATTTTCCCCTTGAGAGCACCCGGGGTACGGGGGTGGAAACTTTTAGAATAAGAGGAAAGTATCGCAACTGGTTTGCCCGATTTGGCGATAATTATCTTTTTCCCATTACTAACTTTTTCAAGTAGCTTTGAGAGATTAGTTTTAGCATTATGCACGTTTGTTATTTCCATATAGCTAATCTTAGCTAAGTTGAAATTTATTGTCAAGAGCTGTATCATCCCCCTATTCCCCCCGTAGTCCCGATTCCGTTTACGGAATCGAGGATCCACGTCCACGACTGACGTCGGGACGGGACTCAGTCTAAATGTATTACATTTACATCATCAGATCTTTAAAAAACAATAGATATTACATTGGATCTTGTAAAAACGTGCAAGCAAGGCTAGAGCAACACAATAGAGGAGAATCAATGTCCACAAAACCATATCGTCCTTGGCTATTTGTATATAGTGAAAATTTTGATACTCTATCGGAAGCTCGGAAGCGTGAGTTTCAGATTAAATCTTGGAAAAAACGTTCTAAGATTGAGAAATTATTTTCCCCCCGTAGCTCAAAGGTAGAGCAGCCGCCTTTTAAGCGGTCGACGATGGATCGTTACCATCCGGGGGGACAGGTTGGGATTTAGAGGGCTGACTTTATGCCCCAGAGAATTCTCTGGAGGAACATTTTTATCTTAAACGTCCAAGATGGTGTGTTTTCTTCGTAGCTTTTCTGGCAGCCCTCATAGTTATGCCATGCTTTGTGCGAATTGTAATCCGGGTTAAGTTCATATACAAATTCACCCTTTACCGTAAACGGTTTATCTCCATAAAAGGCCGGGAATGTAAAATCTGTCTTGGGTTTATTTGCTCCCCGTGGTCTGCCATCGCCCACCTCATTTTCCTCTACCAAACCAGTCATTTCCTCTAACTCATGCCTAAGTAACGTTGCGTAATCTTGATTACTTTGAAACCAGCCCCGCTTACCCGAAGGGACAGAACCGTAACTAAGGGCCCTTCCTTGGACAACTTTATGATATGGTATGTAGCCATCGGGTAATTCTGAATCAGGATAATCCTGAGAAAGTAATATAGGCGCCACCGGATAACGGAGTAGATAAAACGGAACAGCTCCTTCGTTGCTAAATTGAATATTCTCTTCCAAGGAATCTTCTCCCGATTGACTGATTTCGTCTGCGCCGTATACCACGCTTATCTCATAAGGTAGAGACTTCTCGTCAATAATAAATCTGGTCACAAACCATTTATCTCCAGTTCTCTGATCGAGGGAACAGGCTATGTCAGCAAAAGCAACTTGCGGTACAAGAACGCCGACAAAAAGCAGCGAAACTATAAATTTCATATTTCTAGAATAAACTGCTCAAGGGCTAGGGGGAGTTCTTTGCGACCACTATGCGTGTCTCGCCAGAGATCGAGAAGTTTGCCGGAGATTGAAATAAGTTCTTCTTTTGAGTAATTCGCGGCTCCGGCTCGCGACTTGCTGTACACAAATGGGTGCAAACCAGCTTCACTTGCGGAAGAGGCGCGCGAGGATACGAGCATGGCCTTGGTTTGCCACTGCAACTTCCAAAATATCTCTTCCGCATCCACGCCACTTTCCATTAAGCGCCAATACTCAATCCATAAGCCTTTCCTGTCGCGAGCGGCCAGGCGATCCGCCACTTTAAATATTCGGCCACTTTTCTGTTTGTCCAGTTTCTCTTTGGCAACTTTACTGCTCTCTGAAAGTGAGTACTCTTCGAGAATCGCGCCCTGCTTGATGAGACTCTTTTTGACCGGCGGGGTGAGAACAGAAGCGAGGATAAAGAAATTACTCGGCGACTTAATCAATATGACATAATTCTCCGGCAAATCGCCGCGGAAAGCATAGCTTGTCCCGGTACCAAACATATCCGCGTGCGCGGCCAGTTCTTCGAGCGCCCCTTCGGGCAAGAGATCCGGAACAAGCCGAGTCGCTCCCTTTGTTGCACTCGCAAAACCCGCTTCGGCTTTCTTGATATCATCCCCGCAGTAAACAGTGAGCATTCCTTATGTTATTTGGTGATGCCTTCGAGATTTTCGGAAAAGACTAGTTCGATTGGTTTGCCATCGAGAGTGGCCCGGATAATTGCGTCCTTACTCGCTTGGAAGCTGACACGGAAAAATTTATCAGCCAAAACTTGTGTGCAGATGCCAGAATCAGGGTGGGTGGTGAAATTGATGCTGATTTGCTCCGGGAAGGATTCGGCCACTAACACTTCATTGGTTATAGTGTGGCAAGGGGTGGGCAAAGTGATCGTGCCTTCAATGGTATGCGAGCCATTCACTCCATTTTCTTGGAAATAGTGATTGACGGTGAGCTTCTCGGGTGGGTAAGTAGCAGAACCCTGATCGGGCGGTGGCACTTCTGTCTTCTTGCTGCCCAAGCCCCACCAAGCCAAACCTCCAACAGCCGCCAAAATCACAATAATCCCTAAAACTGTTTTATTAGACATAATTTTTGTTATTTATAGACACCCCTAAACCTATTAACTTACATATCATAGCACATCTTAAATATCACCCCAGGAAGTGCCACTGGAAGATTTTACCGGGAAGGGAATGGACTCTTGCACCCCTCGATCCTGCTCGGGGTAAACCACACTTTCCATTATTTTTTTTATTTCTGGGATTACTTTTTCTACTTTTTCTTTTTTTATTTCGAATAAGAGCTCGTCGTGGATCTGGAGAAGTAAGTGCGCATCCTCTCGCCATTTTCTCTTTTCAATTTCTTTATCAACTTCGATCATGGCGATCTTGATGATGTCAGCCGAGGTGCCCTGGATAGGAGCATTGGCCGCTTGGCGTTCAAAGGCCTTCTGCATGTACTCCGGACCGCTGTTGATACCCGGGAAGTAGCGTCTGCGGCCGAAAAGTGTTTCGGTATATCCCCTCTCTCTCGCCTCTTTCTTAGTTTGTTCAAGATATTTTGTCACACCGGGGAAAGTTTCGAAATATTTTTTGTAAAATTCTTCGGCTTCAGCCCGCGATGCCACTCCCGATTTCGCTTGCGAAATCGAGGATCCTCGATCCGATAAATCGGATCGGGACAGGTTAGCTTTAAGCGCCAACACGCCCATGCCGTAGATGATGCCGAAGTTGATCACTTTGGCACGGCGGCGCTGCTCGTGGTCAATCTTGTCTTTGGGCACGCCAAAGAGTTCGGAGGCAACGTCGGCATGAATATCCCCGCCGGATTTGAAAAACTCAATCAATTTTTTGTCCCCGGAGAGCACCGCCAGAGAGCGCAGATCAATCTGGGAGTAGTCAAAAGAGGCCAAGACGAAGCCCGGACTTGCCACAAAAATTTCCCTAATCGCCTTGCCCTGCTCTGTCTTAATGGGAATGTTCTGCATATTTGGGTCTCTCGAGGCTAACCTGCCTGTGGCAGAGCCCCACTGAACGAAGTGGGTATGCAGTCTGTTTTCTTTATCCAGCAAGTCCGGGAAGGCGTTTATATAAGTCGAGAGTAACTTGGCCAGCTCTCGGTAGGCCAGGAGTTTATCAATAGCGGGATGTTCGCCCTTTAGCTTTTCAAGCTCTTTGACGTTTGTTGAAACTTGCCCGGTGGCAGTTTTTTTCATCTTCGACCCCCCGATACCAAGCTTGCCGAAGAAAACTTCGCCCACCTGCTTGGGCGAATTGATATTGAACTCCACGCCTGCGGCTTTATGAATCTCCTTCTCTAATTTATCAAGCTTTTTTTGATAATCTTTCTTGAGCTCGGCCAACCTGCTTTTATCCACCAATATCCCTCTCTCTTCGGCCCTACGCAAAATAGGCACAAGCGGCAGTTCGATCTCCCGATAAACTTTAATCAAATTCTTCTTCTCAAGTTCTTGCTCAAGTTCTTTCAAATCCCCTTCCCCGCTTGGTGCTAAATTATTCGAATCGAGCACCCACTCGGCCAACTTGACCTTATATTCGTCCTTCCCCGCGGTCGTTCCGCCCTTTGGCGGTGGGACCGCTTCTTCGTAATCCGATCTCTGATCCAGATTCGGTATTCTAGACATCAAACTCTTAAACCCAAGAATCTCAAACATTTCTTTCACTTTCTCCGAGTCCATTTGCCATTTGCCATTTGCCATTTGCCATTCTATTGGTGCGTCTGTCCTGATCGTGGCCAGCACGAGCGAAAAACGGGCTTCATCTTCGTGCTCTTCGAGTAGTTTGATAATTCTTTCTTTGATACCTGCTTTTACAAATTCTCCCCGATTTCTCTTGAGCTTTTTATAAATCTCTTCAATAGTGCCGAATTTCTGAATCAATTCCGTAGCTGTTTTATCACCAATGCCAGGCACGCCAATAATATTATCCGATGGGTCACCTCGCAGAGCTTTATAATCCGGGATTAACTCCGGAGCAAATCCATATCTCTCCATTACTTTTTTCGCATCGTATAAGACCGTATCTTTTATTCCTGTCTTGAGTGTATAGACTCGCACTCGCTTGTCGGCTAGGAGCGAAAGTGTGTCCATGTCACCCGAAGCAATCACAATCTCAATATTTTTATCTTTTATTTCTTTAACTAAGGTGCCCAAAATATCATCGGCCTCGAAACCCTCCTTCTCAAGCACCGGAATATCAAAAGCACGCAGTAGATCTTTAGCGCGATTAAGTTGATAAACCAAATCATCTTCGATTTTAGCTCGGCCGGCCTTGTACTCTTTGTACATCTCATCACGGAAAGTGGGCCCGGGCAGATCAAAAGCGGCAATAATCTGATCCGGTTTGAACTCTTTAATGATAGACAAAACCATCATAGCCAAGCCATAAAGCGCCCCAGTTGGCTCACCCTTGCTCGACTTAAACCCGGGCATAGCATGATAAGCCCGATGGATTATGGCATGAGAGTCCAAGAGGACAATGGTTCGCTTTGGGGATTGTGTTTCTTTGCTTGACATAAGTTTCTAGTTTGCTATACTATCATCGTATTTCTACGAAAGGACGTCTCTTGAGGTTCCGTCCTCAAGCGGCGTTTTTTCTTTTATACTCAAGCTTGCCCCGCAAATTATTCATGAACCACATCCTTTCTTTGGCAGTCTGCCTAAGCAAACTCGAACAGTGCTCAAGGTCAGGACTAAGAACAACTTCGAGTTTTTTATTCTCATAAAGATGTTGAACTAATGAATAGAAGTCACCGTCGCTAGAAACGATCACAGCCTTGTCATACTCATTAATTTCAAGAGCTGCGCGTAAGACTAGGTCCGCATCAATATTTCCTTTTATCTTACCATCTGCGTCAGGAATGGTGGGTTTAAATTTGAGAATAAAACCAGCCTCTTGGAGCCTGTCATAGAGCGATTGGTTGAGAGCCACAAATCCGATAAAAATATATGCTTTTTTAACATTGTATTTTTCAGTAAGGTAAACTCTGAATTTGCTATAATCAAGTTTCCATCCCAATTTTTGAATTCCAAGGTTAAGATTCTGACTGTCGATAAAAGCAAAGTTATTCCGCGTCTTATGCATAGTTTCCTTCAGAATATCACAGATTATTGATATACTTATTGTCACTACGGCTTCGTAAGAAGCTCTGAGAAACCCGTCGAAAGGCGGGTTTCGTCTCTCACGCTTAATTGTAGCGTTATTTCTTCTCTAATCTTGTGCCCATTCCCATGCCCCAATAATCCCAAATAAGAATTAACTTTCGCCTCATTCACCTCACTTAGTAATCCGATTACTAAGTTCCTGAACATCCTGCGTTTCGTGCTCGTCCGCAAGACTCTGTGGTCGGGGAAGTGCACCCAGCCTAAGAAGTCAAGGCCGGAGGCGAGAGTCTTGAGGAAGAGTTTGTCAGGATGAAGCGTGAGTTTGAGTTGGTCAGTGAGAAAATTCGAGATTTGCGGAATAAGCGAGAGAAGGGAATCGCGATCGTGTGACATGAATACGAAATCATCGGCGTATCTAATATAGTATTTCACTTTCAGTTTGTGTTTAACGTATTGATCGAATTCGTTCATGTATATGTTCACGAGCAGTTGGGAGGTGAGATTGCCTAGAGGTAGACCCACACCAAACTTTCCTTGAGTATTAAAACTGTCAACAACATTTCCCAGCAACCAAAGAACACTCTGATCAGAAACATGTTTGGCAAGAATCTGCTTGAGAATCTCGTGATTGATACTCGCGAAGAACTTCTTGATGTCGCATTTGAGAATCCATGTGGTGCGGGTGTGGTTGTGGGAGACTTGGCAAGCGAAAGCTCTGAAGCGGTCGATAGCCTTGTGCGTACCTTTATTTAACCTGCAAGAATACGAGTCGGTGGTGAACTTGCGATCGAAGTACGGATAGAGCACGCGATAGATCGCGTGGTGGATCAGTCTGTCACGCACGCTTGCCTTGTGAATATCGCGTGGCTTGGGATCGTTGATCTTGAAATGCTTGTAGCCGCCATGTCTGTACATCTTCTCTTTGAGCTCTTGATGAAGAGCAATGAGATTGTCCATCAAGTGCCGCTCGAACTCTTGCACATCGCGCTTGTTTCGTTTACCCTTACTGAATTCTCGCCAGGCGAGAAGGAGAT
>Ga0209542_10020461_pt1 | contig 10482 bp, 11 predicted proteins | sample RifCSPhighO2_01_FD_184028 | JGI IMG/M metagenome (GOLD analysis project Ga0209542, IMG submission 184028) | Soil microbial communities from Rifle, Colorado - Rifle CSP2_plank highO2_0.1 (SPAdes) (version 2) | ecosystem: Environmental > Terrestrial > Deep subsurface > Rock core/Sediment ...
CTGTTTTGCTGCGCAATTTGCGTAAGTTACTTTCCCATTTTCAGCGACGAAAGAAATCTGATTATTCGTGAAAAACAGGAAACTCTCATCTGAATTCGAATATCTGTCTATAGAACCATCTTGCGCCTGCGGCAAAGAAATCTCTCGTCCGTCAGAAAGATCCATATGAGCCTCCTTAGCGGCAAATTGAACGCGGATAGATTTTCCTTCGTCGCACTCTAAAAAAGCGTCTGGAATCGTCCTAGCGAGACCTCCTGCCGGAGATGTTTCTAGATTTCCTGGCACCGGCGTCGATGACCAAAGGCGCGTCGATAAGTACCAAAGAAAAATAAACAAAAATGCTAACAGTACGGCAGAAATGGCCATAGCATGTTTGCCGTATTTATACAAAGTCCTATCCTGAAAGTGGATGTATCTGTCTATAAGTCTGTGCATATTTTCCTACCGGGTGTGAATTGATTTTACCATCGTTGTGACGCATTATTCATATCGTAAGCATCGTGTATTTATTTTCCCAACTTCAGCGAGAAGCCTTTGTGCTTTTTAATGGTTAGAGCCATTCCTCCATTAAAAAGCACAAAGGCTTCGAGCGCCCCCTCTATTCGTAACGCAATGCTTCTATCGGGCTTTTGGCAGCGGCCTTTCGTGCGGGGTATATCCCAAAAATAAGTCCGATAGCGCTTGAAACGGCGATCCCCAAGATTGCGGCATAAATCGGGAAACTGAAATTCCAGCCAATACCAGCGATGTTCGTAATTGCAAGCGAAATCACAAAAGAAAGTGATGAGCCAAGCATTATTCCCACAATTCCGCCGATCCCTGTTAATGCGACGGCCTCAAACAAAAATTGCGCCAGAATATTCTTACTTGTTGCCCCGAGAGCTTTCCTTAGCCCTATCTCGCGAGTCCTCTCGGTGACGGACACGAGCATGATATTCATAATTCCCACGCCGCCTACTACGAGCGAGATTGCCGCAACGAGAGCGAGAAATACAGTGAGAGCAGTAAGTATTGTGCCAACCGTTTCAAGAGCATCTGCCTGCGTTTCTATCCCAAAATCATCTTTTGAAGGATCAGTTATGTTGTGCTCTGCCCGCAAGGTAGCTCTGATATCCTCTTCCGTGCGCGAAACAGTCTCGTCACTGTCTGCGCGGATAACTATGCGATTGTAATAATTAATTCCGAATATGTAATTCTGCGCGGTCGTATACGGAATCATTGCAATCTCATCGAAATTAAAAAGTGACGCTCCTCCCTTTTTCGCCAAGAGCCCGATGACGCGGAAATTGCGCCCCTTAATTTTCACCCGCGCGTCTAAAAGATCGCCGCCCTGCGCGAGCTCCTGTGCAACTTTCGAACCAAGCACAACGACGTCCGCGGAACTTCGCACATCATCTTCCGAAATATTTCGGCCGCGTTGTGGATATACATCATAAAGTTCGGCCATCAGTTCAGTCCCTCCGAAAATTGTCGGACGATATGTTTCTCCTTGATAAGAAACGGTCTCGCTTCCGAATACTATTGGCATTATCGCCTCGGCGTGCGGTACATTCTCTTTTCTTTTAAGAGCCACGAGATCGCGCTCCTTTAGAGACGCTGTTAATGTCGCGAGAATATCTGTCGGGCCCTTTGGCTGGCGTCCGGGAATCACAGCAATTACGCGCGCCCCTATTCCCTCGATCTCTCCCAGTATCAAATCCCGCGCACCCTGCCCGAGAGAGACGACCATTACGATTGCGGCCACGCCGATGACAATTCCGAGAATCGTAAGAGCGGAGCGTGTCTTGTTCGTGCGCAATCCTGTTATTGCCGTCTTGATAGTATTTTTTAAAGCCATACCTATACACTAATTTCCAGCGTAATAAGACCTTCTTATAATTGTTACAAAATTATCCACAGTGATTTGATTCATAAGAGACAACGGTAAATTTAGTGTCCGGGCATAACTATTTCACGAAAGTCATTCCCTTGCGTCGATTCTCGACCCTTGTATCGCTTTCGATTTGGCCGTCGCGCAGGCGAATTATTCTTTCAGCATATTCGGCCGTATATGTCTCATGGGTCACCAGAATTATGGTATGTCCTTTCTCGGAGTGTAATTTCTGTATTATGCCCATAATAATTTCGCCGGATTTTGAATCAAGATTCCCCGTTGGCTCATCCGCAAAAATAATCTGCGGATCATTCACTAGTGCGCGCGCAATCGCAACTCGCTGCTTCTCTCCGCCCGAGAGCTGGGAAGGTTCAAAGCTAGCGCGATGCGAAAGCCCCACGGATTCGATCGCGTGCAAAGCTAAGCTATTCCACAATTTTTCATCAACGTCAGAATAAGTGAGCGGCAGTTTTACGTTCTCGAGAACGGTCGTTCGCGGAAGCAGATTGAAAGACTGGAAAACGAATCCGATCTTTTTGTTGCGAATTTTTGCGAGCTCGGCATCTGAATATTCAGATACATTTTTTCCGGATAATTGATATATTCCCTTCGAGGGCATTTCCAAACATCCGAGTATATGAAGAAGCGTGGACTTGCCCGAGCCGGATGGGCCCATAATGGTTGCAAACTCGCCCTTTTTTATCGAAAGAGAAATTCCTTTCAAAACATGCGTAGCCACCTCCTCGTCCTTATATGTTTTCTCGAGATGTTCTGCTTCAATTAGAGGCATTCCGGCAGCTCCTTTAGTAAGAAGCAGCATAGTTAAAGTCTTATCTCATCACCTTCTTTGAGGCCTGATACTACTTCGATATCGCCGCTCGAGCCGCGAAGACCTGTTTCAATTTCAACATCGCGCGTGACTTCTCCATCCAATATCTCGACAATTTTTTTGCCTTCTTTCTGCTTGATCGCGCGGGCTGGTATCACTAAGACATCCTCACGCTTCTCGCCTTCAATATCCGTGTTGGCCGTCATTCCGGAGCGGATGCGCGAGTCATTTTGAGAAAATTGCAGAGTCGTTTTGTAAGTGGCAACGCCTTCGATTACTGTCTCTGCCGGGTCTATCTTCGTAACAGTCGCTTTAAAAAATACATCCGGATATGCATCAAGCGTAACCTCTGCCGTGTTCCCGATCTTTATTTTGGCGATGTCCGCTTCCGGCACATTTGCCTCAATTTCATACTTAGCATCCGAAATTACAGATACTAACAGAGAACCCGCGCTGGCGATTTCTCCTTTTTTTGCATCCTGCTTCGTGACAATGCCGGCAATTGGCGAGCGTATGACGGTTTTCCCAAGTTGTGCCTCGAGAGCAAGAAGGCTTGCTTTCGCGGAATCAACTTCTGCCCGCTTCGCGTCTATTTGCTCTTGGATAGTCCCCGCCTTTTTAAGGGCGAGTTTTGATTCAGCGGTGCGCAATTTCTCTTCCGAGGTGGAGAGACTGTCGAGTGCGGCTGTCACATTAGAGCGTCCTGCCAAAACCGCCGCTTTGTAAGCGTCAATTGTGGTTTGCGATAGAGGAGAACTTGAAGCCAGCGAATTTACAGCCGCCGCGACTTTATCGAGATAATTCTGGACGCGCCGCAAATTACTCTTGGCACTCAGGATAAATGAATACAGATTTTCTATGCTTTCTGAATCTGAAATTGCCGGATTCCAAGCATTGAGCATAGATTCCATATCAAGACGGCCTGATTCGATCTCTGTCTCAAGCTGGAAATTGCTGACCGCATAATTAAACTGCGGATTAGAACTTCTGGGATTTGAAAATAGTTGATCGACTTTATTTCTGATTGCGTCATCGGAATTAACGTATGCATTTTTTAAATTATTTAAAACGTCGCTCCTTGCATTCATTACGTCGACCTCCGAAACAGCAATGTCTTCAGGGCGCGTGCCGCGCTCCAGCTCCGCGAGCTTCGCTTCCTGCACACGGACATTCGCCTTGGCCTGTTCTATTTGCGCGGCAAGTTCGCCGCTCTCGAGGGCAACGAGAAGAGAGCCGACAGAAACCCTATCGCCCACTTTGCTGTATACGGCCGCTATCCGTCCGCCTCTGTCGAAAGACAGCGCGACCTCGCTCGCGGGTCTCACGATGCCCGTAACTGAAACAACTTGCGAAACGACGCCGCGCTCCACGGCGACAAACTCGTTTTGAACTTCCTTATTCCGCCCAAAAAACCACCAAAGCAGTGCTCCAATAACTAGGACAATAATCGCGATCAGCCACGGATGATTCAATAAAAATGCCTTGATTTTAGCCATATTCGGAAATTGTCTTGACATGCTAGCATATTTCTCGTGTGGATACACATTTTTGATATGCGATAATGAGCGAATGATTCCCTTCTTGCAAAAGAAAATTGGAGGCCTTCGGAATGCTATCAAAGGAGTAACGGTAGTTTGGCATGAACACAATTTCAGATTCGAGGTTGTGTGGGCAGTGCTCACTCTTCTCTTTGCATGGCTGTTAGATTTTTCCGTCATGGAATTTTCCATTGTCATTCTCATGATAGGACTTGTTCTTGCCGCGGAAACTGTAAACACGGCCCTCGAGGAATTGTGCGACAAATTCCAGCCGACACATGATCCGCATATCGAAAGAATCAAAGACCTCGGTGCTGCGGCTGTGCTGGTATCTTCTGCAGCGGCTCTGGCGGTCGGACTTATTCTTTTTATACCGCGTTTGATCATATTTTTCAGCGCATGATTGCCTTCATCGAGAATATTGACTCTAGCGTCCTCTCAGCCCTCTATGCTGCTCGAGAACCGAGCGTAGTGCAGTTTTTTATCTGGGTTTCCGAACTAGCTAGCACTCCGGTATTTATTGTGTTGATGACAATCGTTGCTGGATACCTTGCGTATCGCAGAAAGTGGCTGCACGTTGTGGGATTGCTTGCGGCTGGCCTAGGCAGCGGCGCGGTAACATTTATTTTGAAAGATATTATTGCGCGCGCTCGGCCCGATATATTTGCTGTTCCCGCGTCTGGATTTGCATTTCCTAGCGGACATGCGGTGCGCGTGGTTGCTTTTTATGGCTTTCTTCTATTTCTCACCTGGCCGCACTTGTCATCAAAATGGAAAAAAATCGCCGCCTCCTTCACTTCGATGATTATTCTTGCCGTCGGATTTAGCCGCCTTTATCTTGGAGTCCATTACCTAAGCGATGTTGTCGCCGGATATCTCATCGGAGCTTTGTTCGTTTGGATAGGTATCAGAATCTCCCGCACACTAAGTTTGCCGTTGCCTCTTATGAAAAAAACTTTGGGCGCACAATTTGATCATAAAGATTAATCTCGACGATATCTGGACTGGCTCCGGCACCAAATCACGGCAAACTTAGTGTGCGGGTCTCGCGAATCAACCTTTCAAAATCGTCTTGAGGAGCGCCATGCGTACAGAGTGCCCATACCCTACTTGTTTGAAATAAACGGCGTGCGGAGAATCATCAACTTCGGCCATTATCTCGCCGACGCGCGGAAGCGGATGAATAATTATCGCGCCTTTTTTCATCGAATCGGCCATTGGCCGCGTAATTATGTATTTTCCGCGGAGCCGAGCATATTCATCTTCAGACATCCACTCTTTTTGCATGCGCGTTTGATATATGACGTCGGCGACTTTCATCGCCTCCTGCATGTCGCCTGTTTCTTCAAAGGTAACTTTATGTTTTTTAAGGTATTCCTTGATGTCATCACGCATGCGAAGTTCCGGTGAGCTGACAAGTGTCAGATGAATATTATTGAACTTGCCTAACAAATACGCGAGAGATCTCGCCGCCCGATAATATTTCAGATTGCCGACGATTGCGATATTGATGCCGTCAATTTTTCCTAGCTCGCGCTGTATCGTATAGAGGTCGAGGATCGCTTGCGTCGGATGCTGGCCGGTGCCATCGCCGGCGTTCACCACGGGAATTTTGGAGATTTTGGCGGCACGCTCGGCAGCGCCCTCCTCATGATGCCGCAAGATTATTACGTCGGCATAATAATTTATGACGCGAATCGTATCCTCAAGCGTCTCCCCTTTTGCCCCGGAGCTTGATTCTCTGGCATTTTCCACAGTTAATACATCGCCTCCAAGGCGCAGCATTGCTGATTCAAAAGAAAATCTTGTGCGCGTGCTCGGTTCATAGAAGAGTGAAGCGAGTATCTTGCCTTTCAAGCAATCGTCCCGCTTTTTTTCCAATTCACCGGCAAGTTCGAAAAGTTTATCGAGAGAGGCGCGACTGAATTGCTGTGTCTTTACTACGTGCAACATCGTCATCTAGTATACCGCCGACTGCAATAATACAAATCTATTTCAGTGACTTGGCTCGGGATAACGCGGCAATCTCAAAAATATCATTCTTTACAACCCATCTGTATAACGCAGGACTAAGAAGTGTTGCAAAAACTATCGTCCCCAAAAGGTGCATCATAGTAAATGGGATTTGGCCCGAAATTGCGACTGAGATTGGCTGTGAATTAAAAACAGGACCTATCATCATCGTGACTGCATCATAGACGAGCGTACCCCCGATTCCGAATTTTAGAAAATTCATTCGAGAAGCTTCTCGACCCCGGAAATAGAAACAAGACCAGACTCCAAGAAGTCCATAGGCGATAGACGTGACCGCCGTCCAACTTCCCCATCCGCTGGTTATCGCGTCATAAAGAATTATCCCGAGAAAACCAAAAAGAAAACTCCCCGCATAGCCATATCGCTTAGAGAAAGGCATTATCGTCGCAAGCATCGGCTCAAAATTCGGCGGCCGGAATGGAATTAGTCGAAACAGGAATACTAATATCCAGCCGATAATGAATTTCAATACGGCGCTGTCAAATTGGACTTTCATGTTGAACTTCGAGTCTATCATGCAGGTTCTAAAGGAGCATGTGAATAACGGAACGCGGCCCGCAAGGGCCGCGTCCAGAATTCAACTTTAAGATTCCGCTCTAATTTACTAGTTATTCTGATCAGCCGGATTCTGATTTCCTGTTCCTCCGCCTATATCTATATCGACTCCCGCACCCGTTCCCGCTTCCTGCGTCGCGGCCGGAGCCGGTTGGCGCATTACAAACCAAATTCCTAATGCAATTACCGCGATAACAAGTATCGCAAGAAGTGCTGTTGTTGCGCCGCTTGCTCCATCACTCGTCGTGTTCGGCATAATTGATTCTTGAGTTATTAATTTCGCTCCAATCTAATTCCAATCTCGACCTTAACTAAGCCTATAATCATCTTCATGAAGGTTTGATGAGCAGCTAATAAACGCTAGTAAAAACAAAGACGGCCCGCTAGGGGCCGTCTTTGTCTATTTCTCAAGCTCTAATTTACTTTCAATTTGAAGGGTCCAATGCCATTGAACAGATTCTTCAAGTAACCTCGAATATCTGCTCGTATCTCTTCACGTTTGCCGTTATCCCGATCGCTATCGTCAGAGACGACAATTCGTTCAGCTGTGTAAACATTAGTACCAATATTGACGGTGCCGACTATACGCACCGAATCGCCTGCCTCAATGTTGCCGATAGAAGAAGTTTTCCCGTCGATCTTAAGTTCTGTATTGCCGGAAATCGTCACAGTAGTAGTTCCGGAATTCGTTTTAATGATCAACGTTTGGGTGGACGTGCTTACGTTGGTAATAGAACCGCGGATAGTAACGGTTGTCGTTGTAGGCACTGACAAATCCTTGATAACTTTCGCGTTGACAGTCAGCGTAGACGCGGTTGGGTCAAGTTTGCCGGAGAAATTTATCGTATCTCCCGCTTTCACATTCGCCGCCGCGCCGCCGCGATCGTTTCTATTCACGAATTGCGTCGAGCCATCAGTCTTAACTGTAAATGTTTGAGTCACGGAACTGAAAGTGACCGTTGCTGTATAGCTTGTAGAGGCGACAGCTGTAACTTTCGCCCCGCGCACTAATACTTGTCCATTATCCGTAATATGCATTTCCGTCTTTACCTTTCCATTGGTATCAGCATTTGCGATGCCGATTCCAAGAATGACCGCTAGAGTAGCCGCACAAATAATTATTGCAGCGTTTCGAGCGGTTTCACTAAATCTTAAGGATATTTCTTTTTTCATACGTTTTAAGCTAATTAATCGATCTATTTAATCTTGCGACCTGCGTTATAAGACGGCGCATTAGGCGCTTTCTTACCTGCCGCATTGAGCCATGACTTAGCCCAAATGGGCGTGGTCGTTCCAGATCCAGAGCTTCCATTCTGCTGATCGTCCCCATGCTTCCAACTCTTCAGTCGCTTTGTATCTAAGAACCGTAATTCCTGTATTTTCCATAACTAAACTTCTCGCCATCGGCTCGAATGTGTTCCCAGTAAGATCCTTGCCGTATATCGCGCGTGCGACGATATAACGCATGAAAAAACCGTGGGTAATCACGAGAATATTACCTTCCGCTCGTCCCGTAAGATATTCCAAAGCTGCATCCGCACGTGCGCTTAAATCCTCAAAATTCTCGCCGTCTTCGACTCTCGGGCCTGCGCCCATCAGACTATCCCACCAACGCTCGTTAAGCTCCCGAGCCGCGGCATCGCTGAAGGTTTTTCCTGAAAGTGCAGCTGGTTTCCTCCTTTCGCGAAACAGGTCCGAGAATTCGACAACATGGCCGGTTTTTTCCGCAATTATGGAGGCTGTCGATTTTGCACGCTCTTGAGTGCTAGAAATTATCAACTCAAGAGGCAATCGTGCGCAGCGTTCAGCAATAATTGTTGCCTGCTTTTGTCCTTTTTCAGTTAGAGGCGAATCAGCAGTTGGATACACCGAGCCGATATTCCCCTCGCTCTGTCCATGTCTAACAAAATAAACCGTCTTCATGTTAAACAAACGCAGTCCCCGCTCCTAGAGGACAAATTCTCCGTTTTTGTATATGACTTTCGTCGAGCCGTCTTTCAGATGTGCGGTAACAGTGCGCCGCGTCGTTGAAATAATATCTGTATGAACTGAGGAATCATTGAACCCGAGAGCTTCCGCCTCTCTCGTCGTAAGTTTAGAAACATCTCCTCTGTAAGTATCGCGATAAGACATTCCGAGCGCGAGGTGCGTATTTCCGAACGGCCCGCCCATATTTTCATCGAACAAAGTTTCCGCCATGAATTTCGTGATGCGCGAGTGGCGTTTGTCCGTTAGCGAATACTCGCCGATTCTATTCGCGCCTTTTGTCGCGATCATTTCTTTCAAAAACTTCTCATTGGTTTTCGCCTTACTTTTTATTACCAGCCCGTTTTTGAACCAGAGCTCAATCCCCGTGATTTTATTGCTGTATCGATAAAGCGGCTGATTGAAGCGTATCCAGCCGTTCGTCCCTCGCCAATCGGGAGAAGTGAAAATTTCAAAGCTCGGGATGTTTCGCCCGGAGCCTGCGAGCCAATTTCTTTTTTCTCCAAGCTTGATGGAAAGGTCCATGTCGGGCCCAACCGCGTGTAGGCGATCTGTCTTTGGGGCGAGTGCATTCAGCTCGCGGCGATAGGTTTCGATTTGGCGATACACCGCTTTCCATTTGGCAATTGGATTCTTCTCATCCAAAAAGCACGCCTTGATTATCTGGTTCCAATATTCTTTTTCTGAAAGGCCGGCTTCCCTTGCCATCGCGGCAGTGCCATAAAGAGCGATTGTCCAAGTGAACTTTCCATTCCACTCTTTTTTATGCTGCCAATCCTTGAAAGGTTTGAGCGCGAGGCCGCGGCGCATAATCTTTTTCGGGTCCACTCCCTTCAATGCGTGCGGATCTTTTTCGGCAAGTAGAAAGACCGAATGGTCCATTTGTTCGGCGATTCCGCGCAAATATCTTTCTGGGAAAAAATCGATCTGGTGCGGCTGTGCGTGTTCGTAGAAGTATCGCGTAAAGCTTTCATTCCTGCGCTTGTCTCCCTTCTCATCGTCCGGCGCATAATTCGACATTACATGACCCCCGGCATCGATAATCGCATTCGAAACTGCAAGAAAAAGCGGCTTAGCGGATTCGCTCGCAGAAACGCGCACGACCTCTCCCTTCTTGATTCCCTTCCCTCCGCCGAGTGCGAAATTGACCAAGACATCGGCATATTTTTTTAGTACCGCGTCACTTGGTGTGTACGACATCGAGCCAGATTACTCGGGAATTTCAAGTTTGTCGAGTAACACAAAAGCCCTTCCGATGGAGAAGGGCTCTTATGCTAGATTGTGCTAGACGAATCTATTGAACTTCCGCGCCTGCATTAGCATTTGCATTTACTTCTGCACTCGCTGCCAATTCACTCGCAAGCACTGCTCGTATTTCTTCCATAATGCGGGCCTGTGTCTCTGCAGTAAACTCGGCAGCTGCTTCAGCTTCTGCGCTCACATCCGCATTTGCGCTAGCATCGGGAGCGCCATCCGCAGACGCTCTCGCTCCTATGACGGAGCTGACACGGCTCTCTAGTTTTCCTTCCAGTTCCGCTCGATTTGTGCTCGCCAAGAATGCGTACCAAGGATAGCGAACGGTCACATTTCCGTTAGCATCGGCCACTGCTTTTGCGTTAACCGTAATCGGAAGGAATCCGAAGAGTTTGGCTTTTTGCTTGTAGCTT
>Ga0209542_10020462_pt1 | contig 10482 bp, 11 predicted proteins | sample RifCSPhighO2_01_FD_184028 | JGI IMG/M metagenome (GOLD analysis project Ga0209542, IMG submission 184028) | Soil microbial communities from Rifle, Colorado - Rifle CSP2_plank highO2_0.1 (SPAdes) (version 2) | ecosystem: Environmental > Terrestrial > Deep subsurface > Rock core/Sediment ...
TATCCTGCCTTAGAAGTAAATAATTTATTAAATATCTCAAATAAGATATATATTCAAGGAGATTATTATATGCATATCCTTGATAAAGGAGAAATAGAAGCTTTAGCAATAGCAATTAAATTAGATGCAGATGCTTACTGTGTTGATGAACGTACAATGAGATTGATTATAGAAGATCCAAATAAATTAAAAGAAATATTCTCAAATAAATTACAAAAAAATATAAAAATTGATTCTAACAATTTAAAAGAGTTTAGAAAATTAATAAAAAACGTTCCAATAATAAGAAGTAGTGAAATTATGATTGTAGCTTTTGAAAATGGATTATTTGATAAATATATTTCTAACGATATTCCAAAAGAATTAGTCTTAGAAGCTTTATTGTGGGGTTTAAGACTTAGGGGATGCTCTATATCTACTGAAGATATAAACGAAATAATTAAATTAAAACGTAAGTAGAAACAGTTTATCACTAAAGTATAGCCCATGTTAATCAAAACTTATTTATATTCAAATATTAACAATACTACTATGAAAAGTGGTGTTTTGAAATCTAGTTGGACTTTAGTGGGGAGTATTGTTGGTGCAGGAATTATTGGTTTGCCTTTCGTTATGCAAAAAGCCGGTTTCTTAACAGGAATATTAGTAATGATAATTATATGTTTATTGATGACTTTAATTAATTTATATCTCGCAGAAATAGTAACTAGTACAAAAGAAAAACATCAACTTACAGGTTATGCTGAAAAATATTTAGGTAAGAAAGGAAAATGGATAATGTTTATTGCTAATATCTCCAGTCTATATGGCGCTTTAGTTGCTTATATCATTGGTGCAGGTTATGCAATTAGCGCTATATTTCCAGGAGAAAGTTTCTTTTATTCAATAATATTTTTTGTTTTTGTTTCAATAATAATTTACTTCGGGATAAATATAATTTCAAATGTTGAATATATTTTTTCTCCTATAAAATTAGTTGTGGCTTTACTTTTAGGTATTTCATTACTATCAGTTATAAAATCATCTAATATTTTAGTTTTTGATATAGAAAATATTTTGATACCATACGGCGTTATTGTTTTTGGTTTTACTGGTGTTTCTGCTATTCCTTTAATGAATGAAGAATTAAAAAATAAAAATAATCTTATAAAATCAATAATTTGGGGAATGGTAATATCATTTATTATATATTTTATATTCTCTCTAGGTGTTGTTGGAGCTTTAGGAAATAATGTTAATGAAGTTGCAACTGTATCACTTAAGGAATTTGGTAGTTTTGTAAATATTATTGCTAATTTATTTGCATTACTTGCTATGGGTACTGCTTTTTTAGCTTTAGGTTTTGCTTTAAAAGAAAATTTTTTACTTGATATAAAATTAAAAAACAGGACAGCATGGTTTGCTACAATAACTATTCCACTAATTATATTTGTTACTGGAATTACTGGTTTTATTAAGATTCTAGAATTTACTGGAGCTATTGCTATTGCCATAATTCTAATATTAATTATTCTTATGCATAATAAAATTAATAAATTAAGAAATAGAATTCCTGAATTTCATATGCCTCAGAGTTTATTATTAAAAGGAGTTATTGTTATTATTTTATTGGGAGGAATATTCTATGAATTGATCAGTCTATTATAAATATTAAATTAATTTCTTCATGATTTCATTTACAATTTTTGGATCTGCTTTTCCTTTTGAAACTCTCATTACCTGCCCAACTAAGAACATCAAGGATTTTTCATTTCCATTACGATAGTCATTAACAACTTTCTCATTTTCTTTTATTACTTTTTTACATATTTCTTCAAGTTCTTTTGTGTTTGAAACGCTTTCTAATTTGTTTTCTTTTACATATTTATTCACCTCTAAATCTTTTTCTACAAGTTGCTCCATTATCTTTTGAGCTATTTGTCTTGTTATCTTGTTCTCTTTTATTAGAATAAATAAATCAATTAAGTTTTTAGTAATAAATGTTTCAGATAACTCTTTTTTGTTATAATTCAATACTCTAGAAACTTCTCTTCTAATCCACTCTGCAGCAAATAATGGTTCTATTTTTTTAGTTATTGCAGTATCAAATAACTTTGCTAGTTCATAATCATTTGCTATTACTTCTGAATCATCTTTCTTTAATTTATATTCCTTAATATATCTTTGAGATTTTTCTTGTGGAAGTTCCGGTAGTTCTTTCTTAATTTTTTCAATTAATTCTTTTGTTACATCTATAGGAACTAAATCTGTATCTATTATATATCCATAATCTTCTTCGCTTTCTTTGCTTCTTTGAAATATTGTTATCCCAGCATCAGAATCCCAACCTCTAGTTTCCCTATTTTTTATTGGTGTTCCTTCTTCTACTAATTTTTTTTGTCTTTCTATTTCATAAGTTAATGCTCTTTCTATTTCTTTAAATCCATTTATGTTTTTTATTTCTACTCTTTCATGTCCTTTTATTGAAATGTTTGCATCTGCTTTTATTATCCCTGTATTAGAATCAAATATCTCAAGATAATTAAGTATTGTTAATAACAATTTCATAAATTCTCTTGCTTCTTCTGGACTTCTCATATCCGGTTCAGTTACTATCTCACATAATGGTGTTCCAGACCTATTGTAATCAATTAATACTATATTTCCCTGATGCACTAATGCTGCCGGATCTTCTTCTATATGTATTCTAGTTATTCCAACAGTTTTATTAGAAATTTTAAGTTCTCCTTTATTCCCTAAAGGTAATTCATATTGTGTTATTTGATAATTCTTTCCCATGTCAGGATAGAAATAAATTTTTCTTGAGAATATTAATTCTGATGCTATTTTACAATTTAATGCTAAACATAATTTTAATGCATAATCTAAAACTTTTTTATTTAATATAGGTTTTGAACCAGGCAATCCAACGCATATATCGCATGTTCTTGAATTGGGTGTTTCAGTTCCATTAACTGCACATGAACAAAACAGTTTTGTATTTGTGTTTAGTGATACATGTATTTCTAAACCTATAATAGTTTCCATAGAATTAAAGTATTTATTATGTTTTTAAATGTTATTATACCCATCTCTTCTTCTTAAGATAAAATAGTATTACTATTAAAGCCGTGACCATTAATATTATTGAAAATAAATAACCGTATCTCCATTCTAATTCTGGCATGTACTTAAAATTCATCCCATATATTGAAGCTATAAATGTCATAGGCATTAGTACTGTTGCAAATATTGTTAATATTTTCATGACTTCATTAAGTCTATTTGATGTTACAGATAGGTGTACTTCAAGTATGTTAGATATTGTTTCTCTTTGATCTTCTATTAATTCGGTTATTATTGTCATATTTTCTTGTGTATTTCTGAATCTTAATTTAGAATCTTGTGATATTAAAACATAATTTCCATTTGATAAATTTGACATTATTTCTCTTTGTGGATATAATGTTTTTCTTAATTTTATTAATGAATTTTTTATTTTAAATAATCTTTTTAGTACATCAGATTGTGTAGACTTTACATCTGTTAATGCTTGATTTTCTAATGTATCTAATTCTTTGTCTAATTTTTCTATTAATGAAAAATAATCTTCAATTAATTCTTCTGTTATTTTATGTAATAAGGAATCGCACCCCTGAGTTAGTAATTCTTTTATTAATTGTTTATCATTCTTTATTTCTTTTAGAATATTAAATTCTTGTTTATGTATTGTTACTAAAAAATTCTTGTTTAATATAGATATTAACTCGCTTGTGCCTACTTTTTCTGTTTTTGTTCCTCTTATTGTTACCGTAAGTAAATTGCCATATTGTTCTATTCTAGGTCTTTGATGTTCTCTAGTTAATGTATTTATAATTCCCTTGTCTATTTTTAGTGTTTCTTCTAATTTTTTTAGTTCTTCTTTTGTAGGGTTTGTTAAATCTATCCAGAATTTACTTTTTTCTTGAGATATTATATTCCCTCTTTTTCCAGATATGTCGAATGTTTCAATCATTTATATTACTATTTAGCTATTAAGTTATATAAAAGTGTTTTTAACTAAAATTTATTTTTTAAAACGCTAGATTTATAAATATTACTACTACATAGTATATACATATTTGATGTATAAAATGGCCCAATATATAATAACAAAGAAGGTAGCTAAGCATGGCAAGCAAGCAGTTATAGTTATACCTAGACTTCTTGAAGAAGAACTGAAACCCGGAACTGTAGTTAAATTAACTTTAGATGTAGTTAGAGAGGTTGAAAATGAAAATTAGTGCACTTAGAACTATAAATGATGAAGCTTTTGAACTTTTGGAGACTAAAGGCTATAGCGTTATCAGAAAAATAGGCGAAGGTAATACAAGAAACGTTTATGAAGTTGAATATAATAAAGGCTCATTAAAAAAAAGACGTGTTGCTAAAATTCCTAAACCCGATAGTGAGATTAGATCTATAACCACAAGAATTAATCGTTCTAAAAGAGATTTAGAAATTAGTGAAATTGATGTTTGTAATAATTTGTCTCATCCACATATTACAGATATTAGTGATACTTTTAAAACATTAAATGGAACAATTACTATAGAAGAAAGTTTTGATGGAATATCACTTGAAGATCTTATTAGAATGGGTGGTTCAATAACAAATCCTGAAAGAGTAAGAAATATATTCTCTCAAATTAGAGAAGCATATGAATATATGCATGATTCTAGAATTCTTCATAAAGATGTTAAACCTTCAAACATTTTAGTTAATAAACAGGGTTTTGTTAAAGTTACAGACTTACAAAATGCAGGAAGTTTAGATAGTAATGATTCAATTCTCCCAACTAGAGGCGGAACTTCTTTTACAAATCCAAGAATACTTAATAGAATAATCGAAGGATTAGAAAGTAAATATACTATAATGGATGAATTTTATGCTTTAGGAGCTACATTATATTATACTTTAACTGGAGAGAATATTAATAACACTAATTTAAGTGAAGGATATTCTTCAAATGTAGTTTACATAAGTGGCATTAAAACATGTATTGTTCTAAGTGATGAAGGCAAATCTGTAGACAAAGTTGACATTAAAAAACACAATAAAAAAATAAAAAAGAGTTTAAAAAAGGTTCCTAGAAATTTTAGAAATTTACTAAAGAGATGCCTTATTTTAGATGAAGAAGGATATAATGGCTATAGAACGCGTGGATCAAAAACCGCAGATGAGATTTTTAAAAAAGATTTAAATACCGCAACTAGAAAAACATTTTTTAATTGGAAAGCAATTAGAGATCATTCAATGTTATACTCAGGAATTGCTGGATTTTTAACAGGAATTAGTGGTGGAACAACATGGGTTGCTAGGCAAAATGCAGAAGCAGAGCTTAGAGGCTCTTTAGATTTTAAAGTTTTAAGAACTGATATTTTTGGATTAGACAAAAGTAGTTTAGAATTCATCAGAGGAGATAGATATGCTTTAGCAACATTAAGAGATGAATTTGGGGTTTTAAAAAAAAGAGGTCCCAACTTTGAACAAACAAAAAGTATAATGGCAGCATATGACCACGAAGGAGATTTAGACACTATGGTTTCTGCGGCAACTAATGTGCATCAGGTTCCTAGAAGACTTTTATATTCTATAGTAAAAGGTTTAAGTTTCAGTAATGTGAGTTTATTAGGAGATGAATTTAAAGATAGATATGATGTTACTTTAGTCCCAAGATCATTTGTTGATAAAATATGCGATAAATATAGGTGTAAAGAAAAAGATAAAGAATTCCCATATAATATTCACAAACTACAAAAATTTGGTTTTAGCGCATGGTATCTTAAAAATATTATTGCCACATCAAGCAGTATTCCTGAAGTTTTTGCTAGATATTTTGCTTCTGATGAAGATCTTTCTAAAGCTAAAACTGAAAGTGGCACTACTAGTTATTTCCCCAGAAAAGACTCTACTGGAAGTGTTTGTTATGAAATACCAGGTTACGCTGATAGACTGCCCCAGAAAATTAGAAGAATTATAGACAATGTTCTGGCAGTTTATTATTTAACTGATAACGAAGGTGAAACTCATTATGAACTTATTGGAGATAATAATATTCCTATAAGCGGGCTTGAAGATAGATAAACATTTTTTACTGCTAGCCCCAAATGAAAATATACAACATTATTTTTATTATTTGAATTAATTAAAGAATATATATCTTTATAGATTATTTCTTTTTCTTGCTCGTGTATTTTTTCTAATAAATTTATATCTTTTTTTTGGTATCCATCAAATAGTAAATTAAAAATAGTTATTAATCTTTTAATTGTTTTTTCTTCTTTAATTATTATTTTTGTTTTGTCTAAATATTTATTTAGATGGTATAATTCTCTTTGTGCGTGTATTAGTATTGTTAAAAAAGCCCATAATAACTCTGAGTTTTTTTCATGTAACTTCTTTTTTGTGATTATTCTCCTACAAAAGTTATCATATCTCTGTATTCTTTCCTCAATTTCTTCATATTCTATATTTTTTTCTCCTGTTTCTAATCTATTTTTTGTTAATTCTATTAGATATTTTGATTATTATATTTTCAAATTGTTCTTCTGATGGTTCTGTTATGTTTTCTACAAGACAATATTCATTTTCTTTTTTGGTTACATCAAATCCAATTAATCTAGTCTTTAGTACATCATTAAGTATCAAGTATTGTTTTTCATTTGAATAAATTATTTTTATTTTATCATATCCTGATCTGTAAGCATTTGTTATTAGTGTTCTGATTATTGATTCAGTTACACCTATCAAGGTTATCGTTGTTTCTGTTTTTTTATTTATAGGTTTTGATGAAATTAATAAATTATTATCTAACTGAGAAATATCTATTTCCTCACCTTTTACCAAATTATTATCTTTTATCCACTTTGTAGGCAAACTTACCATCATTGTAGATTCTCCTTGTTTTACTAGGCTTCTTTTCATTGTTTTGTTATCCATTTTTGGATAATATTATCCACATAAAGGGCTTAGAAGAAACTATTTAAACCTTTCTAAAAAGTATAAACATTTATATTAGTTTATATAGTTTAATAGTAATGTTTATATTTAATTCTTTTCACTAAAGTAGTAACAAGGAGTGGTTGAAATGAAAACAATAAAAAACACATTAAGAATTTTAAGCACTGTTATGGCTTTAGCTAGCGCTCCAGCTTATGCAGAGTCTACTTTATTTGTAGGAAATATGACTTCAGGAGATAGTAAAGGCTCTTTAACTTTAGATACTTTAGCAAATGCTCAATCAGATAATGGCGCGAATGTAGTAGTAGAAGCTATTAACAGCAATCCTAATACTGATTCAAGGGTTAATAATTTTAGTTTAGGCGTTAGAAGTCCTAAAGTAGTTAATAACAATTTAAGACTTAATGCTGCAATAGATTACAAAGACACTCAAGCAGCAACGGGTTCTAGATCTACAACAGCCAGCCATACTACTTTTGTTGAAGCATTACCAGGTAATACTTTAACTTTAAGAGCTGGATTTTTTGGAACTCCAGATAGTAAATATGGTGAATTTATTGGTGCTAAAAATGTTTCAGACAATACAACTTTAGATTTAGATGTTTGGCATAACGGAACTAATTTCAATGCTAAAGGTTTTGTTGCTTATACTGATGGAAGATTTTATGGAAGCGCAGGTGGAGATCCTAGAGTTCAAAATATTAGTGCAGTTAATGGTTGGATGAATAAAGATAATCTGGGTTATGTTCTCCGAGCTACTATAAATCCAAAAAATGAATCTCAAATATTTAAACTTACTTTAACAGATAGTTTTACTCGTGAAAGAAAACATTTAGATTTTAGAAGCCATATGGAAAATGGTACTGAAATGCGCGGAGTTGCTACAGGTTATATTTTAGATTCTTGGGCTCCTTTTGATGCTTGGGATAGTAATAGATATGCTAGTGTAGTTAAAGGAGCAAATGATATGAATATGACCAATGGTAGTGCTGTTCTTTATAGGCATATTAATCCCGGACTTGGCGGAACTATGTTTGGTATTGGTGCCAAGTTTAGTCACGATAAAGCAAGTGCTACAACTAATTTTAGACCTAAAGCTGAATTTTATTCAGGTATACCTAAAACGCCTTTAGACACGTGGGTTGATGTTAGTATTAATTCAACAAATCCTAGAGATGTTGCTGGAATAGTTTACTTGGGAGTAAGTTTGTAATATGGAAGGAGCCCCAATTACAAAAGTAGAGTTTTATATAGATAGAATGCGTTCAGGAGTTTCTGGAAGAGACTGGGGTGAGTGGGTTTATAGGTTGCATGAATCTAGAGAAGAAGGCTTTCGTTATTATCCCACTTTAGAGGGTCTTGCGCAAACTTTAGCTAAAAAATACTCTGAAACAGGACTTTCTCCTTATCCAGCAGATCTTCATTTATTTTTAGGCAAATTGGATGATTCTGTTGTAGATCATAGAAATGCTTGGACTGCTTGTGGCCAAAAACACCAAGTTGGTAATATTTCTGATGAAGATCTTGGGAAATTAATTGATTTGATTGATGAAGAAAGAAGAAATGAACAAAAAAGAGGAAGAGAACTTGATAAATTGAAAAATAGTTTAAAGGGTAGGCGGAGATAAAATGGTTAAGGCTGTATTCAATGTTTTTGCAGAATATATAGATGGGTCAAGAAATAGTAATAATCCATTTTATCAACTTGAACAACGTTCAGACGATGTATGGAGAAGGCTTGGTTTAGGGGGACTCGCCCTAGGATATCCAAATCTAAGTGATGTAGCAGATAGAGTAGTTTTAGAAACGCAAAAAAATGCAGTAGACAACGGTAATAGAGTTATCCTTTTAATAAGCAATCCTTTTGAAGACACTCAAAAATATCTAGGAACAAACCATAATGGAACAGTTATAAGAATTGATGAACAAGGAGAAGAAAGATTAGTTCAACTATACAGAACCATTAATGAAAGAGAGTTTATGGAATTGAGAGACAAAATCAAAAAGGGATATAAAAAATAACACAATTAATAGTTGAACTTTCAAGATTAGTAGATAAAGGATTTGTAATATTAAATCAAGATATTAAAGTCTAGATAAGTAAATTATTATTATCTAAATTAACTTAGAAAATTATTTAAACAATAAACGCTATCTAATGTTCATGAAAAGAGTTGTTGGTTCTCGTATTCTAGGAGAAAGAGTTATAGTTCCTAAAAAATTATTAAATGAAATATTATTAGAAGTTAAGTCTTTTCAAAATATTAATTGGAATAACTTTGCAAAAATTCTAAATGTCAATGTTTCTACTTTGAGACATGATTGGAGAAAGAAGTGCATTGCATTACCTTTGAAACATTTTAAATTAATTTTAGATTTTCACCCCTCATTGCATTTTAAAGATTTAGAAAAATATCTGATAGTTCTAGATTCTTCATGGGGACAAAGATTAGGCAAAAAATCTAAACATGACTATATAATAAAGATTCCTAAAATTGATCAAGATTTCGCTGAGTTTTATGGAATCCTCGCTGGAGATGGATGTGTTTACAATGATCTTAGTGGATTTTGTATATCTGGTAATAGCATCTTAGATAAAAATTATATAGAAATTTATGTTTCTAATCTCATTTATAAACTTTTTAAAATTAAACCAAGAATATACTATTCAAAAACACAAAAATCTATCAGAGGTATAGTGTATAGCAAACAAATAGCTGAATTTTGGTTTTCCAAGAGGATATAAGAAAAAAGGAAAATTAGTAGTGCCACAAAGTTGGTTTAAAAAACAAAAGTTGTTAACACGATTCATCAGAGGCTTAAATGATACTGATGGCAGTGTATACCCTCAAAAGAATTCTAAAATAGTATTAGATATGTCTATAACACAAAAAAGTTTATTAGAATCGTCTATAAAAGCTTTTAACATTCTTAATTTTAAAATAAATAATACTACTAATCGCATATATTTATGCGGCCACTCACCTGTTTCTAATTTTTTTAGTAGATTTGGCAGTTCAAATTTCAGGAATATAATAAAATATAAAACATACCTCCAAAAAGGTCAAGTTCCAACAACAATACAAACAGAAAGGCTTTTAAAACAAATGAAAATCATAAAAGTTAAATTACCTTATTATGGGCCCATGGTCTAGCGGTATGGGTTACTTACTTAATAGTAAGTGGCTACCAAACATCACCCTTACAAGGTGGAGGTCGCAAGTTCGAATCTTGCTGGGCCCATTTCATGATCTGAACCCACAACATTGCGTTTGGGGGTTTGAGCCTTATATTCATCAAATAAGCCTATTTTGTACTAAAAATAGATATTAAATCTATAAATGCTACATAATAGAAAGATATTTAAACTTTTAAATCTTTAATATAGTATTGTTACTAAATATGATATTTTTGAAGTTGTTTATACTAATGATCAAATTAGACCAATAGACGTAGTTCATAAACTCAATAAATCAGATAAGGATTATAAAAATATTTATA
>Ga0209542_10020464_pt1 | contig 10481 bp, 12 predicted proteins | sample RifCSPhighO2_01_FD_184028 | JGI IMG/M metagenome (GOLD analysis project Ga0209542, IMG submission 184028) | Soil microbial communities from Rifle, Colorado - Rifle CSP2_plank highO2_0.1 (SPAdes) (version 2) | ecosystem: Environmental > Terrestrial > Deep subsurface > Rock core/Sediment ...
AATCATTGCAAGGATAGTTACTGAAATGGATCAGCGTTTATACGGCATGAGGCCTGATCCTTCAGATCCCGCATACCGAGATGCTGTTCTGTCTTATGCAAAAGAACTTATGGAAAGCGGTTTTACTATTAATGACAGAGAAATTTTGCGATACGTTGTCAACAATTATCTAACCCAACATGAATCAGGTAACAAGTATGGGGAACTAAATCCCATGGATATTTACAGGTTAGGATCATTGAATGGAGCATTCGAAATTCTTGCGCGTCATTAATTTCACCCATCTATCTTCTGCCAGAAGAGCAGAAACCCGTATCTGTATCCCGATACCTCTGGTATCGGAAAGCTTTCGTTTCTCTCTTTCTAATCTCATTTCCTATTAAAATATATTACCCTGCAATCTTCTGCTTTATCTTCTTCATCCTGAAAATATTTTCCCGGTCCATTTCTTCTAATCTGAACCTAATTAATGATGCTTGCCCGTTTAATTTCGGTATAACCAGGTATTCCAAAGAATTAACTCTTTTCTTTGTTTTCTCAATTTCAATAAGAATATTTCTTAACTTTGTTTCAGTTTCAGCAGCTATCACGCATGCCTCTAATAATTCACTATAAGCCCGTGCCATTTCTTCCATTCGTATAGTAGTGGAAAGGAATCCATAGCTTCTTTTTTGCAATACTTCTTTCAACTTCTTGCTGTCTATCTCAGGAATAGTCACGCCCATTATGTTCCTTATGCTTATGTCAATGTCAGCATTCTTGACAGCTAAAGCAAGACTTTTTACTTCAATCATACCATCCAATGCTACAGCTTCTATCATCTGTTCGTACGCATGCTTGTATTTTTCGTTCAATTGTTTTCTAGTGTCTTTTGCTTCTTTCAGAACTTTGAAAAATTCCAGAATCAGTCCGTCCCTTTTTTTCTTCAATAATTTATGTCCAGACTGGGCTAACTTAATCTTCTTCTTTATAGAAATTAATTCAGATCTGGTAGGCTTGACGTCCTGCATACGAACCATCCTTTTCAACTAATTCATCAGCTGCAAATAGCCCTAACAAAACAGAAGGTATGAACCAGAGTGGATTATATTTAAATCCAAGGTAAGCAAGTCCTGCTGCTATTCCTAAAGAAAAATATGATCCTAGGTGCGAATCTTGTTTTTCATAATGTTGGCCGTTAGAACCTATTCTATTATTCATAACATAGGGCTCTGCTCTTAGGTCTGTAACAGGTTTTCTGGATTGATGAATCTTAATTACCTCTATTTTATTTCAGACTTTTTTCTTGTAATATTTCTGTTTGAACTCAGCAGAAATTCTTGTCAGTGATTCTTCTGGCAATGATGACAGAAGGTCCCATGCTATCTGCAATGTATCTTCTATGGTTCTGTTTTCATGAGGACCTTGCCTTACAAACTTGTTTTCAAATTCTTCAGCGAATTTCAAAAATCTCCTGTCCTTCTCAGACAGAGCTTCCTCGCCTACTATTGCAGACAAGCTTCTCAAATCCCTGCCTTCTGCATAAGCTGCATACGTCTGGTCGCTTACTTGTCGGTGATCGTCCCTTGTTTTTCCCTTTCCAATGCCTGCATTCATCAGCCTTGACAACGCAGGCAAAACATCAATAGCAGGATAAATTCCTTTTCTATGCAATTCTCTTGACAATACAATCTGGCCTTCTGTGATATATCCTGTTAGATCAGGGATTGGATGTGTAATATCATCACCAGGCATTGTGAGAATAGGAAGCTGTGTTATGCTTCCCTTCCTTCCTTTTATCATGCCTGCTCTTTCGTAGATCATTGCAAGATCCGTGTACATGTAACCAGGATAACCTCTTCGTGCAGGAATTTCATCCCTCGCTGAAGAAATTTGTCGTAGTGCTTCACAGTACGATGTCATGTCTGTTAGAATTACAAGTATGTGCATGTCTTTTTTGTATGCCAAGTATTCTGCAGCGGTTAAAGCGAGCCTTGGTGTGATTAATCTTTCAACAGCAGGATCGTCTGCTAGATTAAGGAACACAACAGCTCTTTCTATTGCACCTGTTTCTTCAAAGTTCGAAATGAATTTTTTTGCTTCTTCGTTTGTTATTCCCATCGCTGCAAATATTACTGCAAAGTTTTCTCCTTTCACCGTCGCTTGTCGTGCAATTTGCAATGCTATATCATTATGAGGCAGGCCTGATGCAGAAAAGATAGGTAACTTCTGCCCTCTTACAAGAGTATTCATTCCGTCTATGGTGGAAATACCTGTTTGAATAAAGTCCTTTGGTGGACCTCTTGAATATGGGTTTATAGCAGCTCCTGTTATCTCTATTTCATCTTCAGGAATTATTTCAGGGCCTTTATCAATTGGCATTCCTTTGCCGTCCAAAACTCTTCCAAGCATATCTTCGCTTACTTTCAATCTTACAACATCACCGAGGAATCTTACAGTAGCTTCTTTGTCCATTCCTGAAGTTCCTTCAAAACTTTGGACAACCACAATATCTTTAGATGTATCTAAAACCTGTCCGAGTCTTTTCTCTCCGTTGGACATTGTTATGTTAACTAATTCCCCGTATCCTACCGGGTGTGTCTTTTCAACGAATATCAGGGGTCCTACAATACTGTTGATTGTTTTGTAGTCCTTTAGCATTTTCATATGATTTTTTACCTCTTTATCAATTCTGAATCCATTTCTTTCATAACACTTTCCAGAACTTTATTATAATCTTTGTCGAATTTTGCATCAGATATTTTATTTTTTGCTTTTGTCGCCAAAATTTCTTTCACGGACATTCCTGATTTTAGAGCTGCATTAGATTTATCATTGAAATGCAGGACTGTTTTTAATATCCTGTAGCTCTTGTTCAAATCACTGTACGCATCAACATCATGGTAAGCATTCTGCTGTAAAAAGAATTCCCTCACAAGTCGTGCTACTTCCAAGGTCAACTGTTCTCTTTCAGGGAGCGCGTCGCTTCCGATAAGCTGGACTATTTCCTGCAGTCTTTCTTCTTCTGTCAGAATCTTTTTTATTTCCCCTATGACCTCAGGCCAGTCTTTTGCAACATTCTTTACATACCAATTGTTGAGCAAGGATTCATACTGGCTGTAGCTTGTAAGCCAGTTTATTGCAGGGAAGTGTCTTCTGTTTGCTAATTTTGCATCAAGCGCCCAAAAAGCCTTTACAACTCTTAGTGTTGATTGTGTTACAGGTTCAGAAAAGTCGCCGCCTGGTGGACTTACTGCACCAATGATGCTGACAGATCCCATCTTGCCGCTAAGCAATAAGGCTCTTCCAGCTCTTTCATAAAATTCAGAAAGTCTTGATGATAAATAAGCAGGATATCCTTCTTCTCCTGGCATTTCTTCTAATCTTGAAGAAATTTCTCTCATAGCTTCTGCCCATCTGCTTGTTGAATCAGCCATAAGTGCAACATCGTAACCCTGATCTCTGTAGTATTCTGCCAAAGTTATTCCTGTATAAATCGAAGCTTCCCTGGCTGCTACGGGCATGTTGCTTGTATTAGCAATGAGTATAGTTCTTTCCATCAGAGGCTTTCCAGATTTAGGATCTATTAACTCTGGAAATTCCTGCAAGACTTCAGTCATTTCATTCCCTCGTTCACCGCATCCCACATAAACAATAATGTCAGCATCACTCCATTTGGCTAAGCTCTGCTGAGTTACAGTTTTGCCGGCGCCGAAAGGCCCTGGCACAGCTGCTGTTCCTCCCTTTGCCATTGGAAATAATGAATCTAAAATTCTCATCCCAGTAACCAAAGGCATTTCTGGAATTAGTTTTTCTTTAACAGGCCTTGCGTTTCGGATAGGCCATTTATGTGAAAGTTTTATTTGCTGGCCGTTGTCTAGAATTGCAACAACATCATCAATGTTGAAGTCTCCTTCTTTTATGTCTTTTATCTTTCCAGAAGCTGTAGCAAGTACGCGGTGTTCAATAATGTCAGTTTCTTTAACAGTGCCTATAATTTCTCCGATTTCAATGTCCTGCCCCTTCTTTGCACTAGGTTTGAAAGACCATTTCTTTTTCCTGTCCAAAGCAGAAGACTGCGCTCCGCGCTGAATAAAATCTCCCATCAGAGTCTTCAAATCTGGCAGGGGTCTTTGAATCCCATCATAAATACTCTTTAACAAACCCGGTCCTAATTCTACTGTCAATGGCATACCAGTATTCTCGACAGGTTCTCCAGGTTTTATTCCAGAAGTATCTTCGTAAACTTGTATAACTGTCCTTGTAGGCCTTATTTGTATTACTTCTCCTATCAGTTTGTCTTCGCCTACTTTTACTACATCGTACATCCTTGCCTTTAATCCTTCTGCTGTGACTACAGGTCCGGATATTCTGTATATTTCAGCCATAGTTATCAATTAATCCTTTCCCCAAAGATCAATTCCCAAAGATCTCTTTATCATTAACCTTAAATTTTCCTCTCCCCCCACGTCATGGGAAAGGATGACTACAGTAGGTCTTACCATTGTCATAGCCTGTTCTTTGTGCCTTTCATTTAGATTGTCGAATATTTTTTTATCTGTTATCAGTATCCCTATATTTTCATTTTTTATTACTTCCTCGAAAGTTTTGTCAGCATTTTCTACAACAAATGCATTCTTTATTCCTGCTGCCTCAAATCCGGTTACAAAATATTCGTCTCCCATAACTGCTATCTCCATTTAATCACCAGTTATCAAATGCTTCTCGACAAACTCATCACTCAATTGCATTGCCTTTGCATTTACTATTAATTTCAAATTCCTTACTTCAATTTCCTTTGCTAGAAGGTAGCCAAATATTGGTGCTACTGATAAAGGTTTCAGGTGAAGTAGTTTGAATGAGTACTGCATCAAATATTTTTCGATGTTATTCTCCAGTTGTGATAAGTCTGATAAATCTTCTGCTATGCCTTCTGTGAAGCTTCCATACTTGCTTTCCTTAAGTGTTTTTATTCCATTTTCCAGATTCTCATCAATTAGCTGTTTTGCAAGCTTGCTTTTTGTTGTCACAAAAGTTTCTATAGTTTCCTTGGGCATATCGATTGACTTCAACTTGATTATATTTCGTATGTCTATTAGTTCAACAAGAAACGTGTAGAAGTTTTTCAGAACACCTCTGTCGAGTGAGTTTCTCAGAGTAACCAGTGAATTGAGGTATGCCTTGTCCATCTCATTCTCCATTGATATAATGTCATTGTTTTCGTGCATTTTTTTGAAACTTTCTTCATTTATTTTTGTTATCTTGCTTATTTCCCTGGAAAATTCGTTGACATCTTTTTTTATCAATTCCATGCAGAATTCATAGGTTGTGGGTTCAACAGGAATTATGGATTTTTTTACAAGATCGGAGTTTCTTGACCGTATTACTATCTTTAGGTTAGCGATAACCCATTTCATGGAATAGTTTTTTACAAGCAGCTGGGATTCCTTGGTTGAAATATCAATAAGCTTGTTTACTGTGTTGGCCAAATTTTCATTTAGTGCTATGTTTATAAGTTCCATCCCTTTGTAATGAGAAGATAAGTTGTCTATTTCATTTTTGTATTCCCTTTCCTCCAAGAATCTTATTATTTCATTGAGCCCCATTTTGCTCATTTTCATATAGTCTTCTTTTGTCAGAAGGAGAGCCCTTCTTGCTTTGACCCGGGCTGCGGTATAAGGATATCCCCCTAATTTCAGTTTTTTCTTCCTGTATTTCACTCCTTACCACCAAAAAGTATTTTCGAAACATCGGCTACTGTTTCTTTTTTGAGATTTTCTATCAGTGTTTCCAAGCTCAGATCCAGTTTTTCTGTTTTACTTTTGTTTTCTATGACAATGCCGCCTACTATGTCTGCTTCTTCGATGCTGACGTTTTTGAACAAGTCCTTTGCAATCTTCATGTCATCTGCGCTTACATAGATTTTCGCTGCGTCAATATTTCCTTTGGCTGAATTGAATAGTTTGTTCATAATTTCTTTTTTCCCCTGGGTGTATATTTTCTCAGCAAATTCTACATACAGATTTTCTAATGCTTCCCTTTTTCCATCCATTTCTATTTTTTTTGCCTGGAGTCTTGCTACAGCCATGGACTTGGTTCTTTCCTGGGTTATCTTTTCTTCAGTTTCTTTTTTTATCTGCCCCTTTTTTTCAGCCAGTTTTTCGTTCACGTCACTAAGAATTCTCTCTCTGTCTATCTTTGCTCTCTCCCCTATTTCTTTCGCTTTCTTTTCCGCTTCGCTTATAATTTCCATTACTACATTGTTCAGATCCATTTTCAAAATACCTCATATTTTTTTGCATTTTGAAAAGCCATCCGGAGATGACATTTTTCAAACCTTATTTCACATGGTGAAGTCGAACTTCACCTGTACAATGTTCAATTCCAAAGAATTGAACTTGTAAGTGAAAATTCATTGAATTTTCACATTACAGGTGAACCATTAATGTTCACCATGTGGGTTGAGATGCTCCAGCATCTCATTTCTTTCGCTTTATTGTATAAAAGAAAAATAAAATCAAGCGCCTAATATCATGATAGCTATAACCAGTCCGAAGATAACTATAGTTTCTGGTATTACTGTCAGGATCAATGCTTTACCGAATAGTTTTTCCTTTTCAGCCATTGCCCCTACAGCTGCCGCACCTATTTCTTTTTCCGCAATACCCGCACCTATAGCCGATAGCCCTATAGCCAATGCTGCTGCAATTGCAGTCATCCCTTCTACTGCCATTTCTTTCACCCCCAGATTATTTTAAACTCAAACATTAAATCTATTCTCCAAACGGTTCGTATTCCTTTCCAGAGCCGCCATAAAATTTTGTGAACATTTCTACATAGTGCAGCCTCATCGAATGAAGGAAAGCACCTAGTATTCCCAGTGCGAAGTTTATGCCATGTCCAACTACAAGAGTTATAACCCCTGCAACCATCATTATTCCCCCGGTTGCAAAAAACTTCCCTGCAAAATCATTCACAACTATTGCTAATGCAGCTGACGCTAGTCCTACAGCTGCTAATCTGAGGTAAGAAAGCACGTTGCTTATCAGTGACGGCAATTCTACTATGCCGAACATACCCTCAGCCTTCACTATCATCAAAAAGGAAGCAATTCCTATGGCCGCAATAATGTAAATGTTAATCGATGTATATCCAAGGCTGTTCAGTGCAAATAATATTACAGCAATCTGCACGCCTATCCAGCTCATCTTTGCCATGATAGCCTTTGTCAGGCCATGATGGTGATATTCGTTGATGAAACCAAACACAAAGCCTAAATTAATATGAACGAGCCCTATTGCAGCTGAAACAATCATAAGCTGGTTGATATCATGAATTCTGTTGATGTATGGACTTAGGTGATATCCAAATATTTCTTCTGCCCCAAACGCTTCTCCAAAAATAAAACCAAACATCATTGTTGTAATAGAAGACATTATCAGTATGTCAATCAAGGCATGCTTTGTCTTCACCCTCATTATTAATCCGATTGCAAGAAGTATTGCTCCGTAACCTACATCACCTAAAATGAACCCATAGAACAGGGGAAATGTAAGAAAAATAAGAAAGCTCGGATCTATCTCCCTGTAGCTGGGAATTGAATACAGATTAAGAAAGAACTGGTAAGGCTTCACGAGGGCAGGATTGTTTATTTTTGTAGGAACTTCATCTTCTTCAGACGGCTTTTCAAACTTAACAAATATATTATTGCTTATTTCTGTTATTTTTTTTATAAGCGCGTCCTCATTTTTTTCTGGAATCCATCCGTTTACGAGAAACGCATATTCAGAAGAAGCAAATTTTAAAGGCGCTTCAGATTTTTTTATTTTCTCCAGAAGCATTACTTCGACATAATTAAGGGTTCCGCCGTGCTTTTCTGCTATTTTTTTCATTTCTTTTTCGGCGTCTTTTTTCTTGTTGCTAAGATCTTCTATTTCCCTTACAGCCTGGTTTATCTTTTCCTCTACTTTTCCTTTGCCCCTGACAGAAATATATATTTCGTCTATTTTTACATTCAGCTTTTTTCCCTTCTTTACTAGTATAGCTACAGGGTGAACCTTGGTTGCTTTTTTTGAATGAAAAACCTGGACGTCTTTCATATTCTTTAATTTTTCTATATCAGCTGTATAACCAAAAATCATCTCAAAATTATCCAAGCTTTCTAAAGATTCAAGATCCTTGATACCTGCATCAGAAAGAAATTCCAATTCTTCCCTTCTCTTCTGCACCATTTTCAGTGCTTCATTGAACTTTGATATCTTATTGCTGATTGCTGGCACCTGCGATTTCAAATCTTTCAGGTAGGATTCTATCTCCTTCAGCGTCATCTTTTTCTTTGTGCTGATGTTAGGCATTTCTAAAAGAAATCTGATGCTCTGTAAATCAAGAATAAGTTTTGAAACCTTTTCTGCATCTTTAAGGGGAGTTCCTATTCCTATCCCTTCTTTAGGCAAGTAATCGTTTATGTGAAGAACTTTGAGTTCGTATAGAACATCAATGACACTTTTTAGGTAGGTTTTTGGAGAGACTATGGTCACTCTGCTCATTTTCTCTGGGTAGAACATTTCTCCTCAGCCTTATTTTTGAATTCAGAAAGAAATGCGTGAAGTGACTTCCGATACGAAGTATCGGGAATCTGTCTCGGCATTTCATCCTAGGGTTTCTTTGAATTTTTTTATCAGGAACGAGATTGCTTCGTTGCTGTTGGATTCAGCCCTTTTAGCAATTCTTGAGGCATTTGCATGCCCTTTATTTATTATTTCATCCCTGTCCTTACTTATTGACTCGGACTCTTTCAGGAATTTTTTCTCCATTTCTTTAGTATAGGATTCTAGTTCTACAATTTCCTTTTTTCTTGCTTCTTCTGAGGCATTTCTGGCAATGACTTCACTTTTTTTCTTGGAATCTTCTATTATGTTTTTTGCCTTTTCTTCCGCTTTCCTTATTTCTTTGATCATTGTATCGTCCATTTCATTTACCCCAGTCAGATGACTAGACAAATTGCGTTCAATAATTAAGTTAACAATAATAACGTATTAAAATCCCTGCTAAAGTTGCAGCGTAATAAGCCCACAACGTCCCACAGACTATATTTTTAATTCGTTGCTGCTAAAGTATAAAGTCATACTTCAGGAAAGTAATTTGCATTGTTCTTAAAAACTCTTCCCTCCATCTTAATTCCATGAAAAAGAAGGGCCAGTTTTTTCCTGTTGGAGATACCCCAGTTTCTTCAAGCAGACCTTTGATAACCTATTCACTGATAGCCATAAACGTTATAGTCTTTATATGGAGTCTCACAAATTTTGAACCTATAATAAATTCGTATGGTTTCAAGCCTGGTGAATTTGTTATTGTGACATTATTTACCAGTATGTTTCTGCATGGTGGCATAGATCATATATTTGGTAACATGTGGTTCTTGTTCATTTTTGGAGATAACGTTGAGGATAAGTTTGGAAAAGTTAAGTATATACTATTTTATCTTGCTTCGGGACTTGCTGCTGCATTGGTTCATTATGCAACAGATACATCATCTTTGGTCCCAACAATAGGTGCAAGCGGTGCAATATCAGGAGTTTTAGGCGCATACTTAATTTTATTCCCGAAAGAAGGAGTTCATATTGGTTCATTCTACGGAACAGGTACAATGCCAGCTTACTTCATGATAGGCTTCTGGTTTGTCATGCAATTATTTTTAGGTACAGCAAGCCTTCTTGGCGGAGCTGGATCAGGTATTGCATTCTGGGCACATGTAGGTGGTTTTGTTTTCGGTGTGGGAATAGCATTTGCTTATAAAATCATCACAGAACCAAGAAAGAAGAAAAAGTAAGCATTTATTCTTTTCTGACATGGTTAAGAGATGCATTATATCAAAAGAAATTTTGGAAATATTTTAAGAGTAGGATTCGTTGCAACCACAGTAACTATTGGAAGCCTTGCATTATATTTCCAGATTACCGGTTCACGCAACCCTGACATTTCTACAATTTACCCTTACAAAGAGTCAGCAATAGAAAACATCTCGATAGACGGCAACTGCGCACAGAGATGGTATATTGTAGAATTAGACAAAGAAGATTTGCCTGTAGCGGCATATATGGAAGTCGTAGGCAAAAGCAAGAGAGAACTAAGATTTTATGATTTCGGCGCCCCACGTGCAACAATTTTGGATTCGCCAAATGAAAGCTGGATAGGAAATTCTTACAGGCCTGTAATGGGAGAAGATTTAGCTTCAATGGAAGCAGTGGTTCCTAGTGAAGCAGGGGAATACGAACTAAGAATTCTTTTGTATGATAGAAACAAAAATACAGAAACAAGAACCGATATTGACATATTGAAGGAACATGAAGTAAGATGCTAATCTTTCTTAACACTAACTTCCATTCCATCAGCACCAAAATCGTAGGCAGTATTTTCATATTTCTTTGAAAATCTTACATAATCAAGATAATCCTGCATAGCATCTGCAAATATTTTTGTATTGTCAGCAACAATCACTGCCT
>Ga0209542_10020465_pt1 | contig 10480 bp, 13 predicted proteins | sample RifCSPhighO2_01_FD_184028 | JGI IMG/M metagenome (GOLD analysis project Ga0209542, IMG submission 184028) | Soil microbial communities from Rifle, Colorado - Rifle CSP2_plank highO2_0.1 (SPAdes) (version 2) | ecosystem: Environmental > Terrestrial > Deep subsurface > Rock core/Sediment ...
CAAGAAAATTAAGCATAAAATGCATTGACAAGCAGGGAAACAAAAGAGCAGTCCACACACTAAATAACACAGTATTAGCAACATCAAGAATGATGGTAGCGATTATAGAAAACTATCAGCAAAAAGATGGAAGTATAAAAATTCCAGCGATTTTAGTGCCGTATATGGGCGGGCAAAAGATAATTCAATCAGCCAAGCCCGTAATACTAGGAAAACAAAAAAGCAAGGCAAAAAGAGCTAAGAATTAGTAGGAAACTCTGACTCTTTCTAATATTTTAAAAACAGACAACTTAGCGTTACCAAGATTTTCAGGAGTTAATATGCCTCTTCTACGAAGTGCAAATACCTTATCTTCTAAATATCTCATTCCTGAATACTGATTAATTCTGCACACATTAAGAAAAACTTCTCCTTTACATGTTTCCTGCAACCTCTGAGCAGCATCATAACAACAATCAAAAATTGCTGCCTTAAATTCCAAAATAGAATCCTTACCAAAGATGCTCTCTAAATGTTGCTCTCTTCTTTTAACTTCTAAATCATAATCATAATCATATGGAGTTTCAGTATTCATGCTCGCATCCAAAAATTCAAGCCTTTTTATACTTTACTTCACTCAAGTAATACTCAACTTTAAAGTCAATATAAGGCCATGCTGAAATGCTTAAATAACTCGCAAACATAAGAGTTATAAGCAATTATCTCTTAAATGTATAATGCAATTGCCCGATCCATTTCCGGATGAATATTTTGAAGCTAAAGGAGATAAGCCTGTTAAGATAAAGCCTTACAATAAAAGATACCAAAAAATAGCTGAAGATTACCTTAAAAAGATAAATAAAATTCTAAAGCCCGTCGGTTTTAAAGCCGTACATAAAGGAGCCACTGCTCTGGGTATATCGGGAAAAGGAGACATAGAATTTGGGGTTTATCCCACTGAAAAGCAATGGGATAATGTGCTGGTAGTTTTAATCAATTATTTCAAGGGTATCGTTGGGCTAAATCAGGGTTTTGCTCAGTTTATTAGCAAGTATAAAGGTGAAGAAGTTGAGGTTATCTGCATAAGAGAAGGTTTCTATGCGAATATAGATAATAAACTATTTGCTTATCTAAAGCAACATCAAAATATTGTAAAAAGATATGAAAAAATTAAAAATGATTCGGCGTACTCTAGCAAAGAATATGCTAAAGCAAAAGATAAATTTTTTAGAAAAATTATAAAGCAAATTCCAGATTGAGTTCTATATCGCAAACCCTTTGAGTGTGGTTTGTGAGACCCGGGAAATCCTCTGCAATTAAACCTCTGCCTAAAGACAGAGGATTTCACGAGGGTTAAAATCTCGGTCCAGAAGTCCTTCTTTCCCCAGCAATATAAACCGGAGCCGCCCAAGCTTTATTCAAATCTCTAACGCTAGAAATTGCCCCCCTTTTATCTTCCAAAACCGCTTTTTTAATAATTGGAATAAAAGTCTCTTCAAAAACTCCCGCAAGAGATTTAGGGTTAAAATAAGTCACGCATCCCTTTAAAGTAGAACTAATAAATTTATCAACTAACGAATTTTGTCTTCTGCTTCCAACCTGAACAAACATAGGAATATACAATCCATCTCTCAAAGCAAGATCATATCCCTTCATCGCCAGATTATAAGAAAAATCATTCATTCCTTGCCCTAAAACTGTCAAATAAAAATCTGAATTTGATATGTCTTTTTTCAACGAACGGACAGCTTTTTTATAATCGCCGCAATTCTTAAAAACAAAAAGTGGATGTAACGAACTTTTTTCAGGAAACTCCCCAAAATAATTTCCAAAATCAATTAGATCGCGTATAGGCCTAGAAAAATGCTCGTTAACGCCCGCCAAATTAATTAAAAGATTAAACTTATAACGCAATTCTTCAGCCATAATAACCCTAGTAAATTGGGCCATATATAAACATTTTAACACTCCGAAACATATAATAAAAATAAAATAAAACCCTCTTTTTATCTGCCTAGCTGATCAACCATAGCCAAGATGACTCCTAATAGTGTCAATATAACTACAATCCATCCAGCAACAGCCGTAACCTCAACAGGGATATACTTAACAGGTAAAGTTCCATTTACCATGCCAAATCCAACAGCCAAAGATACAAGCACGCCAGTTACCCAGGCAACTATGCCCCAAACTTGCGCTAAAGCTCCTTTTTGTTTTGCCATTTTCACCTCCTTTTAATAAATTAATTATACAAAATAAAGATGTTTTTATCGTATATAAACCTTATTAGAAGTCAATATCTCCGGTTATAACTATCTTGCCTGCGATCATATCTAGGAGCATAATAATAACTATCCCCATATCTATTATCATAATAATATCTTGGCTCTCTCATTTCAATAGTTGTCTTATCACTAACAGTCACCGTTCTCTTCTGGCTTCCCCAGTAATCTCTGCTTTCACTAGTCGTAGTCTGCTTAAACTCTGTTGTCTGCTTGTAATAATTTCCATAGCCTCCGCGCCCCCCATCAAACCAAGAATCCCAACTGCTTCCGCTGTATCCCCAATAATCGTTCCCTCCTGTATGGGATGCGGAAACAAAATTTAAAGCAAGAACAAATAAGATAAATACAAGCAAAACAGAAACGCTCATTCTTAATTGTTTTCTTTTCATCATAAAACAAATAACAACAATTAATATATAAAACTTCTTTCTATTTTTTCATAAAAAATAGTAGTAAAATCTAGCAAGTTACCCAGAAAAATCTATTTTCCTAAAATTCTATTCTTGCCTCGCCCAGTATAAACACAATAACTGTAAAAAACACCGACAGGATCAAGGCCTTTGCTTCGCGGGTCAATTCCTTTAATTGGCGAACAATTATAGAGCCATTCATAAAGCTCGGCATGAGATTCATAATCTCTTAATGCCATAAGAACTTCATCAATTTCTGCATTATCCTTAGATCTCGGAATATCCTTTAATAGAACGTGGCAATCTTTTATCGCGGAAAGTAACTCGCACTTTCCTTCAGAAGTTCTTAAAAAATCCATATCATCTTCACTAATAAAATCTTCCATTATCTTCCCCATCCAGAAAACAATCCATAAACTTTATTTGAAAGGCTCTTAGCTCCCTGCTTAAGTCCGTCATAAATATTTTTCAGTCCGTGTTTTTCATCTTTATATTTATTTTCTTCATCTTTTTGATACTCGGGGATATTGCTTTTCACATATCCTTGAAAGTTAGAAGGAACAGTCCCCATTGCACTTTCGGTAACATAAAACTCCCTCTTTCCAATTACTCTACTCCTCAAATAATCTCCAAAATTCCCATTCTGCTCGCTAGAAGAATAGTTAATTCTGGCATCCATCAATTTATGAACATAATCAAAAACTCCCTTATCAATTTCTCTCTTGCCCTTAACTTTCTTCCCGTTAATATACTCTCCCTTGAAATAATTAACTCTCTGCTTTGCCAAAACTTCCTTGGCTTTAAGCAAACCCTTCAAAGAAAAACCCGCATCCTCGTCAAGAAGCATAGCTCTAGCCGCACTTAAAGCTCGTTCATAACTCCCGTATGAAGATCCCTCTCCTTCATACCTTTTAATTGCCCCGCAATCCATTCCATACTTAACACTCTCTTTCATTACATTACCTTCATTAATTTCGCTATCCCACTGTTCCTTAGTCTTGTATCTTCCTGCAAGCATATAAGTCAAAGTCCAAGCCTTATCCTTTTTAGGTTTATTCTGCTCGCTATTCAAAACTTTTTTCTCAAGACCAATCCTGCCTCTTAATCTTATTCCAGTCTTATGTTCATAATCATCCATAGCGGGAATAGAAAGCAGCCTAGCTACCGCTTCATATTTGCTACGATATCCCGCCCTTTCTAACTGATCTGCTCCTATCATAAAAATCCCTCAAAAACACTATATAAATACCTTTCTACAACCAAAAAATAAAATCAATCAACAAGGTTTAAAAACCAAATTATACAATCTAACTCAAGCTCGCATCGTATAACGGCCAGTACACATCCCTGTCGCGGATGAGACCCGGGTTCGACACCCGGTGCGGGCGTCCGTTAAGCAATCATAGAAATCAATTTAAACCTCTTTCTCTAAATCAAATCCTATAAAGAGGTTCAAATGGCAAACAGACTAACATTCAACGAGCAAGGCAGATTAATCAGTATTGATGGCTCCTCCAGTCTACTAGACTATGAAGAGAAAAAAAGTGATTATCCAAAAAAACAGCCTAGAGAGCTGAAAAAATCAGACTCTCTAACATTTCTAAAAGAAAAAGAAAACAAATTAGGAAATATCTTTGCGAATACCTCCTGGAGTCTATACCAAGACAACAAATTTCTATCCCCTTTAAAATTCTCAAACAACAAAACCCAAGAAGACGTAGTAAACGAAGTCGTATCACTGATAAAAAAAGGAAATAAAATAATCTTCCTTCATGGCACTTGCGGAACAGGCAAATCAGCAATAGCACTAAACATCGCAAGGCTAATCGGTCAGACATCAATCGTCGTCCCAGTAAAAGCCCTGCAAAGGCAGTATGAAGAAGACTACATGTCAAAAATGCAGGTAATAAACAAATCAGGAAGCCGAATTAAAATAGCCATGCTTACAGGTAGAGACAATCACGACTCTCTATACAAGCCAGGAATTTCATGCGCAGACCCTTCTTTGCCTGAAAACATAAAAATTGCAGAAAAGAATTACAAACAGCTTATGGAATACTACGAAGAAAATCCATACATCTCAAAAAAAGAAAATCCAGAGTTAAAAGACATAAGAAGAACCTCCATCGCCCCCGCAAACCCTTACTGGAGCCCAATCCTCCCAGCAAGCATGGAAATTCCCTCTCTAAACAATTCAAAGAAGCATTTATACAGAGGCTGCGACGGAAGAGACTGGATTTTCTACCACCGCCAACAAGGTTGCTCCTATTATGACCAATACTTATCATATATGCTTGCAGACATTATAATATTCAACTCATCAAAATATCTAGCAGAAATGGACCTAGGCAGAAAACCTTTAACAGAAGTTGAAATAATAGACGAAGCCGACGACTTTTTAGATTCCCTTTTCCAGCAAAAAGAGATAAACATAAATAAAACAATAGGAGCATTAAATATCCTTATTCCGGAAAACGAAAAAGCTGAAAGCGGAAGAAAGAAAGCAATAGAACTATTAGAACTAGAAGAAAAAAACAAACGCCTACTCGGAGTAGACGAAAATAAAATATATCATATAAAAGAAACAAAGCTTCTCCCATTAATCAATTTGCTAAACACTAATCCAGAATTAGAGTCAGAAATAGCAATAGAAGAGCTAAATTACGCCAATAATCTTCTTGAAGCCGCGAGAGTGTTCAAAAATTCTCTAGACGAAGTGTATATAACTTTTAAAAAAGACGAAGAAAATAACCTCCAAGCCTCTCTTGTAAGCACGAATCTATCGGGAAGATTCCAAGAGATCTCAAACAAAAGCAAGGCGCTGGTTTTCATGTCGGGAACGCTTCATTCTGAAGATGTATTAAAAAATATATTCAAAATAAAAGACTATAAAATCGTTGAAGCAGAAACGATAAAGCAAGGAAACATAGAAATAATAAAAACAGGAAAAGAAATAGACTGCAAATATTCAAATTTCAGCTCTCAAAAGCACACGCGAGCAGAATACTTGGGCGCTTTAACATCCTGCATGGAAAAAACAATAAAGCCAACACTAATACATGTAAACGCTTTCCAAGATCTGCCATCAGAAAAAGAAAAAGGCAGCATAGACTTATACAATCCTTCGCTAAATAGTCTAATCTCATCAGAAAAACTATCAAATATCCAAAGAGAGGACAAAACGGGCCGAGCAATTTCAATATTCAAGCAAGGTCTGTCAGACACTTTGTTCAGCACAAAGTGTTCAAGAGGGGTAGACTTTCCAGGAAAGACATGCAATTCAATTATCTTTACAAAATACCCCAACCCAAGCGTAAAAGATATTTTCTGGCGCGTCCTAAAAGAAAAGCATCCTAATCATTACTGGGACTTTTACAGAGACAAAGCAAAACGCGAATTTCTCCAAAGAATCTTTCGCGCCCTTCGTTCCCCAGACGATCATGTATATATTTTAAGCCCAGACACCCGCGTCCTTGACGCGGTTAGAGAGTTGCAACTTGCCACAAACAAATAATTATCAAACTAAAACTAAGAAACTACGCCGCAGTCCGCATCTCCATTTCTAAACCTTGCATCTCGCCCTCAATTTCTCTAATCTCCCTAGAAAGCCTAATCTCATCTAAACTGGCATATCCATCATCAGACCGATTTTCCTTTAAGTCTCCTCTAAGATACCTCAAAACACGCTTATAAGAATTGGCCAGTCTTTTTCTAACTTCCATAACTAGCTATATGAAAACCAATATATAAACATATAACAAAAATCAAAATAATCTTTACAATATAAAAATAAATATATACCCAGTCACTCTAAAATTAACATATGCAGTTGCACTTACAAAGTTGCTAAAGCAACTTTGAGTTTACTCTTTGACGATTGATGATACAACAATCCTTAAATACAAAACAAACCCATAAAATTAATGAAAAAAACGCTTATTGCATTTATATTCGCCATTGCCGTTATATTAACTACCTCTGTGCTTGCAAGCGCAGCACAATTATCCTTAGACAGCAACACAATAGCCTTATGGCATTTCAACGAAAACTCTGGTAATACGTTATTTGACGAAACATTAAATAATAACGACGGAACAATAACTGGAGCAAACTGGACTTTAGACAGCATTTCAGGAAGCGCGCTAGAATTTGATGGCATAGATGACAAAATATCAATAGCAAAAACTTCTTCTGTTGATTTAACAGACGAAGTAACTCTAGAATCAAACATAAAAAGAAAGTCAGGCACAGACGGCATGATTATCTCAAAAAACGGTCCTTATTTTATGGCAATAAGAAATAATGTGATCGTTGGAGGAATATATGCAAATGGAGGAGGTTCAAATACATGGACTGAATCTTCAGGAACAACAATTCTTCAGCAAAATATTTGGTATTATCTAAAGATAACATATAACAGAACAGCAATTAATGTTTACATCGACAATAATCTTGAAAACTCAACGCCTAAAACGGGCCAGATGCCCCAAGTATCCCAAAGCACATTTCTTGGCTGGGGAGAGCCGGGGCATGACCAATTCTTTACAGGAATTATTGACGATGCAAGAATCAGCGACATAGCCAGAAATTCTGCGAGCAATAACAGTCAAAATTCAACAGAATCCCGCCTCTCCGCCATAGAATCCCTAATCGCCTCAATTCAAAACACTCTTGCAAGTCTAATCATAACAATAAATACCTTAACAACAAGAGTTGATAATCTAGAATCCCAAAATAACTCAAACACAAGTCCTAACTACTTCAAGTACATGGGAGTATATGAAAGAAAGCAGCTAATATGCAACTACGCACAGAAGAACAGACTGGTAAATTACATAGATCTAGGCTGGAACTGCACAGTTAGATATAGAACAATAAATAACAACACATTTCCCACAAGCTGTAATTGCCTGCGTTTTTCCTGACTCAAATTAAATCCTTTCAAACGCCCGCCCATTCCTCAATATCTTTCGCCCTTAAATCCTTAGAGTCATATAGCATCTCAACTTCACGCGAGATATCTAAAACGGCTTTTTCATCTTCAATCTTAACTGCGGTTTCATAATGCGTCTTAAACCCGCTATAAGTGAAATTTGCCGAGCCGACAAACGCGACTTTATCATCAATTACATAAATCTTAGCGTGGACAAGCTCTGTGCTAAACGCGCTCTTTCCAGATTTAGAATCAAACACTTTTATTCTAAAAAGAGGTTTGTATTTAATAGTATTAACAGACATAAAAAAGAAGTAAAGAATAAAGAAAAAACTAGTTCCCATAAAAAATAAAGAAGGATAAAATAATCCATCAATGAAATAAGAGCTTAATAAAGCCATAGAAGAAATTACTATAAAGATAAAAAACAAAGTGACTCCTCTCTTCTTTATTTTAGCCAAGTCCGGCATAAATACTTCATTCTTTATGACGAGATCCGATGGCTTAAAATCAGAATATCTCTGATTTTCAGTTATATTATCCGCAGTTATGAGAGTTATTTGTTTATTTTGCTTATGAAGCGCTACCAATTCTTTTACATAACTCCCAGAAAGATATGGCGAAACAATCTTCACAGAATCTTTAGCTTTTTTAATTTCTCTAAGTATTTCATCTCCCGCTTGCCTTCCTATGTAAATCGTATCCTTGTTGCTAGATGTCTTCATTAAAACCGATAAGGTTGCCGGCTTATTATGTTTTAGCCTATCCCTTCTTCTTCCCAACAAAGCACAAAGCCCCAGAATTAATGCAATACCTCTTTCCCGTCGGCGTCTGAGGCGCATCATTAAATAAATGCCCCAAATGCCCACCACACTTCGCACAAATAACTTCTACGCGATGCATTCCCAAACTTGTGTCATCTATCAATTTAACATTCCCGCTCTTAGCCACATCATAAAAACTAGGCCATCCAGTCCCAGACTCAAATTTAGTATCCGAAGGAAACAACTCTGCCCCGCAAGCAGCGCAACTAAACATACCTTTTCTCTTCTCTTCCAAAAGCTCGCCAGTAAATGGCGCTTCAGTCCCCTTCTTCCTCAATATTTTATACTGCTCGGGCGTCAGCTTGCTCTTCCATTCATCCCCCTTATTAGAAACACCTTTTCTCATGAAGAGAAAAAGCATTGGACATTTATAAATAGTGCTAGCCGGAAAATCAAAATCCCTTCTTCCTCTTCAGATAATCAATCAATTTAGAACTAAAAACAGGCCTTCCATCGTGTAAAGCGTATCTATAAGGCATGTCAACACTCTCTATTTTATTAAGTTTTATTTCAAGCCCATCAACAAACTTCATCTCACCTAATCTCTTTCCTCTAGAAATTTCACGAACAACAAACACCGCATTATCCGTGCTCATCTGCTTCTTTCCTATATTGAACGCTTTAGCATCCTTAACAAATTTTGTCAATTCCTTCCTCGTCCGCCTTTTAGGCGGATAATCTCCTAAAATTCCCCCGAAAATAAAATACATGCATTTCCTAGCCTCTTTAGGATTCAAAGCTTTATTCGCCTCCGGATCAAGCACGCAAGCATCATTCAAATCCATCTCCCTTACAGATTCCTTAAACACTTTTCCCAATCTACGAAGCAATTTACTTCCTCGTTTAACATTTGTAAACCATAAATTACCCTTACCAACGATAGAAGAGATATGTGCATATTCAATCCAACACCATTTGAAAACTCTCGGCTCAAGATGCTCAATAATAAAAATCTGTTTCATACATATTTTATTTAAGATATATTTAAATAATCATCGCCCATATTACTAAAAGAGGTTTATCATGGCAGAATGTGAATCCTGCGGAGCAGAAGTGGATAAAGTTTGCGAAACTTGCAGTTGTTGCGATGACTGCTGCACTTGCGAAAAAGACGAAGAATAATTTTTAAATTAACTCTTATCCATAAATAATATTCTCGCTAAATCACTTCGGCCGCATATGCCCCCACTTTTCCAGCGCCTCTCTCAACTCCTTGCTCTTCTTCGCCTTCTCCTCTAAACTTATACCTTCTTGAGTAGCCTCGATCGCCTGCATAGTCGCCTTCGCACCCGCTCTAGTCCCGCGCGGATGCCCATGAATTCCTCCGCTAACCAATAAAACCATATCATTTCCAAATATTTTAATCTCATCTGGAACCAAGCCAGGATGCAAACCCCCTGAAGCAACAGGAAACGCGGGCTTAATATTCCCCCAATCATGCGAAAGTAAATGATGCCTCTCTTCCTTAACTCTGCCGCTCCTCAAAACATCAGCAATATCCATAACTTCGTGCCTGCTTCCAACTAATTTTCCAACAGCAGTTCCTGCATGAATCTGATCAACCCCAATCAGCCTCATCATCTTAGCAAGAAAACTCATCGTCATACCATGCTTGGAATTTTTATCAAATGCGGCGTGCATCGCCCTATGTGCATGAATCGCCATTTTATAATCACCTAAAGTATCTCGCATAGTTTCAACCGCGCCAGTTCCGGTAACGACAACGTCAATCATAGCATATCTCCAGCCATGATTGTGCAAAACCCTCGCCCTCTTCTTCATCTCATCTGTTTCTGCAGTAATATTAATCAGAGCATCCTTGCTATCGCCCGTCAGCTTCTCCGCCTTATCCCGTAATTTTGTCATTAATTTAACTCGTTCATAAAAATTATTAAATCTAGTAGAAGTCAGATTCTCGTCATCCTTTACAAGATCAAATCCTCCCATCCATGTTTCAAATCCAATATCGGCGTGCTCTTTAGCAGAAAATCCAATTTTAGGTTTTGGCACCGCTCCAGTAAATGGCCTGCCTTTAACACCCATTAATTT
>Ga0209542_10020466_pt1 | contig 10478 bp, 9 predicted proteins | sample RifCSPhighO2_01_FD_184028 | JGI IMG/M metagenome (GOLD analysis project Ga0209542, IMG submission 184028) | Soil microbial communities from Rifle, Colorado - Rifle CSP2_plank highO2_0.1 (SPAdes) (version 2) | ecosystem: Environmental > Terrestrial > Deep subsurface > Rock core/Sediment ...
CCGACACTGACACTGCTCGGGCGCGCGGCCTGTCGAGGCGAACGACTCTCGGTGAAAACAGGGGAATGCTTTTTGTCTTCGACTTCGCCGATTACCATAGTTTTTGGATGAAAGAGATGAATTTCCCGCTCGACATTATCTGGCTCGATGACGATTGGCGCGTTGTTGATATTACGGAAAATGTTTTACCAAAATATTTCCCAAAAATTTACCAACCGCGCGCGCTCGCGCGCTATGTCCTCGAAGTCAAGAGTGGTTTCACTTCTGCTCATCACATCACTGTCGGCGCACAAGTTGTTTCGCTCTAATTTTGTTTTGTCCAACACTCGGTGTTGGACATTTAACTTTTTATAACCCCGAAGTGCCGAGAAAAACGAAAGTGCCAAGCGTGGGAGTGGGAACGGTGCAAGGGATCGGCAATGGTTCAGGATTCATACACACGCCGCCCGGAATGGCCTTGCCAAGGACATAGGGCCCGGGAATCGTGATGTTGTAAAAAGGGTAGAGTGGCGCGCCCCACGGGTAGAGATAGAGACCGGGCTTCGGCGCGCCGATCGCGAGCATGAGCCCATCGCAACACGGATACACCGCAAGAATCGGTCCGCCAACCGGCAAGATCGCTTGAGCGGAACTATGTCTGACATAGAGAAACGCACCGATGATTAAAACAAGACTAATCACACTCGAGATAATTAATTTAAATTTCATATTTATTTTAGATAGTAAGTGAGAAAAGGCCGGGGCTGGCGGTCACGCCGCGGGCATTCTTCACATAGAAACCGAGAGGGAAAATAATCGGTTCGCTGCCATAACGCTCTCGCCGATAATTGGCCGTGTTCGAAAGCCATTGACCAGTCAGGAAGGGTGGGCGGGGCAAAGTGAAGGATAAAGTTTTGCCATCAGATGACGCCACGGCGATTATACCGGCGCCAGTGTAAACAGTATTGCCCTCACGGTCGAAACCGGAACCAGTAATTTTTATCACCGTACCCGCCGCACCCTTATCCGGTTCAACCTTTGTAATAATCGGCGTCTCAATTTTCGGCACCGGGACAGAAACTGTCCTCGGAACACTTGGTTTCACTGAAAAACTTATCGGTTGAGCATTTTGCTGACCCAACTGCACAACTAATTGCTGTAAAAGCAGGACGAGAAGCGCCAGTTTCTGTATCAACATGGATAAATAGAGGATTGAGTGGATTATATCATAGCTATAATTATCCACTCGTATTATAATGTTGAGCAACGTGCGCCTACCGCGCCTGATAATTATTGTGTTTATCAGCCTCATCCTGATCGTCGGGGGTGGTGCGGTTTTCTTGTGGTACATTGGCGGTCAAACACTTAATCAAAAACAACCCACCCTCCAAACTGTGGCCACCAAAACAGTTCCAAACACTTCGGACACTGACGCACCAACCTATCAGCCACCACTAGCTTTCAAACTCCAAGATATTTCTACCACAATGAACAACAACAAAACCGCACTCATTGATTACAGCCGGGCCGTCGGTGCCATTATGTCGATCTACAATGACAAGGCCATCGAGAATGAGCTCACGCTCGTGGTAAAAGCCGCAGAGACTGGCGATCAAACGACGGTCAAAAAAATCTCTATGGCCTCGACTCGCTATAGCGAGTCCGCCTTGCGGCTCAAACAACTTGTTGTCCCACCCACTGTGGCACAAGTCCATCTTAATCTCATCAATAGTCTTATCAGCTTGGCTGAATCGAGCTACCTCATGGCCCAAATTGAGAAAGAGCCGGTCACCGCGCTCGAGACGGCACAAGTTTATCCGACGCGGCTGAAAAACTTTTTCACCGCCATCAACAATCTCAATTTCTTTCTCCTCGCCAACAATATCGTTCTGCCGGAAAAAGAACGGGCGACAATCTCTCTCGGCTTATGATTAAAAAACTGGGACGACAACTTATTGTGTCACTCACCATCATGGCCATGATCTCGTCCTCGTTGGCTTTAGCCGCCCCCGTTCTGCCCTCGCTAACCCCGCCCGCGAGCAGTCAGAAAACGCCCGCCCAACGACTGGCCGAGAGTCGCAAAGACGACCGTCGCCAATGCGAAGCGGAAGTGCAGAGTGGCACACCATCCTTCGGGCAAGCCCTTGTCGATCCTCTGTTTAAGCCGCTCAAAGATGCGATTAAGGAAGAGACCGGCAAAGTGATACCCCAGGGCGTTAATGACGCGCTAGCTAATCGTATCCCGGCCGGAATTGAGCAGGGTATAAAAAAGGAGCTCCCCGATATCGTTACCGAGGGTCTGAAAAGGGAATTACCCCTAACCCTCGGCGAGCAAATCAAGGCCGAGATGGCGAGAAATGATTCAACTTTCCAAGAGGTTGTTAGAAGTGACCGCTTCACCGGTCTCGTCCGCGCGTCAATTGACGAGAGTTTACCCAGAATTATTCAGGACGGCCTTCACGACCGCTTGCCCAACATCATTGACGAGAGCATCCGCGTCGAAATACCCAATGCTCTCCGGCTCCAATTCAACAAAGTCGCCAAGCCGACGATTGAAAATCATTTTCGCGCCCAAATTGACAGTTTAATCACCAAGATTCCCCAAATGGTGGTTGACGAGGTTAAAAATTTGCAAGCGACAATTGAGGGAACAATTTCTGGGGTTAAAGCGGCGATGCAAAGTTTGGCTCAAGGCAGCCCTCTCGATATGGCTTTTAATGCCTTCGCTCTGGTTAGCACCTTCCTCACCACTGGCGATTGGGATGCTGCGCTTAATTCGATCCCCGAAATCGCCCAGATGAGAGCGATGATCGAGAATCTCGGCGCTCAAGTTGTCGCGACTAAAGACTTTATTGACTGGGCGAACGAACTCATTACCAACAAAGATTTGTTGGTTCAAAATCTAGTGGACGGCTTCGCCGTGGAACTTAGCCAATCCTTAACCAATCCTAAAAACATCGCTCGGCTCGCGGACTCGATTGGAAGCGCGATGACCGATCCAATTAACCGCTCCCTCGCCAACGCCACCGAACGGATTGAGGCTTCAATTGAAGGGCCGATCAATGACGCAATTAATGGGGTCAATGGTCTGCCGGATAGATTTTTCGCGCCGATTGATGCGGCACTCAATGACATCTCAGGTTTGGTTAATTTGGAAATTGAGATGGTGGTGCACGCCGTTACCAACCCGATTATTTCCACGATTGATGTCGTCAGCAAAAATCTCGCCACGGAAATCGACCGGGGGCTGGAGGGGGTTCTTGGACCGATCGTGGGTGGCGCCGGCAATTTTCTTGGAAACGTGGGGAATGACCTTGCCTTCCAGATGCGCGCTGGAGCAATGCAAACCCATATCAACATCTTCGGCTCGGAAGGTCTCTTTGTTGAAGAGCCCGGTGGTCAGCCCTTGTGGCCAAACGGCGTGACTGACTTACCCGAACCGCCAACTTATTTCCCCGTCCCGGGCGAAGACGGTTCCATGGGACCATTTCTGCCCGCTCCTCCTGTCGGACCATCCGCCCCAGGCGAAGCCTTTGCCCCCGAATCACAATTAGGCCCGATCACCGAAGCGACAGAAGAACTCTCAACGAGTGCCGCCGATGCCACCATCGCTTCAACCGAAACCGTTGTCGGTGAAGCGTTCGCTAAAACTACCAGCTTCGACGCTTTAGCTAGTGGAGCCGCAAGTTTAGTGCCTGGTGCCATTAGTGCGATGAGTGGTGTACTTACCGGTCTTCTAAAAACTGGTAATCCGCTTGCTGATGCGGCGATCGCGGTAGTGGTAAATAAAGCGATGGCTGCGGCTTCAGCCGCCGTCTTCGGCGCCGCCGGCGCTGTGATCGCCGTACCGGTCACCGAGATCGGGGCGCTCCTTGCTGTCAACCAAAGCACCGATAGCACTACCAGCAAAATTCTCCAGACCAGTGAACAGATTAAAACTATGACTGAAAAAATCTACTCCCTTCAAGTCCAATCTTGCACCTACCTCAAAATTGCCCAACGGGTCCAGTTAGCGCTGGAAGAGAAAGAGCTTCTGAACGACCCGAATGTCCGAAAAGCCAATGCCGAAGCCCTCTACCGCACGCAATTGGAATTCGTAAATAATTTTATCAATCAAGGCCGAGAAATAAGTGATGGCATGACTAGGGTAACCACGGACGGAACGGGTAACAATAAGGGTTCTCTGATTGTCGGCAATTACAGTGAGTTCGTGGCTCAAGCCGGACAAGAAGCGGGCGATGTCTTCACCCAACAACTCGGGGACTTGGCCCAAGATACCGAGAATTACCCGAATCTCAATGCTGTTCACCAATCACTCGTCGCCCAAAACAGTCAGGATCCTTTACGCGGGACACTAACAAAAACAGAAATTGACACCTTTCGCGACAACCCGCAATCGTTGTCTAACGCTGATTACTGGAAAACTTTCCGAGAATTGGGGGATCCAAAAAATAATGTCTACGGCCAGACGCTAATCGCCCAAGGCCTACGCGATCAAGCGGTCGCTAAAGCGCAGAGCGCCGCGGCGGCCGAGTACACCGCCGGCCAAGGTTACAGTGGCACGCGCGAATGCCCACCAGAGAATCAAGTTCAAACTCCGAATGGCATGATGTGCTCCGGCTGGCGAACGCTCACCCCAGGTTCAACCATCGGCGGATTTAACGACCGCTTGGCGCAAGTAGCACTCGAACAAGCGGCGGCAAGCGATGAGTTGATTGAAGACTCAACCAAAAGCGAGGTGGCTTTGAGCGCCAAACGAGTGGCGAATTTAAGTAATCTTAGCGAGACCGTGCCGTCATTCTCTGATGTCGCGGAACAAAGCGTCTTCAATCAATCCGATCCTTGCCCTGGACCTGGGCCGTGCTCACAAACTGGCTGGCCGCGCCAGACTTCGCGACCAACTCTACCAACTCTTCCCGCCTTGCCCGTTACCCCACCTGCACTCACTGCCGCTTTTGGTATTAAACAAATGCCAACCCTCACCGATCTCGCCGTCCCGGGTGTGAAAAACGAGACAATTATCAGCTGGCAATCGAGCAACGCCACTGCTTGCTACGCCAAGAATGATTGGGACACGGGGCGGGTCGGCAACACGGTTCGAACCGCGGGGATGAGCCTCGAGACGAAAGGTGAAGTAACCATCACGCACCCCATTACCTTCCAAGCGAGCTTCTCGCGAACTTACTCGATTACCGGCCTCGTTGGATTAATTCCTACCAAGATTGAGCCAGCCTCCGATCTACTTAAAGATAAACTCATTTTCAACCCGATCTTGGCTAGCAGTATTCATCCCGATGATGTCTTCCGCCTCACGGTTCAGACGACAACCGGCCCGCTCACGCTCGATGTCGGCGGATCGGGGACTGTTAACCCGCCGACCCCGCTTCAGGTGCTTGAACTTTTTAACGACGCGATCACCAATGCCCAAGAGACGGATACCCCGCTGGGCAATGAGTTGAGAAAATATAATTTCGCCTATATCACCACCGACCCAGCGGCCGGCAAGGGCTATATGATTATGAGTCCGAAACTAACCTACGAACTCACTTGCACTAAAGGCGAGCAAAGTGTTGAAAAATTCATCACCCTGACCCGCAAACAATGAAATCCAAACTCTCCAAAACGTTATTCGCTCTACTTCTAACACTCGCCACACTGTGGGCTGGTCGGGCTTCGGCCGTAGTTCCAACGAAACCAAGTGATGCGATCATACTCAATACCTACGGTTCTGGCTACTACACTAACTATGAAGCTATTTATAAAGCCTCTCAAGATTTTGACCAACTCGCGGCACAAACACAACAAGAAGTAGGAAAGGGGACCGCGGCTGATATAGGTTTGATAAACAGAAACATAGAGAGCATGGGGAAGTTGAACCAAAGGATACTTACATCGAATGGTGCCCTATTCCCTGGTACCAACAGCTTCTTTGATATTAATAATAGCTCAAAATCCCAGAAAGACGCTGACCAAATAGAAAAAGAGAAAAACCAAACGGCCAACGCCAATAACCTAACAATTGCTCAATTGAAGGCGGCGAGTGCTCATCTTCCAGGATCGGGAGTGTCGCCGGAAAGACAGGCGGAACTTGACCAACTTGTAGCCAACGAAGCCGCCAATCAAGCGCATGCTACAGGAAAACTATCATCCGAAACAATAGACAAGGACACTTGCAATGGATTTAGAGACTTCACGGTCAATGGATGCTTGAAGGCGGGGGCGGCATGGATTGGGGCTATCCTCGTCTGGCTTTTCTCTCGCATCACATGGTTTGCCAATGAGCTTTTCAATCAAGCGATCAATATTTCGGTTCGTACCTTCAGTAATTATGCTGGCGGAGCGGTGCAGACTAGCTGGGGAGTGTTACGCGATCTTGTGAATATGGGTTTCATTTTTGTTCTTCTCTATATTGCCTTCGGCACAATTCTTGGACTGCAGGGAATTGATTGGAAGAAACTCGTCCCCAAACTAATTATTGTCGCTCTCCTTGTCAACTTCAGTATGTTTTTCACGCGCGTGATTATTGACGTTTCTAACGTTACCGCTAATCAGTTCTATCTAAGCGCGGCCCAGGGGACGACATCTCCCATAAAATCCCCCGACGGGGAAACAACATTCACCGGCGCGCCGGATATCACTACTGCTCTTTTTAAAAATATTAAAGTTTTTAGCACAAATTGGTTAACTGCCAAGAGTGTCGGACAGGACACCAGTTTGTCGGTTGAGCAAGTGGCCGCCGGCGCCAAACTTGACTGGAAAGATATTCTTGTCGGCACCTTTGGCGCCGTAGTTTTGGCTCTTGTCGCTTCTTTCGTTCTCTTAACTGGCGCGGTTTTGTTTATTATCCGCACCATTCGATTGTTATTCCTAATCATTCTTTCGCCCTTCGCCTTCTTCTTCATCATCCTGCCCAAAACCGAGGGTTACTGGAAAAAGTGGTTGAGCACCCTCATGAATGACGCCACCTTCGCCCCGGCTTTCTTGATAATGATTTACGTTGTCACTCAAATAGCTGACCAGATGCATGCTAGCGATAATGGTTCGGTGATATTCTTTATGCTTATCATTGGTCTTCTTTTGGGCGCAATCATTGTGGCCAAAGCCCTCGGCGCGGCCGGAGCCGCCGGGGCGATGAAACTGGCTGGAGCAACCAATGCGGCAATAGTCGGTACGGGTTTTGGTGTAACAAAGCTTGGCGGCAGATATGTCGGTAAGGGTTTGCAAATGGCAGACAAGGGATTGGGTGGGAAACTTTACAGCGATCGGTGGGGTATCACAAACAAACTTTTGAAGGGGGTAAGTAAGACAAAAGAATACGCAGGCACAGCCCTTAAAAAGGCTGGCGAAATTTCTCCCACCCTTGCTAACGCGCAAAAACAATTGACGGGGGCAATCAAAAACCCGCTCAAAACAGGAAGTGAACTACTTGCCCAAGCAACCAAAGATTATGGTGTCAGTGGCGTCCTCGGCCGGACCAAAGACGAGGAGAGAGAAGCCACTAAGAGGGCCAAAGAAGATAAAGAGGCCGCCCGCGACAGAGAGCTTATGGGATATGCCACGGAGCTAGAGAGAGAAGGTTTGTCAAACGAAAGAGCCGCTGAAATTCTCGGTAAAATGAAATCCAAAGAAATTGCTAAGCAAAAAAATAAAGTCCTCAAAAAAGCGGCTGTTATATACAACCTTAACAAAAATGATATTGAATCTATGAACCGCGAAGGGGTCGACCGAGAAGTGATGCAAGAAATTTATAGTAAAATTCTTGCCGATCCAAACCACCCCGCCTTCGATTATGTCCAAAGTGCTCCCTTTAGGGTGATGCGGCGTTGCGCACAACCAGCGACAACACCACCCAATCCAAACCCAGCCCCGCCGACCACCCCTAATCCTCCACCACCCAACCCGCCAATCAATCCTCCTCCACCACCGACCCAAAATACAAGGGCGGGATTCATGCCAACTTCTCCGCCAATAAACGCCCCGAATTTTTTGATTACTCCTGATATGAAGCGAGAGTTACACGACCTTGGTTATACTGAGCAACAGGTCAATTCAATGACGAGAGAAGAAGCCCGTTCATTTATTAAATATCAACAAAGACCCTGATTTAAATATGCCATTTACTACAGAACAAATTGAGAATCAGTACCAAACCTTACCTAACGAGATTAAAGAGGCAATGCTTAAAATTGAGACTGCTGACATAGTACGTACTATTGGTAATAAATACGCCTTACACGTTGATCAAGTGGGCGAACTTGCCGACGAAATCGGTTTGGTGATGCTCGGCCTAACTCGGCCGAATGAGTTTGTGACACACATCATCGCCCGGATTGGGGTTGACCATATCGTTGCCGAGGCGATTGCCAAAGAAGTCAACGAGCAAATTTTTCTCAAGATTCGCGAGTCGTTGCAAGAATTACCCGGCGATTCGGCTGTGACAAAACTGAATGGTGATGTCGAGCCGATTCCCGCCTCGCCGCCACCACCCGAAACTTTGCCAACTGATTTGCCTAATCGCGACGAGATCATAGACGGGATCGAGAATCCGAAGACGACAAAAGAAGATACCGTCTTCGAACAGAAGATGGGGAAGCTTTTCCGTATTCCGCGGGAAGAGATTGACTTGGATCCATATAACGAGAAACCGGAATAGCTTCGGGGAAGCTTGTTAGCTTGTAGCTTTTTAGGAAGATGGAAATACATTCATACAAAGACCTAACGGTTTGGAAAAGATCTATTGAATTAGTTATGTGTGTTTATGGCCTGACTAAAAAATTTCCCTCATCGGAAATCTATGGGCTGGTTTCTCAAATGCGCCGATCAGCTATTTCCATACCGTCAAACATTGCTGAAGGCCGACGACGAGGCACTCGAAAAGATTATTTGCAATTTCTTAGAATTGCTTATGGCTCGGGAGCCGAATTGGAAACACAATTATTGATCGCTGGTAAATTATCCTTTGGAGAGAAAACGGATTATACTAATGCTGAGAAGTTGTTGGATGAAATTATGAGAATGCTAAATATTATGGTCGGTAAATTACAATTACTTCCTATTCTTGATTCTAAAGCTAAAAAGCTAACCAGCTACAAGCTACAAGCTAATTAAAATGAATTTTCAAGTGCCACAATTTATCGAGGTCGAGGACAAGATTTTCGGCCCGCTGACCTTCAAGCAGTTCGTCTACCTCGCCGGCGGCGCGGGCGCGATTTTTATTATCTATGTTATTTTGCCCTCGCTTTGGCTTGGCATTTGGTTCATTCTCCCCATCGCCGCGCTGGCGCTCGCCCTCGCGTTCTATAAAGTGAACAACCGCTCGTTTATTTATGTTCTGGAGGCGGGGTTTCGTTATCTCTTGGGCACCAAGCTCTATCTCTGGCAGAGGAAGAGCGGCGAAGCGCAAGCGACACCCATCGTCCTCGGCGCCGATAAACCGGTCGTCATTCCAAAACTTTCCCAGAGCAAACTCCGCGATCTGGCCTGGTCGCTCGATGTCAAGGAGAACTTAAAGTGAAAAGTTAAAAATTCAAAACGAAAAGCGCAAAGTGTAAAACAACAAGGCAAAATGCAAAACTTAAAACAAAATACTAATCGAGCGAAAGCGGCGCAAGACTTCGTCCCGATCAAAGAGATTCGCGACGGCGTGGCAATCTTGAAGGGTGGCGGCCTGCGTTTGGTGCTCATTGCCTCATCGATCAATTTCGCCCTGAAATCGGAAGAGGAACAGACGGCGCTGCTTCTGCAATACCAAAACTTCCTGAACTCGCTCGACTTCCACATCCAAATTTTCGTGCAATCACGCAAACTTGATATCCGACCATATCTCGAGACACTTGAGACGCTCGAGAAAGAGCAATTAAATGATTTGCTTAAAATTCAAACGCGCGAATATATTGAATTCATCAAGAACTTTACCGAGAGCACCAACATCATGTCTAAAACTTTTTTCGTCGTTATCCCTTACGATCCGCCAATCTTCTCCCAGCGCACCGGTTTACTCCGTAAGATATTCCCCGGCCGAGCGAAGCCGAGCATCAACGGGGAAGAGGGACCAGTCGACAACTTCGATGAGCACCGCACCCAGCTCGAACAGCGCGGGAGCGTCGTCGAGCAAGGTCTAGCGCGGCTCGGGGTCCGGGTGGTCGAGCTGGGCACCCAAGAGTTAGTCGAGCTGTTCTTCAAGATTTTCAACCCGGGCGAAATCGCCGCCCCGACCTTGGGCTGACTAACATTATGTCTCTCTTCAAACGACAAACGAACCAGACCAGCACCGCGATCGCCCCCATTCTCCCGAGCGATATCTATAAGACGGGAGTATTGGAACTGCGGGACATTATCGCGCCGGCCGCGCTCCGCGTCACCCCGCGCCTCATCAACCTCGGCGAGAAGGTGGCGCGGACACTCTTCGTCATGTCCTATCCGCGTTTCTTGACCGGCGATTGGTTTTCGCCGATCATCAACCTCGACAAAATTTTTGACATTTCAATCTTGATTCACCC
>Ga0209542_10020468_pt1 | contig 10477 bp, 13 predicted proteins | sample RifCSPhighO2_01_FD_184028 | JGI IMG/M metagenome (GOLD analysis project Ga0209542, IMG submission 184028) | Soil microbial communities from Rifle, Colorado - Rifle CSP2_plank highO2_0.1 (SPAdes) (version 2) | ecosystem: Environmental > Terrestrial > Deep subsurface > Rock core/Sediment ...
CAATATATTGCAAAATAAGCTAGATGATTTTGAGGTTTTAAATTTTGGAGTAAGTGGGTATTCTACAGATCATTATTATTTATTATTAAATAAAACTGTTTTAGATTATAATCCAGATTTAGTAATAATTGGATTTTATGCAAATGATTTTGGAGATACTGGAAATGATAAGATGCAAGATTATCCCAAACCATTATTTAGAATAGAAAATAATTCGTTAAAATTAACAAATATTCCTGTGCCTAAAATTGAATCTTTAAATGAAAGAGAATATTAGTCCTTGAAGAAAATAGATTTATTTTTTAGTTACAAATCTCACGCATATTTTTTGTTCAAGCCATTATTGTTCAAGATTTATGATTTAGGTAAAAATGATGTTTATAAGAAATATAAAATAACAACATATGAAATCCCAATAACAAAAAAGGTTTACTCTAAAGAATATCAAGGTTATAAAGAATTAAACGACAAGATATATTGTGAAATCTCAAATTCATTAAAACAAAAGAACATTTCTTTAGTTGTTGTAAATATTCCTGCCAGGGTTCATATTTTTCCAGAAGATTTTAATGCAATATTAAAAAAATTAAATCTTAATGAAGAAGATTATGATGTTAATAAAATCTTAGAGATGTTAAAAGAATTAAGTAAAAAATGTGATTTTCATTTCATCGATTTGCAAGAAAATTTCAGAGATTATGAGGATAAATATAAATTGTATTACAAGTATGATGTACATTTAACACCTATAGGCAATGAATATGCAGCAGAGATTATATTAGAAAATTTAAAAAACGAAAAACTAATAAACGGTTAAATTTCTAAGAAATTATGGCTGAAAATAGATCTCTGCTTGGAGAGCTTTGGATGTTCTTAAAAGAAAGGAAAGCTTGGTGGTTAGTTCCAATTATAGTTTTATTAATTTTAGTTGGCACATTAATAATTTTCAGTCAAAGTTCTAGTGTAAGTCCTTTTATTTATGCCCTATTTTAATAAGAAATTTAAATCGTGAAAGAGTTGCAATAAAAAATAAAATAATCGAAGAAACAGGAATGGGTTTTAAAGATGTTAAAGTAAATCATGCTTCTGAATAAGTTTAATTATTTATTAGTAGCTAAAACCCCATTATATAAATTTAGAGTTTTAGAATAAATTAAGTCCCAGTTGTATTTTAAAGCTGTTTTTTTATTGTTTAAAGCATATTTCTTAGCCAATTTAGGATTATCAAGTATTTTTAATATAGCCTCTTTTAAGCCTTCTATATTACCATAATCAACAAAGATTCCATTTTCCCCAGACATTTCATATTTAACACCATTTACAGGAGAAGCTATTATTGGCAAACCGGATGCTAACGATTCAAATAAAGTCAATGGCAAACCTTCTCTAAAACTAGGCAAAACAAACACATCAGCTGCTTGGTACATTTCCGCAATTTTCTTTCTATCATAAATAGGATTTAGAAGTAAAATATTTTTATCATTACTAATCATTCCAATTAATTTATCTTTCATGCCTTCATCAGGGCCAACTAAAATAAAATAAATGTCTTTTCTTAATTTTAAAATTTCTTTTGCAGCTAAAACAAATTTATCTGGTCCTTTTGTAACATTTAATCTGCCAAAGAACAAAATTAGTTTTCCTTTAATATTATTTTTTCTTTTAAAAGAATTATTTTTAATTTTTTTAAAGAAAATATTATCCACCCCATTTTGGATTACTATAACATTTTTAATATTTAATTTTTTTAAAAATTCTAATTCCCATGGTGTGATTGCAATAACTTTATTGCTTAAATTAACCGCATATTTGCTAAAGGTTGAATAAGTCAGCTTTAATAACAAATTTCCAATAGATGATCTATAGGCTTGAGTCCAAGGGCAATGAGTTGTGTGAATTAATTTAACATTTTTAATTTTAGCTGCAAGACTTGCAAAGAAAACATGAGCATGACCATAAACATGAGAATGAATTATGTCAAAATCTTCTTTTAGTAATTTAAAAAAAACACTTGGCCAGAATGTAGCAAAATTAGCAACCTTAAACCATGAATAACATCTATGAATATGAATATTATCAATAAGCTCTTCTTTTAATTGAATTCTTTTGTATTTATCAGAATCTGAAGTATAAACATGAACTTCATTTCCATCTTTTATTAATCTAGAAGATAATTCTTTGATTACTTGTTTTGGCCCATCTATTGCAGGATCATAATATGGGCAGACAAATGCGATTTTCATTTGATATAATCATTAAAGAAGTTTTAAATAGCTTTTTAAAAATCAAACCTGGCATTCCAAAATCTTTTTATTCTGAATATGAAAGTATTTATCTGAAAATTATTTCTTTGGTTATGTCAATAAGTTCTTTGCAAGTCTCTTCCAATTCATTGATTTTTGCTTCATCTTTTACTGAAATTTTTACACCGTAAGTATAATCTTCTCTTAAGTCAATAACGCTGTTATCCTTAATATCTTCTATTCCTTCATATTCCAATAATTCAATGAATTTCTCATCGAGCTGAATTTTTTTATCTTCTTTTAGGAATCTCATTAAAGCAATGGTACATGTTTGATTTGCGGATTCATATCCAAATTTAGCAGCAATAGCGAGAAAACAATGATAAATGCAATAAAATCCGGCTGACATAGACCAATCAGAAAATCCAATCTCTCTAAATCGGCTAATCCCATCTAGGTTATGCTCTGCTTTAGCAAGATGTTTCTTAGCTTCATCAATGTTTGGATTTGCTTTCAATAGTCCCCTATGTTTTGGTCTTTTACCTAACTTTTTGCATTCTTCAATTTCTTTCTTTGCTTTATTCAAACACCATTCAACATGTTTAGAGGCTTGTGACATCTTTCATTAACCCAACATATTCATCTTGCCCATACAGAATAATTGCATTTTTTATAATATCAATAACTGCTTTATCCTTCTTTTTAAGATTTCCGAATAAGTCGTGGTGAGTTAGTTTAATAACATGAAGTCTTTTAGGCAGTATCTTCTCTTTCTTATTAAGAATAATACTTACTTCTTTAATATCTTTATTGTTCATCACTATCATAACATCAATGTCGCGAGCATGAGCATAATCTTTAATCATTGAACCGAAGAGGATTACTATTCTATTTCTCTTAAAGAGTTCTTTAAATTCCTCTTTCCAGCGTTTGAACTTATTTGCTTCATCTGCAAGTAGAAAAGTGACCAGCTGACTTGCATAATCATCATTAAAATCTAATTTGTAGATTATTGATTTACCAATGGTTTTATTTACAACTAGATTTTCCTGAATAAGTCTCTTAAATATCTTCTGAGCTCCAACATGGCTTATATTGAGAACTTTACTTATAGAATTTGCATTGTAAGAAGTAGTATAATCTTTGAACAAAATTAGCATAGTTTCTCGTTCTTTTTGAGTTAAGGTTATCATGGTAACATAAGGTTACTATATAGAAACTATAAGTTACTATATAAACTTTTCGAATTTTGCGGATTAATCAGCTTTGTTAAATAAATTACTACCCCGGTTGCCTATTTCTTTAATTACTTGTTTTGGTCAAGCTTTTCTATTGTTTAAAAAAGTGTCAATAATTGTATCTTTTTAAAATGCTATTAGATTCTTAAATATGAATTTCATGTCCATCTTTTATTAATCTACTCGCTAGCTCTTTTATTGCTTGCTTTGGCCCATCTATTGCAGGATTATAGTATGGGCAGACAAATGCGATTTTTATAATTTAACCAGGAAAAAAAGTTTTAAATAACTATTTAATTCACAATACAAAAACCAATTTCTACTAAACGTGAAGAAATATCTTTGCTTATTTTGGAAGTATCGTGGATTTTTATTCCAGCAATCATTCCAAGTTCAAATTCTATTAATCTTTTGTCCCCATAAAGAATAGAATCCAAAGAAGAGTCATACCTCAGACCAACATTATTTGACTGGTATTCTTTTACTAAATCAAAAACCTCATTCCTCATATGACCAAATTTCGTCATTCTGCTTAAGTATTCTCTATTCATCTTATTAACGAGCAAGTAAAGATTTATAAACTTTTTCTAAATTTTCCGAGATATTATTCCATAAAAATTTCTTGGCTTTTTTAATATTATTTTTGCCTATTTTATTTAAAGAATTTTTATTTTTAATCAATAAATTTAATTTTGATTTTAATTCATCTAGGTTATTGTAATCAAATAAGAATCCATTTTCATTTTCTTTTATTAAAAATCTTCCACCTTCTGTTCTTGTTGAGATTATAGCATTTCCTTGTGCCATTGCCTGCAAAATGGAAATTCCAAAAGCTTCCCATTCGCTTGAAAGAATAAAGATTTTAGAAACACTTAATCCTTTTATAACATCGTCATCACTTAATTCACTTGTAAAAATTATTCTTTCTCGAATTTTCAGATTATTTGATAACGTTTTTAATCTTGATAAATCCCCAGAATCTTTTCCCATAACTAAAAAAACAACATTCTTATTTAATCTTGGTAAAACTTTAATAACTTGTTCTAAGCCTTTGTATTTTTGTATTCTTCCAAGGTAAGAAACAACAAATTTATTTTTTAGATTATATTTTTTTATAAAATCTTTATTATCAATTTTTTCAAAACTATCTTTATTGATTCCATTCGGCAAGAAAAATATCTTTTCCTTTGAAATTCCATAATCTGTTAACCATTTTTCTTGATCGGGATTAACCTGGATTACCGCGTCGTATTTATTATTTATGATTCTTTCAAATACAGAAATGAAAAATTTGAATAACATTTCAATTAAGTTATAATTTTTTAAGGCCATAAATGGTCCATGGGGTGTATTAATTAACTTGGTATTGCCAGTAAAACTTTTCAACAACATAATTAAATCATGATATAAAAATCCAAAACTATGAAGATGCAACATATCTAAATCTTCTTTTAAGATTGCATTCAAAAGTCCTGGTGTAAAACTTAAATAATATTTATAACGGAATTTTGTTTTATATCTATGAATATGAATATTATCTAAAGTTTCATTTTTTTTTGTTCTAGGCAATAATGAAGTGAAAACATGAACCTCATGTTTTTTTGCCAGCTCTTTAGCTAGATAAAAGCAGTTATTTTCTGCTCCGCCTTTCATTGGATAAAAGTAATTTATTAAAAAACCAATTTTCATGATATTATTGAAAGAAGAAGTTTTAAATAAGTTTTTAATAAAGAATTTGTATGGAATTTAATGTCCTAGAAGATTTTGATTTTAGTGAAAAAAGAGTTGTTTTAAGAGTCGGAATGGATGTTCCTATTGATGAGGATGGAAATATAACAAATGATAAAAGAATATTAGAAGGATTATCGACAATTAAATATTTATTGCAAGAAAATGCCAAACAAATAATAATTCTAAATCACATTGGGCGGCCAACAAGCAAGGAAAAATCACTTAACCATGATAATTTAGCCAAAAGACTTTCTGAATATTTAAAAATAAATGTTAAAAAATTAGATGATTGTATTAACATAAAAATTCCGAATGATAAAATTGTTTTGCTGGAAAATTTAAGATTCCATAAAGAAGAAATTGAAAACAATTATGATTTTGCTGAAGAATTGGCTTCATATGGCGAAATTTACATTAATGACGCTTTTTCAGTTTCACATAGAGAGCAGGCTTCTGTTTGTGCAATAACAAAATTCATTCCAAGTTTCCCTGGATTATTGTTTGAAAAAGAAGTTAATATGTTAAAAGGTTTATTTGAAAATCCAGAGCATCCTTTTATCTTAATTCTTGGAGGTAAAAAATTTTCAGAAAGATCAGAGATATTAGATAATATGATTTCTAAAGTTGATAAAGTTCTTTTAGGAAGTAGTTCTATTTTTGAAGAGAAAATAGTTAATAATAAAATAATTTATCCAAAAGATTTTATTAAAGAAAATAATATTGCTCTTGATATAGGAAAAGGGGCTATTTCAAATTATAAAGAAGAACTAAAAAATGCAAAGACGATTTTGTGGAATGGTCCTTTAGGCTTATTTGAAAAAGAAGAATTTTCTAGAGGATCAAATGAAATTATAAGATTTATTTCAAATTTAAACTGCAAAAAAATCATTCTCGGAGGAGATACGAGTTATGCTGTTGAAAAACTAAAATTAGAAAATAAATTTACTTATATTTCAACTGGTGGAGGAGCTAGCTTGGAATTTTTATCGGGAAAGATATTGCCAGGAATAAAAGCCCTAGAACACAATTCATTACCAAAAGGTTTAAAAGAATGCAGTTAATTTTTCTATTGTGTTGAAATATGCCAAAAATAAAACTAGTTATCTGGGATTTGGATAATACATTATGGAATGGAACTGTTTATTATCAAGATAAAAACAATATTAAATTAAAACCAGGAACAAAAGAAGCATTAAAGGAATTAAGCAAAAGAAATATTAAAAATACCATTTGTTCTAAAAATTATTATGAAGATGTTGAAGTTATGTTAGAAAAATTTGAAATTAAGAAATTTTTTGATTCTGCTGAAGTTAACTGGGGATTGAAATCAGACAATATAAAAAAATTAATTAAAAAATACAACGTTCTTCCTAATGAAGTTTGTTTTGTGGATGATGATGCATTTCAAAGAGCAGAGGTTCTTTCTCAATTACCTGAAATAAAAGCAATTGAATTAGGAGATCCTTTAGATATTTTAAACTTACATGAATTTAAATTGGAGAATGAAACTGAAGAAGATAAAGAACGAGTAAAAATATTAAAAGAACAAAGAAATAGAGAAGAGGCCGAGAAAAACCACAAAGGAGATTACAAAGAATTCTTGAAAGGTTGTAATATTAATATGACAATAAGGCCTGTAGAAGAAAAAGACTGGGAAAGGGTAGTTCAATTATTTAATAGAACTAATGAAATGAACACCACAGGAAATAGATACGAACTTGAGAAATTAAAAAAACAATATGATAATGGCGAAATCGAGATTTATGTTTCTGAATTAACAGATAAATTTGGAGATTATGGATTAATTGCGGAATGTATTGTTGATACTAGAACCAAGGATTGGGAAATTATGGATTTAACTGTATCCTGCAGAACAATGGGGAGAGGTATAGGAAGTGCTCTATTAATTGCAATAATGTATTATGCTGTAGAAAGAAAAGCTAAAACAATTAGGGGGATTTTAAGAGAAATAGAAAGTAACTGGAGAATGAAGCCATTATATATTAAACGTGGATTTAAGGTTATTAAAAAAGAAGGGAATGAAACAACTTATGGTTACGAGTTTACTGAAAATTTACCTGAATTTCATCCTTGGTTAAATATTGAGAGAAGATAGTTAAATAATCTCTTTATAAATTATTTTTTATTATCGGCTCCGTCCTAAATCTCAATAATTTTTAAAAATAAATTATTGCAGCTTAGCCTGAGATAAAGTTCTGCTCTTATCATTTGAGCAGAACGAGAGCTCACGCTAGTTCCATATTTTCTTTTTAATGCAGAATTTCCAGATTCTATTAATTCTCTTCTATGGTAAGTTCTTGACCTGAACAACTTAGATGCTTTTCTTCTTGCACTGTAGTTGTTGTGCTTGGATTTGCCATACTCTCTGATTGGAATATGTGCTTTAATGTTATTTTCATTGCAATATTTGTGCAATGAGTTAGCGTCATATCCTTTATCTGCTACAATAATTTTTGGATTGCTTTTGCTGATTAAAGATTCAGCATCTCTAATATCATGTGCAGGCAAAACTCTAATTTTAGCTGCACAGAACTTCTTCTTTTTAGTATCAAATGTGCAGCTAAGCTTCACAGGTATCTTCGGCATTATGCCATTAATCCTTCTTAAATAATGATAGCTTGGATTTACTCTGCTAAATCCTGTGCTGTCTAATGCAACTAAATAATGCCTGCCGGAAGAAGTTAGTTCAAGCATCTTCTGCCAGAGTGCAGAAGATATTCTTTGCATTGTATAATGCAAAGCAGATTTGCTTGGACATCTTATTCCAAGTGAATCAAGAAGCTGTTTCACCCTGGCATAAGATAATTTGCAGAATGTTCTTATGATTAATGCCTGCAAATGTTCGTAGAACTCATAAGTCTTTGGTCCAAATCTGTGTAAGTATCTTGGTACTTTAAGTCTTCTTAGCAAACGCTTAATTTTATTTACTAGTTTTTCCTCTTTTTTCATGGTTAAACACTCCAATTGTTTAACCCCCAGACAGCCTTGTGCTGTCTGGTTAATAAATATTTCTAAGAAGATTTAGGACGGAGCCTATTTTTATTTTAATTGTCTTATCCCGAAATAAGGTTACCTCGACAAATAAGATAAGCTCTGCCGTAAAGCAGAGTCTTATGAAGAAGCTTAATAAGAAGAAAATAAAATGGATTGTTAAAGAAGTTGAAAAAAGGAAACTGGGCGTTTGGACAATAGCTAGAGTGCAGAAAATATCTAAGCAGCATGCGTACAGAGTTGCTAAGAAATTCAAAAGTAATGAACCTGAGCTTAAGAAGTGCGGAAGAAAGCCAAGACGGATAACTGATGATGAAAGAAAAATTGTTATCCGTGCATACAAGGAAATAAGAGCATCTGCTGTTATAATTGAACAGTATCTCGAAGAGAAAGGCATCTGCATTGGACATAATAGAATCCATAGAATTTTGCTGGAGGCAAAATTGGCCAAGGAAGAGCATAGAAAAAAGAACAGGAGAAAGTGGATAAGATATGAGAGAAAGCACAGCAATAGTTTATGGCATACGGATTGGTTTGAATACAAAGGCAGACAATGCATCATCTACATCGATGATGCATCAAGGTTCATCCCAAGTTATGGAGAGTTTGATAATGCAAATACCGAAAACACAATAAAAGTTTTCAGACAAGGCTTGAGATGCAGCATTCCTAAACAAGTCATGAGTGATCATGGAACTCAATTTGAAAATCAGTTTGCAGAAGAGCTCAAGAGAGTTAACTCAAAACACATTAAGGCAAGGGTCAAGCATCCACAGTCAAATGGAAAGGCAGAAAGAGCAATACAGACGATAAAAAAGCTCTGGAATGAACTGGGAAGCTTTAACAAAGCAGCTGAACATTACAACTACAAGAAGCCGCACATGAGCTTAACCAATGGAAAGCTTAGAACGCCCTATCAAGCTTTCATTGATAAGAAGAGAAAGGAATAAAAAGATGGCCAACTTAGAAACACGAGGTAACATTAAATCAGGATACTACAGAATTTTTGCCTTTCATAAAAAAATTTAATGCTAGTTTGGACGAAGAAAGTATTTTGGGATTAATTTCAAGCGAGTCTTTAGGCTATCAGCTTGTAGGGGGTTCTGGCGATATAGGCCTTTTTCAATTATATCCCAAAACCATAAGAAAAATTTATGATGAATTAAAACATGATAAATCAAAGATTGATTCTTCATACGAGCATTTATCCAAAATAGATTCTATGAATTTTGAAAGTTTTAATAGTCTTGCGGCTGAAAATCAGTTTTGCAATATTGAAGCGGGATTTTATTGGCTGAAAAGATTAGAAAGCGTTGCTGAGAATAAATCTCATTTAATTCTGCTGTATCACATTGGGCAAAGCAATTTTTCTTTACTGCCCAAAAAAATAAAAAATAGAATTATTAATGGAGAGATTAATGATTATAAGGATATAAGGGATAATGAGATGAAATATAAAGGCATGCGTTATTTATATCATTATTTTGCAAAAAAAGAGTACTTTGCTGCTTTGAGAAACCTTTATGCAGCTAATGATTCAATTTAACTTTTTGCTTTCATTAAAGCTTCGGCCCACCAAACTAACTGGTTAAACATTGCTTCTGCCCTTTTTTCATAAAATTCATTATTTTTTAGTTTGCCATTTGCATCAAATGCTTCCCAAATAAAAGGAATATGAATGCCTTCTCTTATTGGGGCCATTTGCAATTCTATAGAAACCTGCCTTAATTGCTCTACTGCTCTTGATCCCCCAACGTAACCGCCATAAGAAACAAATGCTATTGCTTTGTTATTCCATTCTTTGTAAATTACATCTAAAGCATTTTTTAGTACAGCAGGATAACCATGATTATACTCTGGTGTTACAATAATATAGCCGTCTGCTTCATCTATTTTTTTAGCCCATTTTTGTACTAAAGGATCCGTATAAACTCCCATTCCCGGGGGATTTTTATCATTAATAAAACTAATATTCCAGTCTTTTAAATCTATAAACTCTAATTCAAAATCTGTTCTTTTTTTAGCTAAATCAACAATCCAATCAGCTACTCTTTTACCATGCCTTCCTTCCCTTGTGCTTCCTAATATTATCTGAATTTTTAATTTTGACATTTTCAATCTCCTTAACTTATATATCGGATATACGATACTAATATATAAATCTATCGGATATACGATATTCAGCAAAAAGCATATAAACAAAAGAATCTTGCATTTTACCATGAAATCTTACTGTGATATGAAAGGATTATT
>Ga0209542_10020469_pt1 | contig 10477 bp, 9 predicted proteins | sample RifCSPhighO2_01_FD_184028 | JGI IMG/M metagenome (GOLD analysis project Ga0209542, IMG submission 184028) | Soil microbial communities from Rifle, Colorado - Rifle CSP2_plank highO2_0.1 (SPAdes) (version 2) | ecosystem: Environmental > Terrestrial > Deep subsurface > Rock core/Sediment ...
CTTCACCTTCTCGATGTTGGTGATTTCGTCCAAGTCTTCGGAGAAATAGTCAAAACCAAAACCGGAGAAATCTCGGTGCAAGTAAAGCAAATAAAATTGCTGACAAAATCGCTACGGCCCTTGCCGGAAAAATGGGTCGGACTCAAAGACGCCGAAACTGCCTTCCGGAAAAGATATTTGGACTTCATTGTCAACCGCGACAAAGTGGAAAGATTCGTCAGAAAGTCGAAGTTCTGGGAAGCGAATCGGAAATTTATGAAGGATCACGGCTTCATCGAGGTAGAGACGCCGATTCTCGAATCGATGACCGGTGGAGCTGATGCTCGACCTTTTGTGACACACATGAATGCTTTGGATCAGGACTTTTTCCTGCGGATTTCGACGGAATTATTTGAGAAGCGATTGATTGGGGCGGGTTTTGAAAAGATTTATACCTTGGGGCCGAATTTCCGCAATGAGGGAATTGACGATGAGCACCTGCCGGAGTTCTACCAACTGGAGTGGTACTGGGCTTATGCGGATTATAACGATGGGATGAAGCTGATCAAGGAAATGTACCGCTATGTCGCCAGTGAAGTCTATGGACGGACAAAATTTACCAGCCGGGGAATGACCTTTGATTTGGCTGACGAGTGGGCGGAGATTGATTATGTCAAGATAATAAAAGAGAAGTTGGGAATTGACATTTTCTCCTCTACGGATGGGGCGATGATGAAGGTGGTTAAAGCAAAAGGCCTGAAGTTGGCGGGAGATATTAACCGAGCGAGATTGATCGATAATCTTTGGAAACTGATTCGAAAAGAAATTGCTGGGCCGGCGTTTCTGATTAATGAGCCGAAGTTCATGTCCCCTTTGGCTAAGAGCAAACCTGAAGACCCGAATTTAACTGAAAGATTCCATGTGATATTGGCCGGGTCGGAATTGGGGAATGGTTACTCGGAGCTAAATAACCCAATGGATCAACGGGAGCGGTTTGAGGAACAGCAAAAAGCCCGTGAGGATGGGGACGAGGAAGCCCAGATGATGGATGCGGATTTTGTGGAAATGCTCGAGTACGGGATGCCGCCGACCTGCGGCTGGGGACATTCGGAAAGATTGTTCTGGTTCCTCGAGGACGTTTCGGCTCGCGAAGGGACGCTCTTCCCCGCGATGAGAGTGAAGAAGGATGAGCCGGAGAATATTGAATAGTGTTCTTGTCATGCTGAATTCATTTCAGCATCGACCCTGAAACAAGTTCAGGGTGACAAATGCGTTCAGGATGACAGAGGACTCCTCTTTGCCTGAGTACAGACATTTCTCCTCTAGTCTAGAGGAGGGGAAATTTGAGTTAATTACCTATAGGGTATAGAATCGATTGCCAAGATGGCAGGGAAGGAAAAAAACTCAAAAACTCAAGAACCTGCCTGCCGGCAGGCAGGACTCGAAAACTCAAAAAAAGATGAGAAAAAGTATCCGAGGAAAAAAGAGGAGTTTCCGTTTTGGTCCGAGAGGATTCAGAAAGCTTTCGAAGTCGGACAAAAGGCTCATGAGGGACAGACCAGAAAGACTTCTGGTGAACCTTATTTCAATCATTGTGTGGCTGTAGCGGGAATTATCGAGTCCTGGGTAAGTGACCCTCGCCCCCCGCATAGCGGTGCCTCCCTCTCCGTTGATACAGAGAGGGGAAAGTGGAATGAATTATTTGTAGAGGATCTGATTTGCGCGGCCTTGCTTCATGATACGGTCGAGGACACAAAGCTGACTTTGGAGGATATTCGAAAGATGTTTGGAGATGAAGTAGCCTTTTTGGTCGACGGAGTCTCAAAATTTAAGTCCGAAGGCTTGGAGGGAAGCGATCACGAAACGATAAAGAAGGTTTTGAAGGGATACTTCGTCGACCCGCGAGTGGTGATTCTGAAGTTGGCTGACAGAATTCACAACATGGAGACCTTGGGCGATATGCCAATGAATAAACAGGGTCCAAAGGCTTGGGAGACGGAGGAGATTTATGCCAGAATGGCCGAAGCTCTGGGAATGTGGAAAGTGATGAGGGAACTTAAGGATGGGGCGTTCCCGATCCGCTTTCCTGAAAGATACAGAATGGTCAAAGAAATAATGGATAGAGACCCAAGGAGGAGTGAGGGGTATATCGCGGCTATGTGTAATGATGTTCGAATGATGGTCGGCCGGGGTGGGGTGGAGGCTGAGATTGGGTGGCGTCTGTCGGGTTTGCGCCAGATAGATCAAAAACGGAGAAAGATGGGACGACCTATTGGTGAAAATGGATATGAAGGTGTCAGTGAGGTATTAAGTATCGGGATAAGGGTGAAGACGGTGGAGGACTGTTATAGAATGTTGGGCTTAATGAGAGCTCATTTCGGGGGGAATATTGACCAGTCCAGATCAGCGGATACCATAGCCGTGCGGGCGGATAATGGTTATCAAGCCTTGAAAGAGGTCGTTAACTTGGGTTTTGGGGCAGTCGAGCTGGTGATTATGACTGGGGAAATGGAAGAGTTTAACAACTGGGGAGTGATTAGTCTAATAAAAAAAGGAGTGGAAGATCTTGGTGGGTATCGGATGAAGTTTGTATTTACTCCGGATGGTGAGGTAAGAGTATTGCCGCTGACGGCTTCGCTGTGGGATGTGGCTGCGGCTATTAGTTCGAAGCTGGTCACGATGATGGTGGCCGTAAAAGTAGATGGACAGTATGAGCTTCCTTCGGTTCAAGTACCTCATGGAACCACCGTCGAAGTGATAGCGGGGAAAAGAATTGGGTCATTTGTTTCTGATAGAAGCTGGGAAAGCGCGTCTTTTGGATCGACTAAGAGAGTTTTACGACAAGCTTTGGAGGAAGTTGATTATCGGCAATCGGTGGAACTAGGAATGATGAAGGCGCGTAAGATGTTGACATCTCGAGGGATGCTGACCTTCGGTGATATTAGGGACGAGATTACACCACTGCTATCACTATTGGGGTGTCGGAATATAGACGAACTTCTATTTGCCATTGGGGATGGAGAGATCGATCAAGAGCGTTTGGATTCTGTGCTCGATCATGGAAATGTCAAAATTAATAAAGAAAGTCTGGGGTTGACGACGGTATCGGTCCGCGGCCGAAATGCGAAGGGAATACTTTATCACCTGACCGGAGTGATTAACCATCGTGGGGGAGACATCGTCAGAAGCGTTAATCGAGATAATTGGGGGATATTTGAGATTCGAATTGTGATCAGGGGATTGGGAAGAGAACAAGAAGGGGCGTTGCGAGAAGAATTGGAAAGAGATGGCCGATATACCGAGGTGTTGGTAGTTTAATTATTTAAACCGCATTGTTTCTTGATGGTTTCGACAAGGGCGGCACAAAAAGCGTTGCTGGTTTCTTTTTTGACGGCGTCGATTTGGTTTTGGGCGGCTTGCCCTGCTTTTTGTTTGACTTCGTCGATGACAGTATTGGTTAAATTGGACAAATTGGTAGAATTCGATTGATTGTCTGGCGAAGCCAGATCAGGCTTCGCCTGAGTTGAATTTGGGGTGTCGCTAGCTGGTTTATTGGTGGGGATTTTGAGGTTTTCGGGGAGGAGATTGTTGGCGGTTTTTATGATGGGGTCAAGAGCCTGAGTGCCTAAGACGGCTGGGTTGGATAGGTAGGGTTGTAGGGAGGGTTTGATATGGGGATAGAGTTTGTAGCCGCCAAAGACCAGGCCGGCCAGAAGAGCGATTCTGACAATTGAAGCAAACATAGTGTCAGTTTACAGCTATCAGCCATCAACTGCCAGTGATGGCTTTGTTTGGAGGTTATAATAGTTGGGATATGCAAGTTTATTTAGGGGTCTTGATGTTGAGTTTTCTAATTAACTCCTTGCTGGTGGTTAAGTTTATTAATTTTTTGTTTGCTAAAAAGTTGACGCTGAAAAATGAAGTCAAGGAGGAGAGAAGGTTCTCGTCGGTTGCCTTTGAAAAAATACGAGGAAAACAAGCTTTGAAGGCCGGTACTCCGACTGGATTGGGGATGCTCTTTGTGATTACGATTCCGTTGATTTTCTTGTTTTTCTTCGTGACATTTTTATATCCGAGAAATAGTATTGAACATATTTCAGGCTTCCCTTTTTTGGGAGAACTGACTGCCATATTGATAACGTTTTTGGGATTTGCTCTGATAGGTGTTTATGATGATTTACTAAAAGTTTTTGGGTTTGCCAAAACGGGGTTTTTTGGTCTAAAGCGTTGGCAAAAATTTGGCCTGCAGTGGGTTGTGGCCTTTGTTTCTGCGGGAATTTTGTACTGGGTTTTAGGAATTAACTTCATTCATTTGAATTTTGCCACGATATATTTGGGTTGGTATTATTTACCTCTAGCGGCCTTTATTATTGTAGCCTTTGCTAATGCCTTTGATATTACCTCGGGACTAGACGGTTTGGGAGAGGGTTTACTGATGATTTGTTTAATCGCATTTTGGTTAATTTCGGCAACGCAATTAGATGGAATTCTCCAGTTATTTATTGGAGTTTGGTTGGGGGCGATTATCGCGGGATTGTATTTTACGGTTCATCCGGCGAGGGCCTTTTTGGGGAACGCTTCAGGAATGGCCTTTGGCTCGACCCTGGCTATGGTAGGCTTGCTTTCGGGGAAAGTCCTACCCCTGTTGATTATTGGAGGGATTTTTGTGATTGATGGTGGTAGTAGTTTGATTCAAATAATCGGAAAACAAATATTCAATAGAAGAATTTTTCCGATCGCCCCGATTCATCATTGGTTTGAACTGGTTGGCTGGGAGGAACCAAAAATAGTGACACGATTTTGGCTCGCGGGAATAATTCTAGCGATAGCCGGTGTTTGGTTGGCTTTTATTTGAGCCTGGCTAGCCAAGATTTTGATAGGCCAGAACTTGATTTTGAGGGAGGACAGAACCTATGAGGGTATCAAGATGTTCTTCACGACAAGAATCTAGACCATCAAGGGCGCTTTCAACTAATCGAAGAAACATATGGTTGTTTAGGAGATTGGCCTGTTCTTCGGTGGAGGCTGATTGAAGCATTTTCATGGCTAGAGAAATCGCAGTGTGAGCAGTGCTAGCTTCGTATAGGGGGAGGAGGGTGTCTGGTATACTTTGGAAGACTTCTGTCATGAGCTAAAGTATATATGATGGTGTCAAGAATACTAAAAAATGGGATACATTTCTGCAAGGCGGTATTGGCACTAGCGTATTATCGTTTCCCTTCGAAAAAATTGATTTTGATTGGGGTGACGGGGACTGATGGAAAGACGACGACGGTGTCGATGATTTATGAAATTCTACGGGTTGCCGGGAAAAGGGTGGCAAAAATTTCGACGGTAGGTGCGGTCATTGATGAACGGGAACTGGATACTGGCTTTCACACCACGACCCCGGATGCTCTCTCAACACAAAAATTTCTCCGGCAAATGGTTGATTCGGGGATTGAATACGCGGTGCTCGAGGTTAGTTCGCATGCCCTGGATCAGTTTCGGGTTTGGGGTTGTCATTTCGCCGTCGGAGTGTTGACCAACATCACTCTGGAACATTTGGACTATCACGGGACTATGGAAGAGTATCGAAACTCCAAGGCAAAACTGCTCTCGGCGAGTGACGTTCTTGTCTTGAATAGTCAGGATAAATCTTTTCCAATACTGAAAAATACCTTTGAGAAAACAAAAAAAATAATTAGCTATCCGACCAAGCGGTTGGACAAAAAACTCCAAACAATAATATCTGAGAAATTCAAGGAACCTTATAATTATCTGAATGCTCAGGCGGCTGTGCTGACAACTAAAGCGTTGGGGGTATCGGAGGAAATAGTCGGGAGAGCCTTGAAAGGTTTTAATCATGTCTCGGGGAGACTGGAGAAGATCAATAATCGCAAGGGCCTAAACATTATTGTCGATTTTGCCCATACGCCCAATGCCCTCGAAAACGTGTTGAAGACGCTTCGCCCAAGGAATAAGACTAGATTGATTTGTGTCTTTGGATGTGCTGGTGAACGGGACAAAAATAAAAGATTCGAAATGGGCAAGATCGCGGCGAAGTATGCGAATATCTGCGTGATTACCGCCGAGGATCCGCGCAGTGAGGATGTAAATCAGATTATTGACCAGATATCTTTGGGGGTTGTAGACGGGAGGGGGGAGAAGGGAGTTTCATTTTTCCAAATTCCGGAAAGAGGCCAGGCGATTTATCAGGCGATCAATGTCTTGGCGATGGCCGGGGATACGGTGGTAATTTGTGGTAAAGGTCACGAAAAATCAATGGCCTATGGTTCGATTGAATATCCGTGGTCTGACCAAAAGGCGGTGCAGATGGCACTATCCGGTCGGGTGATGAAGATCAGAATTCGCCACTAAGGTAAAATGTTTATATGAATAAAAAGATAGTGATGGTGGTGTATGGGGGGGTGAGTCCGGAACACGAAGTGGCGGTGATCACGGCTTTGCAGGTAATGAATGCCCTCAAGGCCTCCGGTCATTTTGTCGTGCCGATTTATATCAGTAAAGAGGGGAATTGGTTTTTGGGTAAGGATGATTATCTGAAACCGGATACCTATAAAGACCTCGTTAAGACCGAAAGACTGGGTAAAAGGGTGATTTTTTCGCCTGACCGTAATTTTGGACTACTTTCGAAGGGGTTTTTGGGTTTTTTTCCCAGCGAAGTCCAGCCAGAGGTAATTTTCCCAGTGGTTCACGGAAAGAATGGTGAGGACGGAACGTTACAGGGTTTGTTTGAGCTGGCCAACATTCCTTACGTCGGCTGTGGAGTGACAGCGAGCGGAGTAAAAATTGATAAATTCGTGGCCAAGAAAGTGGCGGCTTCCTTGGGAATAAAAGTAATTAAGGATGTGCTGGTGGGTAAAGGCGAACCCCCCGATCTAACTGGAATAAAATTCCCGGTATTCGTGAAGCCAATTGGGTTGGGCTCGAGTATCGGTCTGACTAAAGTCAATGAAAAGGCCGATCTGGCCGATGCCCTTGAAGTCGCCTTTTGTTATGACACTCGGGTGATGATTGAGGAGGCGATCGATAATCCGCGCGAAGTGAATATCGCCATCTTGGGAAATGATCCTTATGAATTATCGGTGACGGAACAGCCAGTGGCCAGTGGAGAAGTTCTTTCGTTTGACGACAAGTATGTCGGAGAAGCGGGAAAAGGTCGAGGGATGGCCGGTGCCAAAAGATATATTCCAGCCAAAGTTGATCAAAAGACAATTAAACTGATTGAAAAAAAATCTCTCGAGTTCTTTCGATGTATTGGAGGGATGGGTATCGCTCGAATTGATTTCATGATCGACAAGAGAGGAGCGATTTATTTCAATGAAATAAATACGATGCCCGGATCATTGGCCTTTTATCTCTGGGAGAAATCTGGTTACCCGTTTCCAAAATTGGTAAATCGGCTGGTTGAACTGGCGGTTTCGTCTTGGGAGACAAAGCAGGGATTGATCCGGTCGTTTGAGACCAATATCCTCTCGTCGTTTGCGACAGGCGGGGTAAAAGGGGGAAGAAAAATCCGATAATCTCAAAAATTATCCGGTAAATCGTTCTCTAGTAATATCCAGTCGTAGGTTTTGGCTAGGGCGTCGATGGTGGGCCAGACGGAGGAATTGTTGTCGAGGTAGTCGACTTTAACCTTTTGGCCGATACCGCGGGCCAGATTTTTGGTCCTTTCCGAATGGCCGACCAGAATAATCCGCTCAAAAATCTCAGCGGCTTGGACGCCGATTTTTTCATGAATGACACCAGTATGAGTTCCCAGCTCGATAATACCCGGGGTGATGAGGGCTTTTTTCCCGGGAAGGGTCGTCAGGTCGGCGATAATTTTTGTAAATCCAATCTCGTTGCTACTGTAGGCGTTGTCGATGAGGGTACATTTTCCGAGGGAGATTAATTGGAGCCTGTGTGGAGAGGGGGTGATTTCAAGAACTGATTTTTGAATTGTTTTCGGATCAATTCCCAACATGAAGGCCATACCGATGGCGGCGACTAGATTTTCCAGATTGCTGGTCCCGAATAATTTTGTCTCAAAGTGGTAGGTTTTGTTTTGATAAACAACTTCAAGGTTGGACCCTGTAAGAGAGAGATGATGGGACTTGACGAAAAAATCGGCAGCGGGGCTGATGAAAGAATAGGTTTTGACGCCTTGGTAATCCGGTAGTTCGATTTGGTCAGAAATGTATTTGTTGTCAAGATTGACGAGAGCATTTTCCGGTCTGACGGCGTCGATGAGCTCGAACTTCGCCAGAGTCGTATTTTCGAGGGACTTGAATCTTTCGAGGTGCTGACTACCGATGGCGGTGAGAATGGCGTAGTTTGGCGGAACCATGTGGGTGAGTTCTTTGATTTCACCCCGGACATAAGCTCCCATTTCGCAGATAAAATAATTGAGTTTACTGTGTAATTGCATCTGGATTACTTTCTCGATTCCAAAAACGGTGTTGTAACTTTCGGGGGTTTTCAAAGTTTGGCCAGCGTGACTAAGGATTTCGTAGAGGAAATCTTTGGTGCTGGTCTTGCCATAGGAGCCGGTGATGCCGATGATGGTGAGGTGGGGGTGGTTGAATATTTGACGACGACAATCCTCGATCGTAAAAAAATGTCTAGCGATTTCGTAGGGTTTGATGATCGCCAGCGAGAGAATTAATAATGGAATTGGCTCGAAGGCTAAAATCAGAATGATAAAAAGGTTGGTGGGGAAAGGAAGTAGAATGACTAAACACAGATACGAAATAAAAGTGACCAGAAGAATTAGTTTGGCTTTGAAAGTGTAAACGAGGGGTTTCTTTTGGCTGGCTGAGAAAGTGAAGGGGTGGCTGAGCCACCATTTGGTAAATCGTTTCCAATCATAGCCTTCGAGCTGGAGAATGTGGAGTTGGGTTTTTAGAGAATTTTGCATAAGATGTCTGCGAGTTTTTGGGGGTGGGTGAGGTGAGGGGAATGATCACATCCGTAGATAACGTGGAGTCTGGCGTTGGAAATGTTTTCGACTAAATATTTTCCCACATAGGGAATGACCTTGTCTTCACTGCCCCAGATGATTTCGGTAGGCACTTTGATTAAATGAAGTTTGGGACTAAGGTCATAATTTATGATTTGTCGGAGAACTGACTTTTGATAGTCGTTGGAATGAGAATAGTCGTGAGCTATTTTTTCATGAATTTGACTAATTAGCCCGACTCGTTTGATTGGTTTGAAAATTTTGGCGATAAGTATTTTCGCTTTGGTGAGTAATCCTCTAGTCCGGATGACAGCGGCGTCAACTAACACTAAGCGGTTGACTAGTTTTGGATATTTGATGGCGAAATCACAGGCGACCTGACCACCAAAAGAGTGGCCAAGTAAGACGAAACTTTTGAGTTTTAATTTATTTGTAAAGTCTTTTACGAAAGTGGTGTACTCGGGAACGTCGGAGTTTGGGGCTAAGTCCCTCGTCCCTCCGAACCCAGGTAGATCCAGAAGATAATAACTATTGTTTTTGGGGAGTAGCTTGGCGACAGGTAGCCAAAGGGAGGCGTTTTGTCTCCAACCATGGAGGATGACGATGGAAGATTTGGCTTTTGGGTTGACGGCCTCGTAATTTGTCAGGATCCCATCGATGACGGTTTGCACTAAGGAGTATTTTACCTCACCTAGAGAGAGACTTTTCCTGATGTCCCTATACGGAAGTTGGTGAGGTCCATGCGAGGGAGCTTGAACCAGATGGCGAAAGTATTATCGTTGCCGATGCTTTCCGGTGAGAGATAGATAACCTCTGAATCGACGGAGAAGCCGTTCTTGAGCGAAATCTTGGCTTTTTGGTCGGGACGGAGTTGGTAAAAATTATCTTCGTTGACAAGACATTCGAAAACGGCGGAATCAAGCGGAGCCAAAATGATGGGAAAGCCCGACGGGGTGATGTTTATGCCTTCTAGGAGACCATCGCTATTGATTATCACGGCATCGGTGGGAGAGAGCAGATTTAGGCCATCGAGCTGGAGCTTGTACTTCTCGACTGTTTTGATCGAGACGTCGAGCTTACTCTGGGCGATTTCTTTCTTTGTTTTCTCGTCTTCGGTTTTCGCGATTGGAATTTGGCGGGTGAGCTGGTCGAACTCGGCCCGGGTGCGGCGGAAGTCAGCCAACTCAATGTCCAGTTGTGTCTGAATTGGTCTTGGGTCGAGTGAGGCGAGGAGATCGCCTTTCTTCACGATCTGGCCCGGATGACACTTGAGCGAATTAAGTTTGCCGCCTTCGGCGAAGCGGAGTGAGATGAGAGCGTTGCTAACAACTTTTCCAGTGAATTCAGGCATAAATTAAATTTATCATAATTTTGTCATTTTTTGGTTTTTTTGTTCATTCTTTGCTCGTGCAAAGAACTGAACCTAAGAAAGCACGCCCTTCAGGCTCGCTAAATTTTCTTGTCTCATTTATGTTCGTTATGACCTGGCTCGTCAAGCTCGCCGGCAAACTCACTATCTCACAGTATTCGACAAGAAAATTTGACGCTCCCGCT
>Ga0209542_10020471_pt1 | contig 10477 bp, 6 predicted proteins | sample RifCSPhighO2_01_FD_184028 | JGI IMG/M metagenome (GOLD analysis project Ga0209542, IMG submission 184028) | Soil microbial communities from Rifle, Colorado - Rifle CSP2_plank highO2_0.1 (SPAdes) (version 2) | ecosystem: Environmental > Terrestrial > Deep subsurface > Rock core/Sediment ...
ACTAAAAAGTTGATGTAGTTATATCTCCCTCATCATCTTGGACAACCTCATCAGTGGTCGTTGGCGTGTCAGCTGGCTGAGAAGCGATTTCTTCCGAGTACGTGCAGCTGCCGTCGTCATTAGTGGCGTCAGGATTAAAGTTCTCAGCCGCCCCATCGGTACAACCAACAATAGTTGTCGGCTCTGGAGCAATAATCGGTGGCGTGGTTGTGCTGGTAGTGGTGGCATTCGGATCATCAGGCAATACACCGTCAGTTGACAAAACCACGGTTACGGTTTTGTTCTGAGTTGCCTGGTGTTGGCCGTCAGAAACCATGACTGTAATAATTACTGTCATGCTTTCAGTCACCTCACCAACAGTCCAGGTCATCTGCGCCGAGCCTGAACCGCTCATTTCTCCCAGCATTGGTTGTACTGACCAGCTAAATGTCAACGCGCCGTCGGTTGTGTCGGGATCGGTAACAAATACTGCAAAACCGACTTCATCGCCTGGTTGAGCGGTTACATGTGTGGCGGTTAGCGCTGTGATTATCGGCCCGCTACCGTTATTTTGCGCCAGATCGTCAGCGGAATCATGAGCTAGTGCGATCCAGTCAAACGTCAAATCCTCATCAACTGGCTCGGTGACATAAACCCTGAAGCCCTTAACCGATATATCGGTAATGCCCAGCGCGATTGGGCGCCGGCCGGTGGCAGTTACTCGCGGCATCGCTTCGTACTCTTCGGTAAACAGCACTTCGGTACTGGTGGCATTAAGCGCAATAACTCCGGTGCCGGCGGTATCGACCCCGACAATCAAATGTTTTTCAAACACCGCTGTGTGGGTAAAGCGCGCTTCGCCGACAATGGTAATGGTGCCATAGAACGTGGCCGCTTCGCGGACCACAATTGTATTAATATCAACGTCGGGGTTTTCGATAACGACAATCTGCTGGTTCGATGGGGTGTCGTCAACCACCAGCGCTGACCCGGTGTCGGGTTCACTTGGCGGCAAAGTAACTCCCGAACGAATCAGGACCAAAATCTCGCCCGTGTCGGTTGGTGCTGATGGATTAAATTCTTCAAGCGCCAAGCCGAACACTCCAACAGAGCTTTGAGTTGCTACCATTCCATGACCGGGCGTGTTAGAGGTTGTAACCGGATCGCCGCGGCGGATTTTACCGTTTTCTCCGCTGACTTTAACTTTGAGACGACCAGCCAGCGTCAGGTACACATCGCCGTGACCGCCGATATTAAATGCATTTTCAGTGGCACTAATTACTCCCATCACGGTTGGGTCATACGCTTTTGTCGATCGAGCAACTGACTCGTCGTTATTCGGATCAACTACCACTACCTCACCAGGTGCCAAGTCCTGATCGGTTGGCGCTGCATCAATTTTTTCAATTACGTGGCCACCGGTACCGCACCCAGTGCCAACACCGTAAGTAATTTCTTTGGTGGTGGAGTTATAGTAGACACACTGATCGCTGGCTACGTCTAGATTCATGCCGGGGTTATAAATCGCGCCGGTAATGTACGTATCGCCCTGGAAGTAGGCGGCGTAGCTGCCTGAAGTTGGGATTGTGGGCGAAGTCGATGTTGAAGCAAAAATACCGATCTCGACTTCACCACTGGAATTAGCCAGAAATACACCGCCGTAGTTTCGATCACTTGCCGCTGATGTTGCGCTGTCAGCAACACCATAAACACCATAGTTATTTCGAACTACGCTTCCACCACCAACCCCTCCTGTGTGGTCAGCAAAGGCATAGACACCATAAACACTTGAGACTTCTGAAGTCGCCGAAGAACCAGAAAGAACGGTAGAGACATATTGACCATAAATAATTTCCCCACTACCGACACCGCCGCTGTCGGTCACGTCAATATATTGACCATAATTAGTAACCGCTGTGGTATCATTAGCGCTTAAGTTTACATCGACAAAGACGCCGCGGAGATCGCTTTCGTCAGCGGTACTATTAGAGGTAAGAACGGTAAGACTATAATCATCATTAAATGAGGTATTACCAACCACCAAATCTCCAACAATAAAAGCATCGGTTGCATCAAAAAGTCCTGAAGGGTTAGTTGAACCGACAACCAGTGTTCCGGTGGTAGTAGCGCTACCTGCAATATTCAAATCATCGCTCAAATCAAACTCACCCGGGTTGTCATCCCAGATCAACGATTCGGTCCCGACCGCACCGACCGCACCACCTGACCAACTATCGAAGTAAATACCATCATCGTCAGAAGCACTACCCATCCCAACTGAAATTCCCGTGCCCCGCAAAACATTAAATAAGTACTGCTCATTAGTTCCACTATAACTACTTGATAAACTAACTGTTAGAAATGGATTCCAAGCAGCAGAGTCGCCGGCTGCTGCCATTAGAGTATACTTTTGGTCAAGGGGGATTGCTGCTGTATAGGCGTTGGCATCAAATACCAGTTGTGTCGAGCTCGCCGCCGCCGTGTCGCTGGCACTATCGGTTTTACCGTCGTCAAGCCAGACAAAATTAGCTGAACCGCTGCCGAGATAGATATTGCCAGTGGTCGTTGAGTTTCCACTAACATAGAGATTGCCGCTGAAGTACCCCGCATAGTTTGTTGTAGCACCCGACGCTTCGCCGTAGATGCCATAGTTAATCAAAGCACCCGACGCTTCTGACTTGCCATATACGCCATATCCGACCGTAGCTGAACTGGCAACCGCTTCACCATACACGCCATAGGCGAACGTGCCATATTGCGCTTTGCTGTACACACCGTAGTTGGGTGATATCGCTGCAGTAGCAGTGCTGGTTGCAAACACGCCATAGCTAGTGCCTATTCCCGGCTCATTTTTAATATAGACACCGTAGTTAGTTGAGGCTCCAGTTACCGAAGTGTACATGCCATAGTTAGTGTCAGCACTACCTGCGGCGTTAAAATATCCAGCATAGTGTGCGGTGTTGCCGGTAGTGGTTAAATTGTTATCTGATGTCGCGTAGAGGCCATAGGCATTAACCGTATGGCCAGCCGCCCCGCCCCAGACCAGTGAGTTGTCAAAATGTCCGGCATAAAAATTGCCATTACCAGTACTGATATTAGTTAATGTTGGTGTAGTATTAATGTGCGATTTAACGCCGTAAATATTGGTGTTGGTGTCTGCTGCCTGAGCAAGGTCGTTGTATATTGGGTTACCGTCAATGGTTGTATTGCTGCCATAAATGTTTGTCGTAATTATCCCAGCGTCGGTATTACTAAAAGTTAATCCCCCTAACCCAACTGAATTATCAATACCATACTTATTCAATACTGGGGCGCCTGCAATTGAAGAAACCGCAGTTGTGTGGTCAATATCTAAAGCGATATTTTTAATCGTTCTAGTTACGCCATCGACATCTGCTTCACTGGTATCACTATCGATTTCAAACACGTTATAATCTTCTTCGCCGTTGTTGTCGTGATCGATGAATATTACTTTATTCCAGTCGTCAGTGCTGTTACTGGCGATGTCTAATAAATACGTGCTGTTTGGCGACGCATTACGCACGCCGATGTTATTCTGGGATGCGTTGACCACCAACGTCGAGGTATCAACAAATAAATCACTGTAAGCAACCACGTCGTCGGAAAACACTCCCGTACTTGAAGCCAAGACACTCCCAGCGACATTCAGATTCGCGCCGGTGACTTGGACGTCACCGCCGGAAAATTGATAAAGACTATTGAGATGACTGTAAATCAAACTACCGCCGGTGCCATCGGTGTCATTGAAGTGAATTTCGCTCTGAGCAACGTTGCCCGCGACAATATCAATACCGGCGTTGGTCCCCGCAACTTCCGACTTTTGGAAAATCGCTACCGTGTTTGGACTCCCCGCAACCGCGGCGCCACTAGTCACCACTGTAAGAGTTTTAGTTGGCCCGCTGGTGCCGATACCAACCCGGTGGTTTTGAGTGCCGGACGGATCATGCATCACAAACAGTGTTGAAGTACCCACTGTGAAGTTACCAGTGGTGGTGGCATTGCCGCCAACAAGTAAATTACCTGTTGTTGAGGCGCTACCGTCTTCAATAACAAAACCAGTCACATACAAATCGCTCCATTTCAAAGCCGAGGTGCCGAGCGAAATGGTGCCATCACCTCCCGGTCTGATGTCGCTAGAACCAACAATTAACTTATTAGCGTTGTTTTGCCGTAAAATCACCCCCGAACCGCCATTGGCTACCCCATACCCACCAACTTCATTGAACCATTCATCGGCCGTACCCACACCGGTTACTCCAAACCCGCCCTGAGCAATAATAGTGTTAGTTGTTGTGACCGAGCCAGAAACATACGCATCGCCGCCGATCCAAATTTTTCCAAAATTGTTGGTCGGGTTAGTCGTGCCCAGCACCAGCCGGCCAGTCGTGGTGGCATTCCCATCCACCCTGAAGTTTGCCGCGATGGTGGAGCTGGCAGTTACGTACAGACCAGCACTACTTGAGGTTGGAGTCAGGTTACCGTCGAAGGTGTACTGCCATTGCGACAAGCCATTAGTGCCAGTCAGTTGTGTGCCGTCGAAGTACAAGTCGCCAGAACTAACGTAGAGGTCGGGAACGCTGGCAGTATTTGAACCATTATCGCTAAAGATAAAGTTGGTGGAAGACGCATATCCAGAAACTCTAAAATCATCACTCACAGCGATCAGACCGCTGGCGGTACTTAAAGTCAAATCACCCGTAGACTGATAAATACTACCATCTTCCAGTCGTAGCGAAGCCGAACCAATATGCAAACTCCCGGTGGTGGTCGCGTCACCACCGACATACAGATCACCAGCACCAATTAACCCTCCCAGCGTGCCGATCACGTCGGTGGTACCGATATTAAACCAGCCCGAGGAGGTGGCGTTGCCCGAGTCATCAATCATAAAGCCGTCACTGGAACCAACTGTGAATAAGGAGCGTGGGCTCGCGTCGTTGATTCCCACGTTTCCCTCATGGTCAAAGTACATCACCATGTCAGCGGTCGTATCGTCAAAGTAGGTAAAGAGTAAATCATTTTGCTGCGCGGCTGAATCAGTGTACTGGTTGCCCCGAGCCACCATGTGCCAGCCCTGGGTACCGACAGTGTTGAGTCCCTGGGTGCCATTACCCAGCGTTATGAAATTCATTGACACTTGGTAGGAGCCATCGTGGTCAAGAATCATCGAGTTGCCGCTGGGGTTGTAGGTGTGAATAGCCCCGGCGGGATGGGTGGTACCGATACCCACCCGGTCGTTCCCGGTACCGAATGGATCATGCATCACAAACAGCGTTGAGGTACCCACCGTGAAATTACCCGTCGTGGTCGCGTTGCCTGTTACTACACTATTCCCATCCACCCTGAAATTCGCCGCGATGGTCGTTGAAGCGTTAATCAGCAGACCCACTGATGAGGTCGGAGTGATGTAGGTACTATCCACGCCAAATTCCCAGTCAGAGATACTGCCGCCACCCAAGGCATCCTGCCAGCTTGTCCCATTGTAGACGTACAGGGTATTAGCTGCCGCATCGTAGTACAGTCTGCCTTCAATTGAATCAGGGGCAGTAGTTTGCGGGACCAGAAACAGTGCGGTGGTGGTGGCTTGGGTGGAAGACACTCCCCGGTTAAACAGGTTTAAGTTGCCCGAGCTATCCAGTGCTAACAAGGTATTGGCTGTTGCAGCAGTGGAAGTCGCCGAGAACCCATCGACTAAATCAGCGTTAAACGCGTACGGCGAAGCCGTCAAGCGTTTGCGAGGGGTCATCTCCGAATCACTTTCCACCGTCACGCCCAGATACAGCGCATCAGTGTTGAAATCAACTGATGAGGTAGCCATGCTGTTTTGGCCAGAAGCCCCCAGGGTGACTGAGAATACCCCGTTGACGGTAGTTATCGATACGCTGCCGTAGTCGGCAGTATCACAAGCACCCACGGCAGTCCACAGACAGGTGCCACCGGAACTGGCATCGTAGAGAGTAAACTTCAGGTCGTAGCTCGCGTCAGCCACCGCTTGGCCGGTGTTATCGTTGAGTTTGCCTTGGTAGGTGAGCTGACTGTTGATGCCGATGGCAGCTGATACTGTCGAAAGCCAGCCTAAAATAACCAGCATGGCAAAAATCGACAGTGCGGAAAACGTCACAAATAGCAGCGCATCCACAAAGCTCTTGCTCCGTGGTTTTGGTTGGTATCGGTAATTGTGACTCAAGTATGGCATTTTATCTTGGTACGCATGTCCTGCAACCTGTAACTTACATCAAGACTTGTTTTAAGGTTAAAAGTTTCAGGTTTCAGGCTCCATAAACTAATAAAGACCTCTCGCCTACTCAATATGGTTATTGATAAACCGAATAAGGTCTTTTTCTAAAACACGGTATGTCTTGTGGCCAATCTTGGCTGCCCGTAATTTTTTGGCGGCAATCCACCGGTAAACCGTCTTCTGGCTTACCTTCATGATTTTGGCGACTTCTTCAAGTGTTAGGATTCCGTACTGTGACACCGCAAATAATTTAGGGCATTTTAGGCCTGTCTGCTTATTATTTTACTGAAATATGTCCTCTATTGTCAAACATAAGTTATCTACAATTCTTTATTGTATATTATAATAGCATAATTGTATTAAATATATACTACATTGTCCTCTATTGTCTACTCTAAACCAAAAAAAACAGCCAATTTAGGCCGTTTTCTTAAAACTCGTAATCTTGTAACTTTCAATCTATCTCTTTTTTAAATATGTAATTCTTAATTATCTAGTCTTTGAGCTTCCTAATTATCCCCCAAAGCATTGCACCTATATCATCCGCTAATACAGCGGCGCGCTTGTACTCTTCCAATTTTAAGTACTTTTCAACCACACAAAAATCGAGTAAATATTTTGATTCCTGCAAAGAACCGTAGGAAATTTGTAAAAAATTTCTATTAACCTTCTTACTTCCGCGTGCGTATCCTTCAATGTAGTTCAATATTACCGAAACGGCTGACCGTCTTATTTGAGAAGTAATTCCATAAATTTCCTCCTTAGGAAACTCTCTTGTCAGCGTATAAATCAAATGAACATATTTATCCATCTTAGTCTTCAGTTTTTGATGATACGTTACAGGTTCCATGTTTAAAGTTAAAAAATATTAATCAAAATAGCGCACCGCTGCGCTATTTTGACTTGCTAAAATTAAGTTTCAGGTTACAGGTTACAGGTTACACGTTACACGACATACGTTGCATGCTACTCGAACATCACTTCCTCATCGGTTCGTTTATACTCGTACACTTCGTTTTCACGAAACCACAGCTGCTCTTCATATTTCGCTTCTTCGGCGTTACCTGAAGCATGAACCAGGTTATGAACCGAACGCTTCCGCTCGTTGGCCAGCGCCGGAGAATCAGTCGAGTAGTCGCCGCGGATCGTGCCGGGTTCGGCAAACACTGGCAACGTTTTTCCTACCAGCATCCGGACGTTATCAATAGCGTGCGCGCCTTCAAGCAAAATCGCAATCACCGGACCAGAGGTGATAAACCCAATGTTCCACTCATTCACCATCCGACCAATAGCAACCGGATCAATCGACGCGAATTCCTCTTTCGGGTCGCGACCGTACTTTTCGTAGGTTTCCAGCGTCTTTTCACCGATAGCTTTCATTAGTTCGGTGCGGGACTCCGGGTAATGTTTCTGCGCCAATGGTTCATCGGCCCACACCATTTTCATCGCTACGATTTTTAAACCCATTTTTTCAAATCGGGAAATAATTTCTCCGACCAGTCCCCGCTTTACTCCGTCTGGCTTAACCAGCACAACGGTGTGTTCTTTGCGTATATCGCTCATAAAAAAAGAAAATCGTTAAAAAATTACTTAATGTATTGTTTGGCTTTTTCCAACACTTGCGCTGGAGTTAGCGACGCTTTCACCACATAGTCAACCGCGCCAAGCTCCTTGCCCTTTTCGATGTCAGATTTCTGGCCTAAATTCGACAACAGAATAACTGGAATTTTTTTAGTCTGATCGTCTTTTTTTAATTCAGTCAAAACCGAGAAGCCGTCGAGCTTGGGCATCATGATATCGAGCAAAATTACATCGGGCAATGACTGTTTGGCCAGTGCCAGACCACTTTCTCCGTTAGTGGCGGTTAAAATTTCTATTTTTGCCTCGTTAAATTTAAGCTGATACATTTCCATCAGCGTGCTATCGTCTTCAACGAGTAGTACCTTGGCCATAAAAATTTATCTTATCAAACAAATTAGACGATGGTAGTATATCATGCTACCCCGATTATTTCAAGCGCCAGTCGCAGTTCAGCGAAGCCAGTAGCGCTGCCCGTCTGACTGAATAATAATATCACCGACCTGATCGGTCCGAATCACCGAAATTGAAAAACCAACCAGCCGATCAAGGACTCGCGGGCTGGGGTGGCCGAATTTATTATCAACCCCGACTGAAATTACCGCTAGCGTCGGATCAACGGCGTTTAAAAACCCCTCGCCGGTTGAAGTATCGCTGCCATGGTGACCAACTTTTAAAACATCGGCGACCACGTCGACTCCTGAGGTAAGAAATATTTTTTCTATTGCAATTGTGGTGTCCCCGGTCAAAAGCACTCTAAAATGATTATCAATTAATCGCAGGACGATGGAACTTTCGTTGGAGTATTTAATCGACTGACCGGCGATGGATTGCTGTGGGTACAACACCTCAAATCGCAGCCCGTCGCTGAGTTGAATCGTATCTAAAAATCCAGGGTCAATAACTGGTATACCACGTCGGATTAGTTCCGACTGGAAGTGGCGGTAGCCAGCCGAATCGTATGCCACGCCGGTGTGTAAAACCGCGCCAATAGTGTAGCGGCGCATCACCTCAATTAGTCCGGTCAAATGATCAGCATCAGGATGGGTCAATACAAGTAAATCAATCGTTCGTTCATAGAATGGCAAATGGCGCCCCAAACCTTCAAGAACGGCTAAATCCGGGCCACCATCAATTAACACTCGCTGCCCCGACGGGGTGGTAATCAAAATCGCGTCACCTTGGCCAACGTTAAGTACGGTCACGGTGGTATAGCGCGGGCCACTGTACCCCAAAACAATAAAAGCCACCCCGGCAACGCCGACGGCGATGGCAAGAAAAAAATATTTAATAATTCTGCTGGAAAATGGACTCATGACGTGCTATAGTTAATCCATTCTGATCTAAGGAGGGGGACGTAAAATGAAAGCGCTCTCTTTTTTTGTATCGCTCGTTACAATCCTGATATCCCTGTCTTTCGCCCCGTCGGCTGTTGCCGATGACACGAGCGAACAGACCGCCTTGACCGTATTTTCTGAAGAGTTAGCCGACAAGGTTTGGCCGAAGCTTTGGCTAAAAAATCAGCTGTACTGGAATCTTTAGTACGTCCCCTACTCACCCAATCACGATCGTCTCGATGACATTGAGGAGGAAGGCAAAGACGCATTCTTAGACGCCGCTGAAGAGGTACTTGAGTACCAGTTTGAACAGTTAGATGTCTACGCCCGTCTCCAACGCTGGTTTGACCGTCACTCTGACATTCAGCTGCGAATCTACCGCCAGGAATCAATCGACAAAGAAACAAAAAGCGACATTACTATTGACGCTGGGTTTCTCCACGAAAAAAGTTCTCACCATCAAACTACGGCGGGTTTACGCCTCAAATCCGATCCGGCGCTGTATGTCCGCTACTACTGGCTCAACGATCGAACCATCAAGCACGACTGGTCATGGCATCCGCTCAAGTCAGAAATTCAGTACCGAATCAATGGTGAACCGCTGGCGTTTGATCTCAAGGCCAAGTACGACTACCAAGACGAACAGCTCAAACTCAGTCTCGAAGACTGGCAGGTCACCCGCTCTTTGAAATTCAGACTAACCACCAGCTACACCTTCTCAGACGACGACTTTGAAATCCAGGGACTCTTCTACGCCGCTTTCTAGTTTTGAAAGCGGTTTTTTAAAAATGCAATACCCCGTACGCACTTAAAAATGTTGCCACCGCTATCTGATATTCGACCAGCACATGCACCGGCCAAAAAAGTGCTGACACGGGATACACTAAATTAACAACCGTCGCGACAATTGCGCCAATCATCACGTACGGCAATGTCGGAACAACTAGTATATTAGCCACTGGCCCAAGTAAACCAAGCTGCCCGAAATGAACAACAATCAGCGGAAAGGTGGTCAGCTGTGCCGCCAGCGTCATTGCTAAAACTGACCGGAGTTCGAAAATATTGGGAATTGACTGCAAAAATTTTTGAAACAATGGCTGAAACCACCCAATCCCCAACACCGCCGCAAATGACAACTGAAAGCCGACATCATCGCGTAGTAATCTCGGGTTGACCATCAGCATCAGTGCCGCGGCTAAAAGCACGCTGTTGCTACCGCTTCGCCGCCCCACGTGTCGGGCAAACAGCAGCGTCCAGCCCATAATTGCCGCCCGTACCGCCGAGGCGGGAAAACCGATGATACTAATGTAGCTCACCAATAACG
>Ga0209542_10020472_pt1 | contig 10476 bp, 11 predicted proteins | sample RifCSPhighO2_01_FD_184028 | JGI IMG/M metagenome (GOLD analysis project Ga0209542, IMG submission 184028) | Soil microbial communities from Rifle, Colorado - Rifle CSP2_plank highO2_0.1 (SPAdes) (version 2) | ecosystem: Environmental > Terrestrial > Deep subsurface > Rock core/Sediment ...
TGCTTGGCGCAAAAACAATCCAGCAGGGAAGGGAAAAAATCACCGAGTTCCTAAACTCAGTTGGCGCGCCAACAAGGCTTCGCGATATCGGGTGCAAATTTGAGGATTTCCCAAAAATTATTGCAATGTCACTTGTCCACAAGCCCCAGAACCCGCGAAAGCATGCAAAAGAGGATTTGCTGCGGCTGCTTGGCGAGATTTACTGAATTTTAATCCCAAAATGCCTGTACGCTTCGCCAAGCAAATAAATAGAGCCGGTAATCAAAACCAAATCATTCTTCCCAGCCTTTTCCATCGCAAGTTCAATCGCGTTTTTCGCAGGCACGGCAATTTCTCCAAAGCCGATTTTCTCAAGCAGCTTCTCTGGCTCTTGCGCTCTTTCTGATTCTACTTTAGTAAAAATCACATGCGCTTTTAGCACTGCAAATTTTGTTCCGATCCCAGAAACATCCTTATCAGCCATGGCTCCGAACACCACAAACAGTTTTTCGTATTTGTAAAGCGGGAGCGCCGCAAAAAGATTTTCAAAACCTTTCGGGTTGTGTGCCGCATCAAGAAGGACAATCGGCTTTTCCTGTATCTTCTCAAGCCTTCCGCGCCAGAGGGTTTTTTTCAAGCCATTTCTTATTGCGTTTTCCGGAACCAAAATTCCTTTTTCAGAGAGTGCATGAACCGCGCAAACCGCAAGTGCCGCGTTTTGGCACTGGAATTCTCCCGCCATTTTGATTTCAAGCCCGTGAAGCTCAATCGGCTTTGCAAGGTCGAATTTCCCGCCATCTGCGTTCAAAGAATTTATTTTGAATTTTGGCATAATGATTTTGCACTTTTTAGCGCGCACCTTCTGCTGAATTATTTTTATTCCTGCATTTTCCTGCGACGCCACGGCAATTGAGTTTTCTTTTATTATTCCTGCCTTCTCCGCGGCGATTTTTTCTATTGTGCTTCCAAGGTACTGCGTGTGCTCAAGTGAAATCGAAGTAATAACACTTACCGCGCTTTCAAGAACATTGGTTGCATCAAGCCTTCCTCCAAGCCCTGTTTCAGCCACCAGAAAATCCACTTTCTCATCAATGAATTGCATGAATGCCATTGCTGTGAGCGCCTCGAATTCGCTTGCGTTTATAAAATTCGCCTCAATTACTTTCCGAGTCTTCACCGCAAGCTCTGCGAATTTTTCCTTTGAAATATTTTTGCCGCTGATTTGAATCCTTTCCGTAGGTTCCACAAGGTGCGGGGACGTGTAAAGCCCGGTTTTGTATCCCGCCTCATTCAAGATTGATGAAATGAAAGCGCAGGTGCTTCCCTTTCCGTTGCTTCCTGCAACCTGAATCGCGCGAAGCCTTTTGAGATCAAGCTTTGCGAGTTTGCACATTTTGCGCGTGTTTTCAAGGTCAAACCCGGACATATTTGTGCCAAGCGAATCAAGCCATTTCTTGCTTTGCGCGTAATCCATTGCCATAAATGTCTTTTTCCTGCGCTTGTTTTATAGCGTTGTCGCAAGGGCTATGCTGGCCGCAAGCGCAAGAAGCGCTCCTGCAATCTGGTGCCTCTTTATTTTTTCCTTGTTGAACCACAGGCCAAGAGCCATTCCTATTGCCGGATAGCTCTCCGTGATTGCGGTTGTGATGGCTATGCTCTGCTCTTTTAGCGCAAGGGCGTACAGTAGCCATGCAAGAGTATCAAATATGCCCATTGCAAGCACAAGGCCCTTGTAGCGGCCGGCATTCGTCACCAGTTTTCCGAGGCCTTTATTTTTCCAGAGATAAAATAAGCAGAAGATTGTGAAGAACACCCATGGCGCCCATATTGCGAGCAGGGGCGAAACTGTTTTTGCGCCAAATCCTGTGAGAAAATTCGTCATTCCCATGCCTATTGCAGCTGCCACGGCAAGTAGCACGCCTTTTTCCACTTTTCCGAGCGATTTGAGGGAAAGTGATTTCATTGCAAGCATTGTAATGCCAATAAATACAACGCCAATCCCGATCAGTTGTGGAAGTGAAATCACTTCTTTTAAAAAATAAATTCCGAGGAATGCGGTAACCGGCAGTTCAATTTCTATTACCACCTCAACAACTGAGAGCTTGCCTTTTTTTAGCGCCTCAAAGTTGAGAAGCGCGGCAATGAATGTGACAATGCCAAGGAAAAGCATGAGCAATAAATTCTCGGGCAGAAATAGAGCCGGCAGCTCTCCTGCGACAAAAGGAAGAAGCCCGATTGCGCCAACAATTCCAATGAATGCAAGGGCCTCAACATCACCAACCTTGCGCACGCTGCGCTGTATTAAAAAATCCCCAATTCCCCAGCACACCATTGCGCCAAAGGCGAGCAGCAGGCCAGTTTCAATTTCCATGAAATACCGAACGCTGGTTGCATACTTAATCCTTTTGGCGCCAATTTTTTCGCATGAAGCGCGCAGTACTCATTTGCAACGGTTCACTCGATACCAAATGGCTCTATTCGAATATCCAGAAGGGGGATTTCATTATTGCGGTAGACGGCGGAGCGAATAAGCTTGTAAAAACCTCGTTCGTTCCGGATGTGATAATCGGGGATATGGATTCAATTACAAAATCTGCCGCAAAAAAGTTCCGCGCCTCTGAGTTCATAAAATTCCCGCGCGAGAAGGATTCACTTGACCTCGAACTCGGGTTGCGCTACTGCTTTGATAAAAAATTCACGGAAATTCTGGTATTAGGCGCCCTTGGAAACCGCGCCGACATGGCCCTTACAAATGTTTTCCTGCTCTCGCAGGTTCCGCAAGGGACAAGTGCGCGCATTGTTCACGAGAACCAGGAGATTTTCCTGGTTCCGAAAAACTTTGTGATTGAAGGGATTCCCGGAGAAGTGGTTTCATTTTTTCCAATAGGCGGCGATGCCAAAGGCCTTACGCTGAAAGGCTTCAAATACGAGCTAGACAATTACGACCTGCGCTTTGGAATAGGGATTGGCCTTAGCAACGAGTTTAAAAGCAAAAAAGCCTCGATTTCGTTCAAAGACGGACTTGTGCTCTGTGTTCATTTCCATAAATGGCTCTGATTTTAAAGCCGTTGACCCACTTTTGCATCCAATGAGCACTCAAAAGTTTCCAATTGTTTTTGCGCTGCTTGCAATAGCCCTGCTAGTTTCAGGATGCGCGCAGCAGCAAGGCACGAGTGCAAATAATTCGGGTGTGCCGGTTCTGACAATTTACACATACGATTCCATGGTTTCAGAGTACGGCCTTGGCCCGAAAGTGATTCCGAAATTCGAGGCGCAGTGCGGCTGCAAGGTGAATATGGTTGCAAAAGGGGACGCCGGGCAGGTTCTTAGCGCGCTTATGCTTGAAAAAGAAAATCCGCGCGCGGATGTCGCAATAGGGATTGACAACTCGATGCTAAGCGCAGCACTCAATGCGGATGTTCTTGCACCATTTACTCCTGGAAACATTTCATTAGTTCCTGAAAATCTGCGCTTTGACAAAAGCGGGCATCTTACTGCGTATGATTATGGGTATTTCGCATTCGTATACGATTCGGATGCGCTTGGCTTTGACTTGAACGGTTTCAATTCAATGCTTGATTCAAGGCTGCGAAAAAAAGTTTTAATACAAAACCCGCGCACCTCATCTCCGGGCCTTGGGCTTTTGCTCTGGACCGTCGCAGTTTACGGCGACCCGGGGTATAAGGAGTTCTGGCGCGAGTTTGCGCCAAATGTTCTCACAGTTACTGCAGGGTGGGACGAATCCGCAGGGCTTTTTTCGGCAGGCGAAGCGCCCGTATATTTGAGCTATGCAACTTCGCCTCCTTATTATGTTCTCTATGAAAACCGCACGGATTATATTGCGGGCAATTTTGCAGAAGGGCATTATGTGCAGGTTGAGGGAATGGGCATTGTGAATGGCGCAAAGAACAGGGCTCTTGCCGAAGAGTTCATAGCGTTTTCACTCACTGAACCTTTCCAAGAGGAGATTCCGCTAAACCAGTACATGTTTCCAATAAATCACTCAGTTGAGCTTCCTGATGCATACAAGTACGCTCTCAAGCCATCCGTGCAGCTAGAGCTTGATCCTGCGCTTGTTGAGCAAAAGCAAGAGGAATGGATATCGGAATGGGAAAAGATAATGTCATCTTCCTAGGCGCAAAAATTCTTTTCGCCGTCTTTGCAATTCTTTTCTTTGCATACCCTCTTTTGCTCGTGCTCTCAAAGGCTGCAACCGCCGCAACTTTTGGAAAGGCAATTTCAATAATCCTATCAAAGCAGGGGGTCTTGTACTCTTCACTTCTGCAGGCCGCCGCCTCAACAATTGTTTCGCTCCTAATTGGCCTGCCAGCTGCCTATATTATTGCAAGGCGCACATTCCCCGGAAAGAAATTGGTTCGTGCAGCTTCCCTAATCCCATTCGTTTTCCCCTCAATTTTAGTGGTGCTCTCATTTGTGATAGTTTTCGGAAATAATGGGTGGGTCAACTCCGTGCTCCGCAATTTTTTAGGGTTCACTGGGCCGGTGCAGTTCCTTTATGGGTTCTGGGGCGTTGTGCTCGCGCATGCTTTTTACAATTTTCCTCTCGTGATGCGCCTTGTTGGCGATTCATGGGAAAGGCTTGGCTCACAGACGTACCATGCGGCGAGGTCGCTTGGCGCAAGCAGGTTCAGCCTTTTTGTGAGGGTTTTGCTCCCGCAGCTTCTTCCTTCAATTGCGGCTGTTGCTTCGCTCGTTTTCATATACTGCTTCATGAGCTTTGCGGTTGTGCTATCGCTTGGAGGCCCGGGAGTTTCCACTTTCGAGGTCGAAATCTACCAGCAGGCAGCCCGCAACCTTGACATTGGCACCGCAGCAGTGCTTGCAGCCTTCCAGTTCGCACTTCTATCAATTCCGGCGGCAGCTTACTTTGTTTTTTCGCGCAAAGCGGCGCCTGCAGATTCTTCGGCACCCCTCGCGCCAAAAAAATTTAACCTCTCAAAAGCCTCGGGAATTTTAGAGGCTGCCTTCATGTGCTCTGCCATGCTTTTTCTGATGCTTCCAGTTTTTTCGCTTTTCATTTTCGCATTCACCGATTCGCAAACAGGCGCTGTTTCGCTGCGCTCTTTTACAAAGATTTTCTCCGCAGGGCCTTCGATTACGGGCGCCACTGCAATGTCATCAATATTTTACAGCCTTGCTCTTGCACTTGCAGCATCCATAGTTGCAACCCTTATGGGCCTTATAGCAACGCTGCGCCAAACGCGCATTCCTTTTATGGGCGGCCTTGTGGGCGCTTCGGTTGCCATCTCCGTTCTCACTCTCGCACTTGGTTACTATATTGGGTTTGGCCCGGGAAGCCTGCTAGTAATTGCCATTGCGCATTCGGTTCTCGCATTCCCATTCGCGTGCCGCATAATAGGAAATGCACTGCAAAAAGTTGACGCTGCTGCAATTGATGCCGCGCGCACCCTTGGTGCAAGCCCGTTTGCCGTGCTCTCAAAAATCCAGCTCCCTTCCATAAAAAAATCCATTTTCGCTTCATTCGCATTCTCATTTGCGGTTTCTCTTGGCGAACTTGGGCTTGTGCTCACGCTCTACGATGGCATATACCCGACAATGCCAGTATACATTTACCGGCTCGTTTCGGTTTTTGACATAGGCGCGGCCGCCGCAATGGGCCTGATTTTGGCAACCGTAAGCTTTATGTGCTTTTATGCAATTGAACATTTTTCAGAAGGGCAGGTTTTCTAAAATGTCTTATTCACTTGAACGGATTTCGCACTCATTAGGTTCGTGGCACATGACTGATTTCTCGCTAGAAATTCCCGAAGGGAAATTTGTTTCAATCGCGGGCCCTAGCGGGTGCGGCAAGACAACTCTTCTAAAGATTCTCTGCGGCCTAGAAGAGCCCGCTTCTGGCAGGGTTCTCTTTTCCGGCACGGATGTTTCAAATATGCCTCCGGAAAAGCGCGGAGTGGGACTCGTGTTCCAGAGTGATGCGCTTTTTGGGCACATGGATGTCCTTGGCAATGTTTCTTTCGGGCTTGAGATGCGCTCGGACTCGGAAGCGAAAAATAAGGCGCTTGCAGCCCTGCGGCTCGTGCGCCTTGAAGGGTTTGAAAAGCGGGAAATCGCAGGGCTTAGCGGCGGGGAGCGCAAGCGCGTTGCAATTGCGCGCGCAATTGCCTTCAACCCAGTGCTTTTGCTCCTTGATGAGCCATTAAATGGACTTGATGCTAGTTTGCGCGAAAAAATGAAGTTGCTCCTAAAAGAAGTGCAGCAAAAAACCGGCACAACCGTTGTTATGGTAACGCACGATATGGATGAGGCTTTTCCCCTGAGTGATTTGGTGGTTGTAATGAATGCCGGAAAAGTTGAGCAGGCGGCAAAGCCGGAGGAGATTTTCCTATTTCCCGCGACAGATTTTGTGAAGGATTTCACTTCGGATTATGCGCTTGTGGAATCAAAAGCCGCTGGAAAATCCGGCAAGCCGGCGCAGCAAAGCCTTAGCGCATCCGCAAAATCAGGTTCGCGCATTTACACTCTTATAAAAAAGAATAATGTGCGCACCGGAAAATAATTACTTGAACCCGTGCCTCCCTTTAAGCGGCACAAAAGCAAAGAGCGTTCCTTCATAGCTTTTTTTCATGGGTTTTCCCTTCACTTTCATCATTATCTCCATCACCTGCGTGTGCTGGTCCCCAACTGGCGCAACAATTCTCCCGCCTTCTTTTAGCTCGTTGAAAAGTTCTTTTGGAATGAATGGGCAGGCGCAGCTAACAAGCACGCGGTCAAAGGGGGCATTTTCCTTCCAGCCATTTGCTCCATCACCTTTGCGCACAATTGCATTCGCTATTCCCTCTTTTGCAAGATTTTCCGATGATTTTTCAAATAGCTCCTCGCTTATTTCAACTCCGTAAACTTTTCCATCAGCGCCAACCATTTTTGAGAGCAGCGCAAGCACATACCCTCCGCCGCTTCCAACTTCAAGCACATTCATTCCCTGTTTTACTTCAAGAAGCTCTAGCATTATAGAAATCGTGCTTGGTTGTGAAATGGTTTGGTTGTTCCAGATTGGAATCGCATCATCCGCATATGCGTATTGCCGCATATTTGGCGGCATGAAATTTTCGCGGCGCACCGCATTGAACGCATCCTTGGTTTCGTGCCTCTTTACTGCAAATCCGGAGATGTATTCAACCAGCCTGCTGCGCTGATTTGCAAGATCCCCTATAGCTTCACTTTTTTTCCCTTTCATTGATAAGCTTCCTTAGTTCCTTAATCTTGTTTATAGTTTGCAGGTCAGCTTCTTCTATTACAGGGATGCCTTCCACGCTCTTGTATTTGTACTCTTTTGTCACGATGATTGAATCGGATTCTATTACCGCAGAAGTTTTCTTGAGTTCCATTGCTTTTTTTGGTATGTCAAATTTCCCTTTTCCCATGCTTATTAGCATCCCCTTTTCCATTTCGCCAAATGCGTTGAAGGGCGCGTGTTCAAAAAGAGCCATTTTTACGCCAAGTTCGTGCACTTTTTCAAGCAGCTTCTCATCCGGAACCTCATCTATTTTCTTGCGCTGCGGCCGGTAGCCAAACACTGGTATTTTTTTCGTAAAATCCTCATCAAGTTCCTTTTCAAGCCGCTTTGCTGTTTGCGCAGAAGTGCTCGCGCCCTTTTCAAACCTGTACATTGATTCCCCGCTCACTCCGATTTTTTCCGCAAGCTCCTGAAGCGAGAGGTTCATCTCGCCCCTCTTTTTGCGCAGCGCATCAAAATCAATGTCCACAATGTATTTTCCCTTGAAGTATTTCACGCTCGGCGTTTCATCATCGAGCAGCTTCTCAAAAGTCCCTATGGTTATTGTCGGGATATCATACCTAAAATACACTGTGCCGCCCTGCATCTCGAATACTTTTGTTTTCCTGCCAATGATTAGCCCGGATGCTTCAAGCACCTGCGAAAGCTTGTGAAGTTCCAGTGCCTGCTCTTTTCTAATGGAATCTATGTTTTCGTAAACCTTGATGAGAATTGTCGATTCTCCCTTCTTTGCGATTATGTCAAAGCAGGTGTTCGAATCAAGAAAAGTCGTTATCTGAAAGCCTTTTTTCCGAAGCGCCGCAACGGCGCTGTTTGTCATTTCCACCCTGTTCATAGTGCGCCTGCGATGAATGCCGCGAGCGCTGAAAGCATGCCGAATTTGCTGTGCTTTTGCGCCCCAGAAAAGTCATTTGCGCTAAAGAGCCGGAATGAATTGAGGAAAAGCGCCGCAGATGCCGCGAAAAGAATCATGAAATTTGCGCCGCGGAAAATCCCCAGCATGAATGCAATCAGCCCCGAGGCGATTGCCGCCATGTACATTGCAAACACCGCCTTTTTTAGCTCCGGGAATTTCATAATCATCGGAAGCGTCTTTTTGGTTCCGGCATCCCCCTTCTGGTCTTCCGCATCCTTGATTATTTCCCTTCCCACGTTTGCAAAGAATGCCGCAAGCGCGGCGAAACCTGCCGCATATGCGTTCGCCGTGAGCGCGGCGCCGAAAATGAGCGTGAGCGCGGTTCCAAGTGCCACCACTATGTTTCCGAGGAATTTCATCTTGTACAAAATTGCGGAATATATGACAAGCATTATTGAAACTGCTGCGGCAATCCAGAACGCGCCCGCAGTGAGGTTCGCCGCAAGCCCAAGGCCGATTGCGAAAAGGATTGCGGAGAAAAAGAGCAGGATTGATTTTTCGGAAGCCGCAATTTTTGCTTTCCCAAGCTTGCGGTCTGTTTCCGTGTCGAAATAATCATTGATTGCGTTCCCAGCGCCCGTTATGAAGAATGCGGCGAGCATTGCAATCCCAACTTCGGGGGTAATTGCCGCATACCTTTGCGCAATCGCATACCCTGCGAGCACTCCGACTCCGGAAATTACGCAGTTTCCAAGGCGCATTGAGCCTATAATTTTCCCAACATTCATATCCATTAATGTGCCTTTAAGGGTTGTTAAAGGTTTTGACGCCTGCGGGAATTAAATATCCCAAAAGTGTTTCTATTTCATGACTGGGCATCCTGTAAACAAACTTGAAAGGCGCCTCATTGAAATCAGGCGCTCTGCCAGTAGGGGTGGCAGCAGAGTTTCATCATCTGTAGGGCGACTTCCTATAGAACTGAGGGCTCGAACATCTTTCCGCAATCCTCAAATAAGGCTCGGCGAGTTGAAAGGGCACTCTCCTGTGGTGGTGCAGGAGTGGAAACCATCTGCCCACAAAGTTTGGCGTGCCGAGTCTCCGCAAACAGAATTAATTCACAGACCCCGTGGTGGTTGGAAGAAGCTTAAAAAACGGGTTATTGACGCAAGGGCTGCCGGTGGCCCTAAAATTTCTGAATGGATTGCCGATACTGATTTATTTCGGCAAAATGCGGGATTTGTAAGAAATCTTGCAAGGCAGAGCCGGAGAGCTTTTTCAAGCAAAGCGGATTTTGTTGAGTATATACTGCGGAATTTAAAAAAAGATAAACAATCACTTGCCGCATTTATGCGGGGAGAAAAATTTATTCAATCTACAAATGGAGTATGGGTGTTAGAAAGTTCTACTAACGTTAAGTGTTACGTGACAGCGCTTATGGCTCCATTTTTTTGTTTGTCCCTGAACACTTGATTGGGCGTTTTGTATTTTAAGCTGGAGTGTGGCGTGCGGTTGTACTCGCGTCTATACTGCGCGAGCAGTAGGCTCGCGTGTTCGAGGTCTCTGACCTCGAACCTGTCAAGGTAGCGTTTCACTTTTTTCACCACCGCTTCTGCTTTTCCGTTGCACTTGGGATTGTGTATGCGTGTCTTGATGTGTTTGATTCCATCAAGCTGTGCGTCAAAGTTTTTCATGTAAACCCTGCCGTTATCTGAGAGCACAGCTTTGAAGCCGCCGGTTTGTTTCTTTGCACGCTCAAGGTTGTCGAGCGTGTTCACGAGCGTTGCTCGCGGATAAGCCTTCAACGCAAACAGCTTGCGTGTAGCGTCATCCTCGTAGAAAGAGAAGCAACATCGCACTCCGTTCAGGATGCGTTTTACTGCCCAATCCGTGTGCATTAGCGAAAGCGCGTGCTTTCGCTCATACCTCTTTGATTTCACTTTTAGCTTTGGTGCTGGCGGGAACCACTGCTTGTTGTAACGCTGCACTGTTCGCAAACAGCGTTTGCGCATTTTCAACCACGTGAGCGTAGTTGAAAGGCCCTCTTCAAGGAGGGCTTTCATTTTATCGAGCACAGGCTGCACGGTTTTGTTCCAAACCATTTTGGCTGCCCGCTTAAAGCGGACAGGCTGACCTGCAAGCTTGCGCTTGAGCCAGCGAGATAATGTTTTTCTTGGTACTTTGATTGCTTTCTCAAACTCTCTAATGCTCATGTCGCCAGACATGAGCCTATCGACTATCTTTTCAACAAAATCGTTACTATACATCATTGGGAACTCCTCCTTGTTTTTCCAAACAAAAAGATGGAGTTCCCACCTCAAAACCCTTACTTCAAAGCGGGGTCATATCCGCTGTCACTAAACAT